>Ga0247611_10005843_pt1 | contig 16006 bp, 15 predicted proteins | sample 177DNAGHGhighgp2_FD_192422 | JGI IMG/M metagenome (GOLD analysis project Ga0247611, IMG submission 192422) | Sheep rumen microbial communities from Palmerston North, Manawatu-Wanganui, New Zealand - 1770 DNA GHGhigh gp2 | ecosystem: Host-associated > Mammals > Digestive system > Stomach > Rumen...
GGATTTGTTTCTTCAGATGAAGGACAATATTCGCTTTTTCTGGATCTGGATTTATTTCTGAATATACTCCAGCATCTTTAAGCTCACCGCATACAACGCCATATTTCTGGAGATGTCCGACTTCTTTTAGGTCTTTCTTTGTTCCCCATCTGGCAGTTCCATATACATTCTGATTTTTCTGATGAGAATTTAAAATAAGAGCTGTAACAAAATAAAGAAAAAATGCAATTATAAATGAAATACCAGTTGGCGGAAAAGCTTTAAAAAAGTAATTTGAATACCCTTCATTAAAAGCATACTTAAAGACACCAAGTAAAAATATGCCAGGATTATATAAACGGTATCCAGATTTTAAGACAATCAACGGCTTACCAATTACACGCTCATCATAATTCATCATTGGAGCAAATTTCTGAGTAGTAATGAATAATCCAACTACTACTACAAGAATTGGAACAAGCCAATTTAAAGCACGAAGAATATAATAATGTCCGTAACTTTTCGGGTCATCTCGTGAAAATTCTTCTTTTTTGTTAAACAAAACATTTCCTTATTGGGCAGGCGGAAAGTTTTATTAATATATTAATATTATATAACTCTTTTGTACGTTTTACAATATTTTTTAATAAAATCTCATACAAGCTTTTAGCTTAAAAAATATTATCACTCAACTTGAAAAAACCATTGACAAAAACAAGAAACGGTTTTATATTATTATTATGAATGATAGGAACTGGGGCGGAAAAAGAGAAGGTGCAGGACGACGGAAAAAAAACGTAATCTACAAAACCTTTTCTGTAAGTCTTCCAGAAGCTGAATATTCAGTTTTAGAGGAAGCTGCTAAAAATCAAAGAATGACAATAAGTCGTTTTATCAGTAAATATTTAAGCCTTGATACAATGGCAGAGATAGATAACAAATAACAGGAGGCAAATTATGGCAACAGAATGCATGGATTATGCAGCACTGGTTCAGGAAGAATTCTTAAAAGCTGGATTAAATCCGGAAAAAAGAGTTTCATTCTGTAAGGTAAAAAAGAAAATCACCGAGGAAAACTTTAAGGAAGAAATTAACGATGCAATCATCATTGATGATGACACACCAAAACCGGATTCAAGTATACTTTGGATTCCGCTTGAAGTAACCGCATTTCCAAACGTTCTAAAAAGCATGACGGCAAACCAGGCCGGATACTGGGCAATCAGGAAATGCAAACAGCAAGGGTGGCCCATTACAGACTGGGAATGCTGTCTTTCAAATCTTGAAATGGATATTTAAAAAACGTAAAATAATCTTATCTAATTAAATCCAGCACGCACAAAACTTCTGCGGATAGCGTTTGCCGTTGACAAGCCCGTAGTGCAGCAGAAAGAAAAATCAATTATCATTATTTAAAACTTCTTATGAAGTGGAGGAAGTATTATGAAAAAACTATTTTCCTTTTTTATTCTGTTTGTTGCATTAACGGCTATTGCCTGTAAACAACCAACAGGAAGTAATCAACCAGGTAGCGAAAGCCAAGAAACTGTAACACCTGGCTGGTATTTATATACAACAAATGCAGATTCTGCTAATCCGCAGAAAACCTACCTTTACATAAATACTAGCGGCGCAATAGAAAGAGCCGGAAGCACTCAATACGAATACACTGGCTCTCAACTAGAGATGATTCAGAAGCAGTTATCCTATACAATCTGCAAAAGAAATGCAGACGGAACAGTAATAACATTCGTTTCTTGCGAATCTCCTACTTGGGAAAATGGAAATAATGAACATAATAATATTTCTACATGCCCTTATGCAGAAGGTGAATATCTGGATGTAACAAAACATGATACATTCTCATGGCCTGTAAATAAAAATCTACCTTTGTGGAGTGAAAAAGAAAATAACTATTATGTTTCTTGTTCAAATGGTTATGGATATATAGATTCAGGAAATGTTTTTATTGCAGGTTCTTATCTTTCAGCAGGAGATACAATAACTATTACAATGGAAGATACAGATTCCAACAGTTATTCTTGCGATGTTAATTTTACTGCGGCTATTGGAACAACTCCCGTCATAACATTACCTGTCGGCTATGAATGGTGGTGTTTTGAAGATGCTTATCTTAACAACGGATATGAAAACTTTTATGTCCTCTATTTTAATGGAGAAGCAACTAGAAACGGTATTGATTCTTACGAAATTACAGAAATAAGTTTCTTATATAAAGAAAAAGACTCTGCAATTAATAATTTTGCAGGAACAAAATATCAGGTGACAGATTTAACAAAATTGCCTTCCTGGTGTTATTAAATACAATTCCAGTTAAAAAATAAGGACTGCCCATTTTCTTTTTGGGCAGCCCTACTCTTTTAATTTTGTGACTTAGTACAATTTCTTGTTACTGTATAAACAGGTATTTCAACACGTTGACTTATATTATTATGATCTATGTAAAACACCAGTGTATCAGTTTGGATACAATTGTTTTATCAGGGACTGTAACAAGCTTTGCAGGTTGATTACCAGTTTGCTTAGCATCTCTTGCAGGTTCCGCCTGATCTCCAGTCCATTGGTTGATACGAGGTGTTGCAGGACGATAGTACCAGACAATACTTTCATATTCCGATTTTGTCATATAAGTTCCATCTTTTGATGATACTCTTTTTCTACCAACTGAACTATAATCAGTTCCATAACGTCCACAATCAACAGGATTTGAATATACTGGAGAAGAATTTCCGCTTTGATCATTAGTGACTCCCGTTTGTAATTGTCCGTTATATGCAATGTAATAATATGCTGTGGTATCTAAAAAACCTACATCATTCTTAAGTAACACAAACTGCTTTGGATCAAGTTCCTGCCCACCATAAACAGAATAAGGTGCATAAAACTCTGAAATATAATATTTCTGTTCCTGAATATCAGTAGAGTTTATAATCTTAAACTGTTTAGAATTACCACTTACAGCAGCTTTTGAATTATTTGATACAGACTGTATTTTTGTTATATTTATATTCTTTAAATCCCAGTTTACATTTCCTTCACTTATATTTACTCCAAGAGTTACAGTTTCTCCGTCTCCTACATAGACAATGTTGTTTTCTACATATGAGAAATTTCCATCTTTGGCAACTAAAAAAATACTTGGGGTAAGTTTTGTATAAGAAAATTTCGCTGTTATATTTTTGGAACCTATCAGTTCATCTCCATTATTAGGATTAGTAGCAGTTACTTTTATCGTAATATTTGAAGGAGTTTCTGCTGTAGGTTGAATAATAATTTTTCCTGTTCCATCTCCATTATTAACGATAGTATGATTAAAAGCAGAACTTGTTGATTCTACAGTAATATTTGCATAAACAGGATTAACCTTAAATCCAACTTCACTTTTTTCTGCAGGTGTTATACTAAATGTTGTTTTTCCTGTTAGGACAAAATCATAATCCCAAGCAACTCTAACCGAAAGATTTCCTTTTGCGTTACCATCGGTTACACAATACAGGTTTCCATTGCCTTCTTTTAATCCTTCAATCTGTACATACCCTACACCATTGGCATCACATCCTAAATCTCTATAAGTAAAGAAATCTTTAGTTTGATTCATTGTCCAGGTAAGATTTGCATTTGCAGGACTTACAGTATATTTTACTTTCTTTGTTCCAAAAGGCTGAACAGTTGCACTTGTAGATTCCAGAACAAAGCTCTTTCCAGCCTGTACAAGCACAGTACACTTTGCTACAGAATTGCTGTCAGGAAGTTGAGCCATAACTTCGGCTTCACCTACATTTACAGGATAAATTGTAACATTCTGACCACTACCCATAACACGGCAAACTTCTTCCTGCCCACTATTCGATACAGTCCAGATAAGATCATTGTAATCATTTGAACTTTCTGCATTTTCTATAGTTGCCTTTAGTGTTGTTCCAGAAGAACCTTTGGTAAGTGTAATATAACTTTTATTAAAGGTTACTGCCTTTTCTGCAGAACCAGGAACAACTATGTAGAATTGCAAATTACTTGCAGCTTTTTCGTGAGAACATGTTATTAAAGCTTCACCACTTTTGTTTGCAGTAATATAAATACTTTGTCCTGTTACTGTTCCATTGCTGTTGATTCCTGCAATACTGATTATATCAGTATCACTTGTACTCCACTTTAGGTTTTGCTGATCACTTGTTACAATTCCAGTACCTGTAATTGAAGCACTTAAAGTCTGGCTCTTGCCTTTATTTACTGTATAAATTGTATTAGAAGCTGTAATATAACAGGCATTTACAGGAGCTTCCTTTACATAAACCATCATTTCTGCACTTGCTTGAACAACTCCTGTGGAGTTTGCAACTAGTTTTGCATATACGTTTGCAGTTCCTGCTTTTATAGCCGTAATCTGAGCTGTTGTCTTTGTTCCTTCAATTTTGCAGATAGCAGAATTAGAGGTTGAATATTCTACATGAGTTGAAACCTTAGTATTCGGTACCTGCATTGTTTCAAAAGAAACAGTTCCCTGGGTAATTGTCAGATAATCATCCGGGAATGCAAATGTTGAATACTCTTGTACAGTTACAACAATCTGCTGATCATAAGCTGATTTCGGATGATGAATTGTTATTGTTGCCTGTCCTTGCTGCAAAGGTGTAATTGTACAAACATTTGCAGAATAAACAAAATCAATTACATCATAAACATCAAGTGACCAGGTAAAGTTATACTTATCTGTTGAACTTCCGTTTACAAGGCTTGCTGTAATAGTTTGACTTGAATCTGTAGGCTTCATATTGATTATGCTTGATGGAACAGATATATAACATTCGCTTTCTGTAACTTTATCACATACAACAAGAAGTTGTGCAGAATAAACAGCTTTAGGATGTGTAACTGTTATATATGCCGTACCTTCTTTAAGTGCCCTTATTTTTCCTACTTCATTTTGACCATAAACAACACATACCGAAGTATCACTTGATGACCATACAAAATCGCTAAAATCATCTTCCGTACCTCCAACTAAATCTGCCGTAACAGACGTATATGTTGAACTTACATTAACGGTAAGAACAGATGAAGTAAGTTGAATATAAGGATTTGCAGCTGCAGCAATTGGATCTACACACTGGGCAATAATCTGAAGAGGATAGGTGCAGTTTGAATTTGAAACGGTTATCATTGCAGTTCCAATAGAATTTCCTGTTAACACAGCAGTTGCACCCTGCGAAACAACAGAAATAATACTTGGATCTGAAGAAGTCCATGTATAGCCATCAATAATTACATCAGTTGAATTTCTCACCGAAACACTTACAGTTTTTGTGTTTCCTTCTCCTATAGCAACAACATTTGACGAAGTTGTAAGGTAAGTAAAGGCTGCAAGCTCTTCTGCAGAATTGCCAATTACAACTAAAACTTTCTTATCAATATTTGATTTTGGGTGTTTAATTGTAATTTCTGCCTGACCACTTCCAACAGGTTTTATGTATGCAATTCCGTTTGTAGACTGGCTTGTAATTGTTGCTATACTTTCATTATCAATATCAAATGTAAAGCCACTTTTGTCTGCTTCAGAATAATTAACAAGAACAGCATCAAGTCTCTGAACCGGATCATCTTTAAGCATTGTAATCACATCAGAACTAGAAATATAAACTACAGGTTCCGATTCTGGAATTACGTATTCGCTTCCAATTCTTACATAAATTTTTAAGGTGTTCTGACTGTCTTCATGGCTTACATAAATTATCGTTTCACCTTCGGCTATGGCTGTAATTGTCGCTGAGTTACCGTTACCTGTAACTTTTGCAATTTCTTCATTTTCACTTTCCCATGCAATTTGTGAGTACTTTGAAGAGCTAAGATTAATTGCAGAAACATATACAGTCTGTTCATTTCCAGCTTTAGCAAGATTCACAACATTCTGAGTTGTAGTAAAATAGACTTCAGGCTCTGTTTGAACAGCCCCCTTTGGATAAACGGTAATTTCGTATTTACAAGTATATGACTTACTTTCATTATCAGTTACGGTAACTGTAACATTTGTTTTTCCAGCTTTTTTTGCCGTTACCTTACCTGTCAATGGATTCTCTGTAAGTTTTTCAACACTACATACTGAAGAATCGCTTACAGTCCATACAGCACTAGAAAAATCATAAGAAACGGGAACCTCAATTTCATTTCCATTTTCATCAGTACGAGTTTCAGAAGTATCAAAACCAACATAATTTGTAAGACAGTACGCAGTCTCACCAATCTCAAGATTATAATACAGCTTATCAGAATAAAGAGCTTTCATATTTGCAAGTTCTTCTGCTGTATCAGCTGTTAAAATCATTACCTTTTTATCTGCATCTGCTTTATTATGGCTTATTGTAAGATTAGAAATTGTGTTACCGCTACCAAGAGCTGGAGCCGTAATATTTGCAATATTCCCACTATTCGCAATCTGTATTGCTGAATTATCACAGGTCCACTGAATTCCGTTATCATCACCAACAGCTTTATTCTTTCCTTTCAATTCGACTGTATAATCATAAGTTGCTCCATTCAAAATTCGAATAAGACCGTCTCCTGTAAAGTATAAAGGCTCTTCCAAAATTGCATCACGATTCAAGACTTTTACCAATATTTCTGTTGGATATACTACTTTTGGATGACTTATAGAAATAACGGCTATTCCTTCATACTTTGGCTCGATAAATGCCTGTCCATAACTGTAAGATTGTAAAGCGGCTCTTGAATAAACTGGAGTTCCATGAGAGGTATCCATAGAAATTACATCATTTGAACTTCCGTCTGCAGTTGTACTTTTTATAGACCATATAAAGCCGGCTTCATCACCATCTTCTCCACCTTTAAGAGAAATATTTAAATAAGTTCCTTCTGCACCAACTTTTGTACGAATATAGTTTTGACTTGTAGTTATATAACAGCTTGAATCAACTGCATTTGTAAGCTGACCATTTACAATTAAAAGTACTTCTCGTGTATAAGCAGCTTTTTCATGGCTTATCAGTAATTTACAAGAACCATTGGCCTTACCTTTGAGCATTACTTCATTTCCAACCCATCCAACAATTTCAGCAACATTATAATCATCAAGAGCATAAGTAAATGCATCAACATTGTATTCACCAATATCTATATTTTTTAATGTTGATTTTAAAGTTTGTTCAGTTTCACCTGAAAGAGTAATTAATGTTGATTCAGGTTCTATATAAACATTTTTTACAACAGAAATTACACGACAAAGAATATCAAGAGGATAAGCAGAATCTGGATGAGTTACACGCAAGGTACAGCTTCCTGCTTTTACAGGAGTAACTACAGCTTTATTTCCGTTTGCTTCGCACTTTACAGGAATGGAAGAAGATCCATCATCAATAATCTGCCAATTAAAAGATGAATCTGATGATGAAGAACTACCATTTACAAGAGAAACAGAAATTGTTTTTTCATCATCTTCCATATTCATGGTAAGGATATTATGTGTAGTTGTAATATAACTTACATTTGTAGCATCAGCAAATACATAAATACCCATGTAATACGGATAACTAGCTTTTGGATGTGTAATTTTAATACGAGCATATCCTGAATCTTTAGCAGTAATTACACAGTACTGTCCAGTAGGTTCAATACTTGCAACAGAAGGATTATCTATAGTCCATGAATAACCATCAATATCTGCAGCACTTCCACCGTACAAAGAACAGAATACTTTTTCTGTTACTCCTGGTGAAGTTTGAATTATTGTTGTATTTGAGTAAATATAAGGTTCAACAGTTTCTTCATAATTCTCTGCAAAACCTTTAACAGTTACAATACAGGTAGCTTCATAACCACCATAAGAACATTTTAAATTAGTCTGCCCTTCTTTTACACCTGTAATTGTAACGCCCCAGGCAGAACTTGTATCAGCTGTGATAATATTACTGTCATAGGACCATGTAAGTTTTACATCTTTTTGAACGTCCGCTGGTTTTATATTTACAGTAATATAAGACATTTCTCCAACAGACACCGACACAGCCGTTTTGGCGATTGTTAGACTTGTTATTTCTATTTTATCTTCGTTATTATCTGAAAAGCTTGAAAAAAAACTGCACGAAGAGAAAATAATACAAAGCACAAAAAGCAGAAATCCTGCTTTTACAATCTTAAAGTTTTTCATTTTTCACTCCTTTAAAAAACTTAATTTTGTAAACCTAATAATTCTGCTTTTCCTAATAATTCTTAATAAATACGAAATATTTCGCTCAAAAACTAATAATTCATCTATGTTGTTTTTAATTGGTTCTTACATATTTCCTGTTCACCTGATTTACTTTTACAGGAGGAAGTTCTAGCGGAGTATTGGTTATAAACTTTATTACAGTACCCTGCTTTATTGTAATTGTTGGTTTAATATCCAATGCACGATCTACTATTTTATTCCCAAGTTTACTTGCCTCACTATAAACATCGCTCATAGAATTTTGCAAATACTGATTATTTTGGGCATTTATGTCATTTGTTATTTCTGTTTGAATTATAGAAAACATAGCTACAAGTCCAAGAGCTTTCAATGTTTCAAATGGATGATTTGTCGCAAATCCTTTTGTTCCACTCATTCCCTGAGCATCTACTCCATTCATATTACCAAGTTCAACTCTGTATCCATCTGGACGAATCATAAGATTCCATGCAATTTGTACTCTATTTTGACCATAACTTACAGATGAATTATATGTAGCATATAATAAAGTTCCTTCGGGAATAAGTAAAAATGAAGAATCGTAACTTGAATAGACATTTTCTGTAACCCGTGCAATTACTATGCCTGGATTATCTGTATTTATTGCTGTTATTAATGCTCCTGTTATAATTGTTCCATCCCATAAAGATGAATAAGAAAGATACTGACCTTGCCCAGCATTGTTTGTCGAATTACTGTAAAAGTTTTCCTTATTAGTTTGCGACATTTGAGATTGATTTTGGTTTTGCTGGCCATAACTTCCATAAGCTGCCTGACTTGCGTTCTGGCTCTGTTTTAGAATGTTTGCAATATAGTCTTCACGGCTCATCTGTTGACCACCATTTGTATTACCTACCGATGAGGCATAAGTACCACTGCCGTAAAGACCACTCATTGCATTTGCAATTATTGACTGATTGCTCTGTGAGCTTTCTGAATATTCCTGTCCTGCAATTCCTTCAATTTTTCTAATTGAATTTGAATTTCTTGTATCCGGTCTGTCTGATTTATAACTACTGCTACTACTACCACCTGTAACCGCAACAGGAGCAGTCCCAGGTTCAGGCTGCTTAAACTCTTCCGGTAAATCTTTCAAAACATCATCTATATTATCTTTACTTTTATCTTCCGGCTGGATATATTCATCGTCATCAACATCATCAGAAAAATCAAAAGGAATATCTTTTTTTGAAATTTCAATATTAGGTATAAATTTTGTTCCAGCTTTATCAAGTTCTGCAGATTCCTTTTTTTTGGATTTTGTTATTTTACTTACAGAAACGATTAACAAAATAATAAGCAAAATCGATATGAACAGAACGATAAATATATTATTTACATTTAGCTTTTTCGCTTTATTTTCTTCAGGAGGTTCAAATTCAAAATCTTCAGACTGTTCTTCAGAATTTTCCAATAAATCTTCACTTTGATATTCTAATGAAAGCTCATCCTCATTTGTATCTTCTTCCATAATTTACCTACTAATGCTTGTTTCTGATTTAGAATCTTCTGCAGAAGATTTTTCAATATTTACAGTTTTTGATTTTTTCTTTTCTACAGTAACTTTCTGCTTACCAAGTCTTAATGTTATTTTATTGATTAAGCGAGGAATTATGAAAACATTTTTCTGCACTGTATAATTTACAATTTCATTCCTTTCATTAAATACAAGAGGAAGCTGTTTATGAAGTACAATATCATCTACAACAATATAAGTTTTGTTACCATCATCATAGACTCTTTGAGGAAGGAACTCCGGCTTCTTAAAACCATATTTCATTTTGTAATCAAAAGAAAGAAATTCAGGATTTGTTACCGTAACAAATTCATTTTCGATGCTTACACCTTTAGCACCATTTCCGCTTGAAGAACTAGCCCATACGTTTTTCGTTTGTGGATAAGTAAACTTTACCATAGCCATGTGAGTATCTTTATAGGATTTAATTCTAAGATGATAAACACGTCTGTCTGTAATTACGATAAATGAAGAATCAAGTCCAGAATAAGCAGGCTTTATAAACAAATGCTGAATATTCTCCCCTGTCATAGGATTTCTGGCAACATTTGCCGTAAGTTCCCATACACTGGCATCTTCAGAAAGTAAAGGATTTCCCATTACAATTTCACCATCTTCAAGAATAATATCAGTCAAATGATAAGGCTGAGCATAAATTTCATATACAAAATTTTCATTATAGGTGTAATAAAATGTACCGTCTTTATAATGCTCTGGCTTTATCGTTGCCTTTTCTACACTCTCCTTTGCAGCGTCAATTCCTTGAACCTTTTTTATCTCTGATTTTCCTTCATTGTATGGCACATAAACAGGTTTTTCGATATACACAACAATCGGTTCTATATCCTGAACTTTCAATTCTTCTTGAACCATATACTCATGAAGTTCTTCCTCATTTTTTTCTTCTTCAGCTTCTAATGAGTTTATACTGGTATCCCCATCTGATACAGGAATTGATGTTTTTTCTAAATCAACAGTTTTACAACCAGCAAAAAGCAAAACACTTATCATAATTAAAATTAAATTATTTTTTTTCATTTTATTATCCCTTATTTAATGTCTTTAATATCAAAATCTGTTATATAAATACCAAGCGGATTATCTTGAATATCTTCTTCAGTTGGATTCAAAGCCTTTATAGTTATTACAGCCCTCTGGCGAATGTCCTTAATGATTACACCTGTTAGAGTTCTTGTTATAAGCCTATAGTCAACCTGATAAGTGTCTTTTGAAATCTTTAAGGGTTCTGTCTCAAATTCAACTTCTCTAGTATGATCCCCAAAATCTTTGTATGGATTGTCTTCTCGCAATAAAGTCGAATACTTAGAAGCTGATACAGCAGTTAGAAGATGATAGGCCTTTTCTATATTCCTTTTTACTACAGCTTTATCACTTGATAAGGATTTATAAATATTTATAAAATCTTTTACCTGATAAGTCATAGCGACTTCCGGAATATTAAAATTTTGAAAGTTTTTTCTTGATACTTCTCCAACATATTGCGCCTGACCAAAATCATTCATTGTTACAATAGCAGGAATTACTTGAGTACGTTTTGTAAGGAAAAATGAAATACCAATAGAAAGAACAGCAATTATAAATATAAGGACTACCAGAGCCAGCTTTAATATGCCATTCTCCTTCATAACCTGACCACAGATCATATCAAAGTGTTGAAGCTGCGGATTAAAAGGAGTTGAATTAGTTCCTTTTGGCGGATAAGATTTTTGCAATTTTATATCTCCTTTTGGGCAGGCAGATATATATGCTATTATAAAGGAATATTACTTAGTAGTCAAATATTTACATTGTATATATTACAATATTTATTTATCTTCAAAAGATATGTTTATTTTCATTTCCAGAGCTTCGGCCAGACGTTTTAAAACATCCAAAGTAGGATTTGCTTTTCCATTTTCTATTCTGCTTATATCAGCTTGTATAATTCCAGTCATTTTAGACAGTTCAACTTGAGAAATATTTCGTGCTTTTCTCGCTTCTGCAAAAGAATAATAAATATTTTTAGCGTTCAATTTCGTAGCCATTTGCATTTTTGCTTATACTTTTTTCGGGAGAATAGATTCCAATTTTATTGTTTAATGTTTTAACATTTAACGGATTTCCTTTATCTGTTGAATAAATTAATTCATTTTTTCCATTTTCATCCCTGAAAAATATTTCTGTCTTGTCAGCCATTCCCGATTCACAGACAGTCTTTATGTTTTTTGCAAGGTTTTCACAAACTAAATCATGATGCTCTTTATCTGTCCAGCGAGCTTCATCCGGCATTACTTCTTTCATTTTTTCATAACGTTCCTGACAAGATTTCCAACTAAGTTCTTTGGTACATGTTTGAATCATTACTTGAGTTTTATAACCGTTTTCTTTCATTAAAGACAAAGTTTTTATAGGAGTAGCAGGATTACGGAATGTACCTTCAATAACTACATTGTAATGTTCACTAACAGCCTTATTTAAAATTGCTTCCGTCATTTTACCTGCAAATGCAGCTGTATATTTTGGTGAATCTTTACCATATTTTTCTTGAAAAGATTTATAATCTGGATGAAACTTCCTAAAGTCGTCTCCAGAGATGATAAGAATATTATCAAAACACAAATCTTTTGCTTTCTCTATCAAACCAGATTTTCCTGCACCAGGTTGACCTCCTAAAACATAGCCTTTGGGGGTTAATATTACAGGAGAGACTTTTTTCTTAGTTCGTTCAATTACTGTTTTCCAAACTTTATCAAAAGTCTGTTTTACAATTTCTTCATCATTCATATTTACAATAAATTTCCTTTATCTTTGATGCCATATTATGAAAATCAAATATTTCCGGTGGATTACTTACTAAAGCATCATAGTAGTTATACAAACATTTGTTTTCCAAATTCAATTCGGTAGTCGGTTCTTGTTTTGCAAGGACTGCCATTGCACCTGTTGTTAATTCCAATAAAACATCCTTTTCCATTAAAGTTGCCATATTAACCTCCGTTTTTTTACATTATATGTCTAAACATATATTATTGTCAAATAATATTTATCACAACACATTTCGCCTTTACTCCCTGACAATTATACTTTTGTCAGAAACTTGTCGAGCAATTTTTGTTTCATCTCCAGTCTTTCTTATAGTAACATTTTTACCTACAAGATCATCTTTATGTAGTTGCCAGACTGGAACATAAACTCTCTTTTCACCAGTATTGATAATAATTGCATCATTCCAGGCTTCATCCTTATCAAAAGTAATTACTTTTTCAACTTTTCCTCGAACACCCCCACCTGTGTAAAGTTCAAGTCCTTCTGGATTCTTTGCATATTCTTCAAGATAAGTATTATAGCGTCCAGCTGCTTGTAAAACATCCTTATAGTCATCACTTAATTGCCATGCATTTTTTTCTTTATCCATAAAAGCAAGTTTTAATTCTGACAAATAAGAAAGACGATTCGCCAATTCCATTGGCAACTTTTCTTTATTCACTGAATTGTTATGAGAGGAAGAAATAATTTTTTCATCAAGTTCGGTCCATCGTTTAGCTTTTACAAGATTCTTTCTTGCAGCTTCAATCTGCTCTTTTGTGCGTTCACCTATCATCTGGGTTGCAGCATTTGAACACATCAGTCGCATAAGCTGGATAGTATCCTTATTAAAAAAGACATCTTCTCCATCTTTGTCTTTACCGTTAATAACAACATGAGCATGACGATGCTCTGTATCATTATGAACTGCTGCTCGCCAGCAAAGTTTATATCCAGTCTGATTTTCAACACGCTTTATAAATGATTCAACTAGAGTTTCAAGCTTTATATCATTGCTTTCTGGGGAGATTATACATTTAAAATTCAAAGGAACTTTGTACTTTTCATATTCTTCTTCACTCATGCCAAATAGTTCAGGTTTATCTTCTACAAATTCTTTATTATACTGGGGCATATAATAATTGATGTATTTATCATGACTTTTAATTGAATTGGAATAGGACATTTTAAATGTAACCCTCTGATTCTGCTCAGGAAACTTAAATACACTTCCCCTCTTTCCTCCTCCAGAAAGCTTAGTATAATCATTTTTCTTACTACTTGTTTTTGAATAAGTTTTCAAAAGTCTGTTCAATGTTTCCAAATCATCACGCACATAAACAGGCTTTTTGAATTTAATCTTATCTTCATCAGAGTATTTATTTTTGTTTGGTTTGTGGTAAAAAAGGCCTTTATTCTTCTGCATAATTATTATCTCTTTATAAATTTAAAGACAATTTTGATTATTACATACAAGGCAATAATAATAATCCAAAATATAATTTTCTCTTTATCCATAATTTATTCTTCCTCCTTTGGACAATATGTATCTTCAATGTTGTAGTAAAAATACTCAGCACCAAAAACATATAATCCCGATAACTGCTCATTAAGTTTAGAACCTAAAACTCCACCAGCTTTTTCTTTTATTTCTCTTCCATAAAAAATACGCCATTGAAATTCTGTATGCCAATCTTCACGAAGTTTTTCAGCAAGTTTAGTTGCTTTACCAAGTTCTTCTTGTCTGGCTCTTTCAAGTTCATATCTTGTAATCTGTCTTTCTTTTGCAAGTTTCCTTTGAAGTTTCATTTCCTCACGAAAAGATAACTTTTCAGAATCTGTCATATCCCTTACATTATCAGGAGCAGCATATACAGAACTTACGTTACAAAACTGATTTGACCAAAGTGTTACTGTCTTTGTCTTATCAATTATGACCTTTCCTTTTGAAAGCCATTGATTTTCCGTTAACCAATTCTTATATTCTGGATAGTATCGCTTTACCTTCATAAGCTATTCCTTTGTTCTTTTTGCAATCCTTATCAGGATAAAAATTTTTATCAGGTTCACATTCGTCTTTCGAACAACAATAATATTTCAAGTTGTTTTCGCAATAACAGGAAATATCACAGCCTTCTAAATCAGCACATAATTCACATGGAACATTACACATTGTTTTATACCTCCTGACCTTTTATTTATTTAAGAAAATTTTCCTGCTTTTCAAGCAGATAATGTATTCTTTTATCTAAAGGATTTTTTTTCAGCAAATAATCATCAAAATCCTTAAAATTTTCCGGTTTTAATGAATTCCTCTTTTTTATCAGCATATTAATTTCAGCATTGATCTTTTCAAAAGCAATATCATCTTTACAGTCATTTAACTCCCTAATAATCTGTTTTTTATCTTTTAAGAAAACAGGATATTGATTACATAACCATTGTATGATGACTTGTTTACTGTATTTCATAAAAACTTCTTCAACTGATTTACTCTTCTGCATAATCTTCATCCTCCCATTTGTCATTCATGCAACAATGATAGTTAACATCATTGGCTTCTGAAAAGTTGTTTACCTGGTGCCAAACAAAACAATGTCTGCGTTTTCCACAGTTAAGGCAATTTTTCATAGAGTTATAGACAGCTTCATAAACATATTTTGCTTTTGAATAGTCATCAGGCTCATTTGAGAATTCAATTATGTTTTCTGTATTCCACCAGTCCTCAAATTTCATAACTAGTTTCCTTATGCCGTCATCTCGCTCAATATCTGGCTAAACATTGCTTTTGCAAAATTAGGAGGAACTGCATTTCCAATCTGCTTAACGACTTCAACTTTAGTTCCAGTAAACTTGTAGTCCTTGGGAAAACCTGTTGCAGCTGCAAGCTCATTCGGCTGAAGCATCCGAAAGCCAAGCTCTATGCCGTATTCATCTGTTCCGATAAGCCCGTAGCGGTCTTTTGTCGTCAGGGTCGGTATAGGCTCACTGAGCGGTACTGCATGGCCGTTGCCGTAATACTGAATAAGAAGCGGCTGGACCAGACAGTGTTCCTGCTTTGTGCAGATTGTAGATAAAGGTTCAGACAGCCTTCTGTTCCTCTGCTTTGCAGAACTCTGACCTATTCCACAAATAAAAGGCTCAACCAAGCCGTATCTGTTTGAACAGTCCAGTGTTGGTACTGGTTCGGATAGAGGGTGAACACGATTATTACCCTTGTTATATCTGCAAAGGAACGGAGTTATCAGCATGTGATGTGCACCGCTGCAGGAAATGGTTGAAAGAGGAATATCAAGGCTTTCAGCTTTGGACTGGCCGTATAGTCTTGCAATAAACGGTACGGCTGCATCTCCCCAGAACTCACGGATTCCATATTCAATTCTTCGCAATGTCGCTGGAGCAAGAGGCTTTTTTCTTTCACTTATCAGCTTACTCGGAATTGACCAGTCTATGATTTCAGCCGC
>Ga0247611_10005845_pt1 | contig 16000 bp, 9 predicted proteins | sample 177DNAGHGhighgp2_FD_192422 | JGI IMG/M metagenome (GOLD analysis project Ga0247611, IMG submission 192422) | Sheep rumen microbial communities from Palmerston North, Manawatu-Wanganui, New Zealand - 1770 DNA GHGhigh gp2 | ecosystem: Host-associated > Mammals > Digestive system > Stomach > Rumen ...
GTTCTCGCCGACCTGGCCATGAACAATCCCGAGGCCTTCACCGCTGTTGTCAAGATGGTAAAGAAATAACCAATTAGAACTGAGTGATTAACCTTTAAAACTTTATGTCATGGGAAAAACTGAACTTATGCAATATGTAGAGGATTTGGTCGAGCGTAAAGACCTCCCCGAATTCAAGGCTGGCGATACCATCACTGTACACTACAAAATCAAAGAAGGTAACAAAGAACGTATTCAGAACTTCCAAGGCGTTGTCCTGCAGCGCAGAGGAAGTGGTTCCACCGAGACCTTTACTGTCCGTAAGATAGCCAACGGCATTGGTGTGGAGCGCGTGTTCCCCATCTGCAGCCCGTTCATCGAGCAAATCGACGTCAACAAGCGTGGCGCCGTCCGCAGAGCAAGAATCTTCTATCTCCGCAATCTTACCGGTAAGAAAGCCCGTATTAAGGAGAAAAGACGTTAGTCTTTACCCCTCACCGATATGCTTGGAATTAAGCGGGCACCCACTTGTGGGTGCCCGCTTTTGCTCCCCGGCCGCCGCTCCATCGTCGGCATTCCGGCCCCAGTTCCCCGTTCGTTCATCGTTCATTTATCGAAGAACGAACGGGGAACTGGGGTCAGCATCGCGGCAAGCGGGCGGAGAAACATGGCACCGCATGGGCAGGACGGGACGTCCCCGATGCCATCCCGGCATATGCTGCGGGCCGCCTGCTTTGGGACCGGACTGCCACTGTCCGCGCTCTCGGCTCCACCTTTGGCCTATGCCGACAGTCGCACAGCCGGCCCAAGGGATGCAGTGCGTTGCGGACAGTAGGCCCGGTGAGCCCCCTTTGTTGCCACAAATATATTTGGTCATATCGAGGAATAGGTGTATCTTTGCAAACGGTTTTAATTAAACAAGTTGGTTTCTATCAACCTTACATATAGGAGACATACCGATGAAACATACTTTAGTCTTGTTGATGGTTCTTTTGCTGTCTGCCGCCGGGCTTCGGGCGCAGGGATGTGGTTCGGTCAATGCACCCTGGTGGGCCGATTTCAGCTCCGACAGCAGTTTCAGTTGCTGGGCCTCTTATGGCGACGCCGTCTGGACCCGAAATGCCTCTGGCAGCAACTACCGCCTACGGGTCCAGTTTAATGGAGCCGCCGGCGGAAATACTGGTCGGCTCCTCTCTCAGCCCATCGTCCTCCCCGCCGACAGCACGGGGTTGAAATTCTTCTGGTCCGAAAATCGTGGCAACAACACCTTCGGGACTGATTCGTTGAAATCCGTGCCGTTCTCCTCACAGGGCGAGGGAAAGTATGTGCTTGACCTCACCTGCCTGCCCCAGGGCAATTATCTGTTGACCGTGGTAACTGCCAACGGGAAACGGCATCACCTCCGCTTGACAAAGCAGCAATAGCATTCGGCCATGGTCGGTCGGATTGTCTCTTTCCCTTTTTAGGGAAGGGAAAAAATGATTGTCCGCATTATATTGAAAAAAGCCTCGAAGAGGCTTAATTTCAATAACACCGTACAAGCGGAGCACAGTGCGGTGGTTGAATAACGAACTGATAAATGCGTCCCGAAGGGACGCGACTTTGATATATCGGACGAGTGTGGATAATCATTAAGAAAAAATATTGGTATGTCAAGAATTATTCGTATCTTTGCAAATTGCTTTGAAGCGAAGCTAAATACTTAACTTTTTATATTTAAAGGAGAAACAAACAATGAAAGTAATCGTAAAAAACTTTGGTGAGGTGTCGCCGCAGGAGCCTTGCTCCATCATCGACATCATCAAGATGGTAAATCCGGATGGTCTGAACAATTATTGCGCCGCCCGTATCAACAACGAGGCCACGCTGATCGATCTCCGAACTACCATCACTTCCGATTGCGACATTGAGCTCTTAGATACAAGCAACAAGGAGTGCCTCTCCGTGCTGCGCCACACCACGGCCCATATCATGGCTGAGGCTGTGCAGAACCTCTTCCCCGAGGCCAAAATCACCATCGGCCCCGCCACGGACAATGGTTTCTTCTACGATTTCGACTTCCGTCCCTTCAGCCGTGAGGACCTCGACGCCATCGAGAAGGAGATGAAGTCCATCATCAAGAAGGCTACCCGTCTGGAGCGCCGCGAGGTGAGCCGCAACGAGGCCCTGCGAATTATGACCGAGCGCAACGAGCCCTACAAGGTGGAGCTGCTCGAGGCCATCCCCGAGGGCGAGACTATCACCATCTACCAGCAGAACAACTTCGTCGACCTCTGCCGCGGGCCCCACCTGCTCAACACCCGTCCCATCAAGGGCTTCAAACTGCTCTCGTCGTCCAGCACCTATTGGCGCGGTGACAAGAAGAACAAGTCGCTCAGCCGCATTCATGGCACGGCATTCTTCACCAAGGAAGAGTTGGAGAACTACCTGCAGTATCTGGAAGACATCAAGAATCACGACCACAATAAGATTGGCCGCGAGCTGGAAATCTTCACAACGGTCGACGTCATCGGACAGGGCCTTCCCCTGCTGCTGCCCAAGGGCACGAAGATTGTGCAGACCCTTCAGCGCTGGATTGAGGACGAGGAGACCCGCCGCGGATATATGCGTACTAAGACCCCGCTGATGTCCAAGAGCGACCTCTTCAAGATGTCCGGACACTGGGATCACTACCGCGACAAGATGTTCATCATGGGTGACCCCGACAGCGAGGACGAGGTGCTGGCCATGCGTCCCATGACTTGCCCGTTCCAATACTTCGTGTATAAAAACAGCCAGAAGTCGTATCGCGACCTGCCGTGCCGCTACGGCGAGACTTCGACGCTCTTCCGCAAGGAGGACAGCGGCGAGATGCACGGCTTGACGCGTGTGCGCCAGTTCACCATCAGCGAGGGACACCTTATCGTCCGCCCTGACCAGATGGTGGAGGAGTTCAAGGGTTGTATCGATTTGGCCCGCTATTGCCTCACCACCCTCGGCCTGCAGGACGACGTGACTTACCACCTCTCCAAATGGGATCCCGAGGATAAGGAGAAGTACATCGGCGATGCCGCCACATGGGAGCAGACCCAGCAACATATCCGCGACATCCTCAACGAGCTGAACATCCCGTTTGTTGAAGACGTGGGCGAGGCCGCCTTCTATGGCCCCAAGGTAGACATCAACGCCAAGAATGTCTACGGCAAGGAGGATACGATGATCACCATCCAGTGGGATACCCTGATTGCCGAGCGTTTCGACATGTATTTCATCGACAAGGATGGCAGCCGCCAGCGTCCGTATATCATCCACCGCACCAGTATGGGCTGCTATGAGCGCACGCTGGCTTGGATGCTTGAGAAGTATGAGGGTGCTTTCCCCACTTGGCTCATGCCCGAGCAAGTGCGTGTGCTGCCCATCTCCGAGAAGTTTATGGATTATGCCGAGCAGGTGACAGCCGAACTCCAGCGCAACGGCATCGAGGCTACCCTCGACCGCCGCAGCGAGAAGATCGGCTACAAGCTGCGCGAGGTGCGCATGCAGAAGATTCCTTACGCACTGCTCATCGGTCAGAAAGAGCAGGACGAGAAGGTTGTGGCCGCCTGGAACCGCAAGGACGGCGACCTGGGCCAGATGCAGCTCGAAGCCTTCATCGACCCCCTCTGCAAGGAAATCCGCACCAAGAGCGTGGAACTCACCATCCGCAAAGCAGAGTAAGAAACACCCAGAAATCAATGTATAAGCAGCGGGCCGCGCCTCTCGGCGCGGCCCGCATTTTTTATATTCGGAGCGTTACCCCACTGCCTTTTGGCAGTTTGAATATGTTCTATGAGCATTGTCCTGAACTGCATTCATTTGCTCACGCAGCGCAACATGAAGGAGAGGTCAATTATCAGGTACATGAGTTCGGGATATCTTTGTTGATACCTTAATCAGAAAAAAAAGAATGGTGATTACAAGGATATTTGTATATTTGTGTTTGTAAATTAAAGATACGGTCTTGTGATTACCGACGACAAAATTACTGAATCCTTTTTGAACTGTGGACGAGTTCAGCAAGAATTTCGACTCCGAACTTGAGGAAAACCTTCTGTCGGCCTCATCTCCGGCTCCATAAATAAAACGTCCCGCCGTAGGTGGGCTTCCTTGTTTCGCCCCGCTTTCTGAGGAAAATTGTACATTTCAGCACGTATCATATCCCGAACTCGTGCAATTAGTAGAACTTGCCAATATGTTAAAAGTGCGGGACGAGTTATTTTTCCTTTTGCAATTATGATTTTTTTTGTATATTTGCAGCATCTATAATCTACAATTATTGCTTTATGAAACTCTGCACGATATTGAGAAACAGTTTTTTGGGTGTATTGCTGCTGTCGTGTGCAATATGCACTAAAACATCGGCTCAATCTCCTGTTCCGCTGTGTGCAGATTTCCATGACTCTGTGCGGACAGCACTTGACTCTTCTGATGAATTAACTGAAAATGTGCCGCCGGCACCGCAGAATGTGCGGGGACCTCATGAGGTGTGTCCCGGCAGCTCGGAGTATTATATGGCGGAAGCCACGTCGGATGATTATATTATTTTGTGGGAGTGGGCCAACGGACAGCCCGATTTGGCGCAGGCCGTGGGGGAGCGGGTGATGGTGACTTTCGACGCGGGTGCGGCCGACATCAGCGTCTATCAGGTGGACCGCCGCACAGGCTGCCGGTCGGAGGCTGTGGTGTGGCATACCTATCCTTTTGCTTTCGAGCCCTGGCCTTACCCGTCTCAAATCAGGGTGTGCGAGGGGCAGACGTTCGACCTGGACCTCTTGCCGGACCATCCCGATGTGCCGGTGCTTTATGAGTGGAAGACCCCCGAACCTCTGGCCTATACCCTCACGGTGGTGGGTGACCATCTGCAGCGCAATGTGCAGGTGATGACCAACTACTTGGGCCATGTGATGCAGGTGCCGCTATATCTGACGCGCGGGGCCTGTGGCGTAGTCCTGACCGATGCTGTGACGGTGGTAATAGGAGTGATTGACCCGCCGGTAATACAGAATGAGGAGTTCTGTAGTAATACACAGTGCCATCTGACTGTGGTGTCGGACGAAGACCTTGCCAACGCCGACAGGGAACAGACCTACTGGGAGGTGGATGGCGTGGGAGTGGTGCGCGGTCTGCCAGCCCAGGTGGTGTTCCCTCATGCGGGGACATACAATGTGGTGTTGCACTATGTGTCGAAATACGGTTGCGAGGCAACGGCCACGCACATATTTACGGTGAACGATTTCCCCGCCCTTGAGTTGGTGGAGAGCGGGGGGATGCTAAGTGTGACTGGGACGGGAACGGGTGGCTTTCACTATGTGTGGGATCCAAGTGCGCCGGATATCCCGACAATCCCCACCCCTACAGTGCAAACCAGGTGCACCGTGTGCGCGCCCAACGGCTGCTGCACTACTTTGACCTACATGCCGCCCCTGCCGCCTTGTGTGGAGGAGTCGGGGATGGTCAATGTGGTCCATAAATGTTATAACATAGTGGAGGTGCAGCTGGCGGCAGGAGTGGCGCTGCCCGCCAAGCTCTCGTTTCTGAGCGGAGGTGTGGCAGAGGGGGATGTTGTCATGTTGGAGCGGTCGGTCAGCCGGCTGCTGGTGCCGTCGCGTTTGGTAAATGGTATAAAGGTGCAGTGGGGTACATCCACCGGCAGCCACTGCGAGACGGTGGCGATGACACCGATAGATAGCGACTGCTGGCTCGATTTTACGGTCAGCGGCGACTGTGATGGCAATATAATCATTGAGAACCAGTCGGCCTGTGCGGACCCCCCTGTAATGCAGGCAGAGGTGTCGTACTATGAAGGTCCGACCATCTATAGTGCGGGGCTTGTGGATGCGGTTTCAGTCCCGGCATTTGTGGGGTCAAATCAGGAAAAGGAGTTTGCGATAAGGATAAGCGTAGGCGATGACCCCAACTGCTACATCGAGTATATCCGCCTTTTCGGCCCGCAGGTGCTCATACGCGATCTGCCGCAGAGCATGCAACTGTGTGTGAGTACCCCTGCGATGTTAAGTGCCACTTTGAACGGTTGTGTCAAATCGGTGCAGTGGGTATTTGGTGACCTATCGTACAATTTTGGCAACGATATTTACCATACTTTCAGCAGTGGGGGTCACAGGGTGACACTCACTGTGGAGGGGTGCAATGGGTGCGTACAGTCGGGGGTAATAAATGTGGATGTTGCAGTGAACGATATAAGTCGCAATATTCAAGAGGACAATTCAGTTGCGATTTGCTTCGGGAATCCCAAACCTGTCAGTTATATCGCTACGTCCGGTAGCTTTCCTTCCCCGGAGTATCTTTATTACTGGACTCCGCAGGTGACGCTATATGACCAAATCCAGCAGAATGCGAAAAGTTTCGATGCGTATGCGGGTGGTGACTACCGGGTGCTGGAGGTGAACCCGAACAACGGGTGTAAAGGAGAGGCAACGGGGAATGTGAACTACCCCAACGAGGTGCTGGCAATCATCAGGTGCAAGAGCGCCTATTGCGAAGGGGAGGAGGCGCTGGCCATAGGCTATGCCAGCGAGCAGTACCATTACCAGTGGCGCCTGACAGACGGCACCGGGAACCTGCTGGAGTCATCGACCGATGCCAACTATCGCTTCACGGTTCCACAAGGAGAGAGCTGCACCCTTGAGCTGGTAGTGACGGACAATCAAGGCTGCACCAACAGCGACACCAAAACCATTGCCATCAACTCCCTCCCCACGGCGCCAGCGATTGCTTTCGGCACCAATGCATGCATCACCGAGGGGGCGGTGGAGCTGTCGGTCCCGCCACTGTATCGGCGTGCGTTGTGGAGCAATGGTCTCAGTGGTTACAGCACCCAGTACTATACTGACGGCCCTGCCAGCGCCTATTATGTGGATGCCCAGGGGTGCCGTTCGCCCCAAGGGGGCATCACCATTCCCCAGGCCCCGGACTTTGGGGGCTTGCTTACGGGCTGCTACCCGATGTGTACAAATGGCACCGAGAGCACATACGTGTATACGCTGGGGCATGCGGTGGGGGCTGCGTGGTCGTGGCACCGTGACGGAAGTGTCGTGCAGACGGGCACGGTGCCTCCTCCGCCCGGGGTCATCGGGTTGAACATGGCGAGTACGGGTGTCTACCGTTTGAGCGTGGGGTATGGGCAGGGGTGCACGGCTGTGTCGCCCGAGCTGAAGATGAATCCGATAGACTGTGGGGAGAACCACTTTGGCCAGGTCCCCGCAAACCGCGTTTTGAGTTGCGTGGTGAATAAAGTGTTATGCAAAAGTAAGGGTTGCGGCGTGGAGTATACGCTGGATGTGACGTTGAGCAACATGTTGTCGAGTGCCATTACGGTGGGTTCAATAGTCGGCACGACGCCCCTGGTGTCGACCACGCCGACGATGCCGTTCACCGTTGCAGCCGGGGGGTCTCGTACCTTGCAGCTGGTGTTTCAGTACAATTTCACTACGCCTCCGGCGGTGCGGTTAGACGTGAAGGACAACACCGGCGTTACAGTGGGCACTTTTGGGGTTGACCTAAGTCAAAGCATGGAGTGCCTCAATCCGGACAACTGTAGTGATTCGGTGAATCTTGTGTACACTTTGAACACGGGACAGAGTGTGGCAGGGAGAGTGGCATACTACGACATTTTGTGTACAACGCCGAGTCTCCTGAATCAGATAATAAAAGTGTGGTGTGACGGCCCCGGAGAGATGGTTTCAGAAATCAGCGGCAATCCATACATGGGTCTGTTCATGATTGACTATGCCCGCCTGTCACAGATGGTGGCAGCTGGAGAGACGTTCTGTTTCAAGGTACTGGTATGCAAAGAAGGCACTTCGCCCTGCGTCAAGGAGGTGTGTGTGAAAGCTGAGGAGATGTACGAGCAGTGCGCACAACTGCCGCAAGGAGGGGAATCTCCGAAGAGTGCGGGAGGACGGACAATAGGAGGAGTCCACTATGCGTTGCAGCCCAATCCAACCACAGGAGTTGTAAGGGTGGTGGATGCCGCCTCGGGTGCTAAGGCCGAGGGGTTGGAGGCGGTGGCAGTGCTGAACATGATGGGTCAGGTGCTGGTGCGCTCGGGCGGAAGCGGAGAACTGGATTTGTCGGCACTGCCGCAAGGTAGCTATCTGGTGACCGTAGTAGGACAAAAGGGAGAGGTGGAGCACCTGAAGCTGGTCAAATTACAGTAGAGGTGCAGCAGGTTTCAATTATTCATTTAATTATAAGAAGGAGATATTGATATGAAAAATCGGACAGCCAAATCGGCTATAGATATTGTCATGTTATTGTTGTGTATGTTGAATGTCCAGGCGGTGGCCCAGCAGACCGGTTTTGAGCAGCGGCAGACCGATGTGGAGTTCAGGTGGCTCTCGACGGTGAGCGGCAATGATAGTAGGCTGGGGTGTGGCACGAATTTTGTTGTGGACGAGGATGGTTTTACATACTATGGAGCAACTTTTATGAGAGGCGCGCTTTGGGAAGACTACACCTCTGTATACCCGGAGTTTGATGTGGATCCGAGAGCGCAGACATCATTAGCCAGCGGGTTAGTGGTTGTGAAAATTGACACGCTGGGCAACCGGGTGTGGGCCAAACACTTTGTTTCTAATTTGACTCAACACTCCAGACCTCCGTTCCTACATATACGGGATATGCAATTAAGGAATGGCCTGTTGTATTTCAGTATGGAAATAGCGGGCCAAAACCCTAAGCTTTATCAAGTAGACCCATTTATATATATGTTTGACACTACGTATAACTGGCCTTTGCCAGGCAGCAGACTATTGCCTGACAGCCTAAGGTGTTTCCCGTTTACTGATAGAGTGGGTGCTACAGTGGGCATTTTATTTACTATGGATTTAGATGGGAATGTAATTGACAGGCGCTGCCTCACTCGGGTAGGCAAAGATTATGAAAGACATTATTACCGCCGTTGGGATACCATCACCGGGAGTTATGTTTTGGATACTGTTCTAAGCCCATGTAGTTATAACCTCTTTTTAGATCCGACATATATTCGAGATCACCATAATAGGAGTCATCTTTTCGTGAAATATCTGTCTACTAATCAATATTTAGTCGTAGATGAAGACACGCTCTATGTTGGAGATCAGCCGTGGTGGAGGAATGGTTGGCAAGACTCGGTGTGCGATGATTACCATTTAATACTTGATTCAAATTACAATGTGATTAGTTTGAAGCCGATGGTGTGCGATATTGACAGGCAGTGTATTACTGATTATCCTGGTATGACTACAAATCCAGGCTATTATCCGACTCTTGCCCGAGTCAGTATTGAAGGGTTGGCTGTTGACGAGGAGGACAACGTCTACGTGACAGCCAATTTCAATTCGTTCACTTATGACGTTTGGAAGTATTCGAGGACAGGTTTTAATACTTATTCTGACAGTACAGGTCAATCGTTACCATGGCCGGACCCGCCCAATATAGTCTATCCATTCCGGATGATGCTTGATTCGACACACTATATACTGGTGGAGAGTCTGTATGCTGCGGAACAGGTGAGAGCATTGTTAAAATTTGACACTGCGGGGAATCTTTTGTGGGTGCGGCAGCGGTATATGGAAAGCACAGACACAGTACCTTTCCCGTGGGACTTTGAATACTATTTGGCACCGTTGTTAGACTCTCAATATGTGTACTGTAAGCAAAATTTTGCGCAAGGTTGGGAGAGGATAGGAAAGTACCACCCGGAAATGATTTATAACGAGGATACGCTTGTTCCTCTTTCTTATTTTTTTGACGAAGGCCATCAGATTAGGCTCGAAACGGTACCAGTTGACCCACCAGACACGGCTTTCTACCAGAACTATGATATACGACCAACTTACCGCATGTTTTCGCGATTTGTTTATTATGTTGTATATGATAAGAGGACAGGAGATTACGTGAAAGTGATTTTTCCGGGTAAGGGATGGATGGAATCAGAACCGCATAACTATTACATTCCCCAATATTCGGAACCTTTGGCAACCACGCCATTGCGGGACGGCAAGATATGGTCTAAGCAGACGCCAGTAGTACAAGCACCATTACTAATAGACCGCCCTCATACCCCTCAACGCCGCATTGAGGTTACAGACTTGGAAGACAACAGTACGGTCGCTATAGACTCAACCGTTTACTCTTGGTGTCCGAGCTTGTATTTGTCCGACAGGGGACAGCTTGTGGCTTCGTCCTATGGTATATGTTACAACTGCCCACCGCCGCCGATAAATTATCCGTCTGTGGCTGGGGACACTCCAATATATGTCAGTTATTACATGCCGGAGTATGACCGGCGGCGGGTGCCGCCCTGTCCGGGTGTGGACAGTGTGGAGGCCGAGAGCGCGATAGGGAGCGCCACGTTGAGGTGGATCGGGGGCGAGGGGCATCAGGTGTGGCAGGTGGCACAGATGGCGGCGGACAGCACGGGAGCCGAGCCCGACAGCGCGGCATGGGAGAGCGCCCTGCTGACGGAGACGCAGGAGCAGTCCCTCACGGTGGCGCTGGACACGTGTGTGTGGCTGCGGGTGCGGGGTATGTGCGGCACGGGGCATTACGGCCCGTGGAGTGAGGCGGTGGAGGTATGCCCGCAGGTGGGCATTGGTGGGGAGGCGTTGGCAGGCGGTGTGGTGCTGGCCCCCAATCCCGCCAACGGGCTGGTGGTGGTGACCGATGCATTGTCCGGCACGCCGATGAACGGGGTGAGGGAGGTAGAGGTGATGTCGACCATGGGCACTACGGTGTTGAGCCAGCGAGGCAGCGCCTACTTTGACACACGAACACTGGCCGCCGGCACCTATTACGTGAAGGCCGTGACACGGCGCGGCACCTATCTTTTGAAACTGGTGGTGGAGCATTAGCGCCCAGAAACACCATGCTTGGATTCAATATTGAGGTGCAACACTGTTGTGCAAAGATAGGAAGAGTCATCTGCAGGGCAGACGTCAGAATATGCTCCAGGGCTCGATGCCGAGGATTTCGCTCATGGTGTTGATGCAGCGCATCATGAAGAAGAGCGCACCCGTCTCGTGGGCGGGCACCAGCTCGGTGCCGCCATAGTCGGCGGTGTCCAGCACTATGTTTTCAGCCCCTTTGGACATGAGGAAGTGGTGGAGGTTGGTGGTGTTCTCGACGGGGACGGTGATGTCCTGCGTATTGTGGAAAAGGAGTATATGTTCGTCCTTGCGGGGGTTCCAGTCTTGGCAGAGGTTGTCGCTGTCCATGGCGGCAAGGTATCGCTGGGCGATGGTTGTGGTGGTGTCGGTCATGGTGGGGGTGACGTATTGGGCGAAGGCGAGGCTTCCCACCTTGGCGTCAATCTCCTCGCGGGTGTAACGCTTGCTGAGGATCCACTCGTCGATATGGCTCAGCACTGGCTCGCGGAACACCTCGTCGCGGCGCACTCCGAGGTTGAAGTATTCGTTGTAGGAGAGGAGGACGCTGATGACCGTGCTGGGCATGCCCGCAATGGTGGAGTTGATAAACTGGCGGTAGGTCTCGTGGATGTCGTAGGAGCCTGCGCCGGCGAAGCTATAGTCGATGTGGATGTCGGGGTACTGCTCATCCACCAGTCGCACCACCCCCATGGTGGTCTGCCCACCCTGAGAATAGCCCATGTTGAAGAGGCGGTTCTCCCAGCTGAACCCCATGTCTTTGAGCAGCTGCTTGCCCGCAATCAAGGCGTCGACGCTGTTTTGGGCGTTCACGCGCGAAATGCAGTAGGCCTGCTGTTCCTTCTCGGTAACGCCGAAACCGTAGTAGTCAGGCGAGATGGTAATCATGCCGCTGGGCAGCAAAGTCTTCTGGATGCTCAGCTCGCCACGCGAGGGGCATTGGTCGGCACGATAGATGGTGAAGTGGTTGTAGAGGATGATGCCGCGGGCCTGGGAGTGGCGCGTCACGCCGTCGGGCAGGGTGATGGTGGCAGAGTGAGGCACGCGCTTGCCATAAGGGTCGGTCGACATGTAGACAAAGTTGTAGGCGGTCATCTTCTCCTGCTCGTAGTGAACCGAGTCGGTGACATAAATTTCAGGCGTGGGTCCCACAACGGGGTCAATGCGCTCATCTTTCTGGCAGCTGGCCAGCACGAAACCGGCAGCCAGCAGCACGACAAAGGCCTTAAATCGGAATGACATGGGTCTTTTGTTCTATTGTTTTGATGGTTGGTCAATCTTGCGGCCGAAGATGGTGTAACCTGCGCCGAGCATAAAGGTGTTGCCATGGCCCACGGAGTAGGAGGCCGTGATGTACCACGGGTTGGTGAGCTTGTAGGCGGCACGCATCAAGAAACCGTTGCTGTGGAAGTGGTCGGTGCCACGGTAGCCGATGCCCAGCAGGATGGCGCTGTTGTTGGGGAAAGAGAACATGACCGTGGGGGTGAAGGCGAAGCCCACCTCGCCGGAGGTGTTCAGCTCCACATAGCCACCCACCGAGATAAGGTCGGTGACGGGGAACGTCATGTCGAGGCCGATGCCCAGCATGGCGCAGTTGGGGCGCTCCTTGTTGGGATAGGTCAGCTTGCCCACACTGGCGTTGGCCCCCATGAAGAACTTGCGGGCCACGTCGCCGCACTCGATGGTCCAGCGCACGCGTCCGTCGTAGCCGCGGGGTATGTAGCAATAGATGCTCTGCCACTTGTTGATGAGGTTGGTGCCGATTTCCTCGAAGGCGGCTTGCAGCTTGTCGAAGTTCTGGAGCGAGTAGAACTTGTCGCCCGAAGCGTTGTGCGACAGACTGCTCAGCACGCGCTCAAACTCCGTGTTGTTGCGGTCCACGTCGTTGCCGCGAATGGCAAGGACATAGCTCTCGATGGGTGCCCCGCCAATCTTCTCCTTCAGTATGCGCTGGTTCACATGCTGGAAATAGCGGTGCTCCGTGCCCTCGGCGGCCTTGCCGATCTTGGGGTCGAACGAGTCGTTGTCATAGCCGTCGGTGAAGGCGATGACATAGTTGCCGTCATACTTCTTGTCCTTGCCGACTTTCAGCTTGGACACATAACTCTTGATATTGTCCAGGCCCCTGTTGATGGCATAGTAGAACGCCGTGCGGTTGTTGAGTTGCAGAGTATCGATAAACTGGAACATATCCTTGCGGCTCTCCTTGGTGAGCGGACGGAGGTCAAACGAGCGGGTGTTGCGCATCGAGTTGAACCCCACGATGCCGATATGGACATTGCCGTCGCTCGACTTGTCGATGATGACATCAATAAACTGCTTGGCGGCGTTTTTGAGCTTCACAAAGTCCGCCTTGCCGATAGAGGAGCTACAGTCTAATACCAACATGATGCTCATCACCTTCTGCTGCGAGAAGGCGGCCTGAGCGTCCTCCACCTCGCTGTCCACCTGCCAGCGGCCACTGTTGTTGTGCCAGCGGTAGAACTTCATGCCGCAGCCGAAGCCCTGCGGGTGGGTGGTGGCGGCGTGGTCGAACACCAGCTGCACACCCTTGTCAGTGTCGTGGCCATAGATGGTGTCGTTGTCCGTAAAGCTTATGCCTTGGCTGCGTATGTTATACAGTTTCCAGGGCTGGCCGCTTTTGGTGGGGGTGGCCAGTTGGCCTTCGATGTAGAACTTGGCTTTGTCGGCCTGGGCAAAGACCGAAAGGGATAGCAGCATCGCGGCTGCCAGCAGAGTGAGATGTTTCTTCATTGTGTGCTTTCTTATTTTAAACATTACTAACGGCGGTCCCCGCTTTTTATTGCGCACTGTCGGCAATTCTTATTCGATTTTTGGGACATAACAAAAGAACTCCCCGCCATCGCGGCGGGGAGTTCTTCTTCAATAGCATAAGGATACGTACTACAATTTATTCTCCCGTATTCGGGAAATATACTCGGCCAATGGCCTTGTTTCATCGTCTGTTGGTGCTCTGTTTAGCTCCGTTCTTTTTAGCCATTCAGCCATCAGCCAGTCTTCTTGCATGAAGCCTTCTTGTGTCAAGTCGGGAATAAGTACTTTAATTTTGACGTAGACATCCCGTACTGCGTCTTTGAATGCTTCCGATTCAGGATTCCGCCTTTCCTCATTGTAAAAGTATTTCATGTAGAGGTGGTACTTTGTTGTTTCCAACATAAGACTGAGACTAATACGCTTAATGGGAGGTATCACACCGATTAGCATGAAGATTGAACAGACCATGGTGATGGCACTAATCACCAGCGAAACAATATTGAGAGTGCAAGTACAAGCATCCATAAACTAAAGGATTAAAGTTGTGATTAATTGTTGTCTTGGACAAGGCGGACTGACCGACCGCTGACGCGGCTGTAGTCGTTGTCAATCAGGCATTCATAATAGGAGATGTACAAGTAGTATGCGCCGATATCACTTTCATCACTATCATCGCCGGGCGTAGATGTCCAATAGTATCCATAATCGGCGATAGGATATGAAACACTTATATCCGTTGTCGTCCCCACGCGCTGGCCCTCATTAGGCAAGAAGATGGCTCCTGCTGCCTCCATTGCTGCCCATTGGGCAAGAGTATAGGTGTTATGCGACCAGTCTTGAGCTCCTCCCGAGGGACAGCCGGCATTGAATGTACAGCCCTCAGGCAATACCCAGCTGTCCGGCAATAGTATCATTCCGTGTACATCATTGACATTGCCCACTGCATACTTGACAGAGGCGTTGTTGCGAGTCCACAAAAGATAAGCCCATTCGTCTTTGCTCAGTGTGCGCCAAGCGGAGGTTTCGCTGCCGCCGTTGCTGATGGTGTTCTCACCCCAGTCAACAAAAGTCCTGTAATCATCAAAATAGTTGGTAGAGGCAAGCGTGGGGTTGTTCCCCGTACCCCACCCGAAGAGGTCAATCCAGCCGCTGTAGGAAGCACTGATGTTACTGTTGGTGTAACCCACATAATCGTACTGGTTCTCGGCGAAACGCCAAGTGTCGGTGCTGGCCTGGTACTGCAGGTTGCCCTTCGAGAAGCGCACTTGCTGGGTGGGGCTCACCGAGAACAGGCCGGGCAAAGCACCTTCAGGCAGCGGCTCGACAAAGTCCATGTCGTTGTCCAAGAACACGATTGTGGTCATCTCGCTGCGCTGCACGTTGATGCAGACGTTGCTCTTCACGGTCTTGGTGCAATAACGGCCGTCGTCGGTGGTGATGGTGATGCTTTTCAGCGAGTCGAAAGCGGGCAGGGCAAAGTAGAAGTATCTGCCAGTATCGCCTATGGACAGGGGCGTAGAGAAATTCATGGTGACGGTGTTCGAGCCGTTGCCGGTGTAGCTGAGGTAAGGCACATCGTTCACATAGCTGACGGCGTAGTCGCCACAAATAGCAGTATTGGCCGTGATGGAGATGCTGGTGATGTTGGTGTTGGCCTCAACGAGAATCAGCCGTAGTGCGCCGCAGAGGTTTTTGAAAGCCAGCTGGTTGGTGGCACTTTCGGCATACATCGGAAACTCGTGGATGGAGTTCACCTCGTAGGTCTGCGTGGCGGGCAGGGTGACGGTTGCGCCGTCCGAGGTCAGCGAGGCGGGGTAGAAGGCGCGGAAGGGGCCGTCGCCGGTCGTTCCGCCCACGTTGTCGAACACGGCTGTGGTGGCCGGAGTTTGGGGTGTGGCCGAATAGAGGCCGCGTCCGGCTGTGCCATAGATGGCCACTTGGTCGCCCTCAACCCAGTTGAGGTGGAGAAATGTTTCGTCGAGGATGGTCTTGCCGTCGCGGGCGGCGCAGCCCTCCATCGTGGCGCGGAACTGAGTGCCGTCGCCCGTGGCGTCCTTCTGGCAGGAGGTGATGGTGAAGAGGCTGGATAGAGCCAAAAGGCTCAACAGGCTTACTAATGTTCTTTTCATTTCTGTTTTGTTTCTTGTTTGTTTCTATTTATTTTCTTTTTTGTCTCTCGCGCACTGTATAAATAGAGGTAAACTCTAATCGAAATTGTGGTTCATCTTCATAACCCTGTGTTTACAATACGGAAAAGATTATTATCTTTGCAAGACAAAAGATAATATATGGAAGCCACGAAGGAATTGTTGAAGTTGCTGTTACCTGATGACTTACGTGAC
>Ga0247611_10005846_pt1 | contig 15996 bp, 12 predicted proteins | sample 177DNAGHGhighgp2_FD_192422 | JGI IMG/M metagenome (GOLD analysis project Ga0247611, IMG submission 192422) | Sheep rumen microbial communities from Palmerston North, Manawatu-Wanganui, New Zealand - 1770 DNA GHGhigh gp2 | ecosystem: Host-associated > Mammals > Digestive system > Stomach > Rumen...
ATATTATACATATGATATACTATAAGTAGATAAGATTGGAGGTGAAATGATGTTTAAAACTATTAGTTATCATTATAAAATTAATGATAAAAATATTCTTAAAATATTACAGTTTTTATGTCATGTTTCTAAGAATGTATATAATACTGCTTTATATGAATTAAGAAAAGAATTCTTTGATAATGATAAAATAATCTCTTATTATGATTTAAATAAATTAGTATTAAATAATATTAATTCTCATATTATTAATACATATCAAACACTATGTATTGATAGATGTGCTTATAATTCTATGAATACATTTGTAAAATATAATAAATATAAATCTAATGTTAAATTACCTAAATATCTAGATAAGAAAGGTTATTATCCTTTAATAACAGATCAAATAAGAATAATAGATAATAATGGTAAGAAAAGTATTAAATTACCTGTATCTAATCTATTTAGAACTAAAAAGATGTTTAATTTAGATTTAAATAATGATTCATTACTAAAAGAATTTATTAATGAAATAAAGGATATTGAAATAAAAGATATTTATTTTAATATTCCTAAAAAGATTTATAACAATAAAATACATCAATTAAGAATAATACCAAATAAGAATGGTAATTATTTTAAAATAGAATTTTCATATAGCTATGAATTAAATAATAAATATAAAGGTATTGAAGATAGAATATTAGGAATAGATATAGGAATAAGTAATCTAGCAGCTTGTGTTACTAATTATGGGAAATCATTTATAATTGATGGTAAATATTTAAAATCAATTAATGTTTTATATAATAAGAAAATAGCTAAATGCCAAAGTAAAATAATAGATGGAATATATTCATCTAAAATGATTAATAAATTAAGATTAAATAGAGATAATAAGATAGAAGATTATATTAATAAATCAGTAGCTACTATTATAAAAGAAGCTAAGATTAATAAAATAAGTAAGATAATAATTGGTTGGAATAAAGGAATAAAAACCTTTGGAATCAAGAATGATTCGATGAAGAAAAAAGATAAAAGAATTATTAATCAACAATTTGTAGGCTTACCTTTAGCTAGATTTAAAAATAAATTAGTAATGAAATGTGAAAATGAAGGCATTGAAGTAGAAATAATAAATGAAGCATATACATCAAAAGCTAGTGCTTTAGATAAGGATGAAATAAAAGAAGTTAATTATTCTGGTAAAAGAATAAAAAGAGGATTATATCAAACAAAGAATGGTTCTATTATTAATGCTGATATTAATGGAGCATTAAATATAATAAGAAAATGTAACTCAAATGAATTAAATATTCAAATGAGTAGAGGTCTAACATCACCTTGTAGAATACATGTAAGATTATAATTACATGTAGAATACAAAAGAAAAGAGGCATGATGCCTCTTAGAGTAAAAGATAAATTTATTTAGATTTTACTTTTTGTTCATCTTTATATATAGGCTTTCCTTGCTCTTTTTCTAATAATTTTAAATCAAAAATAGTATCTAATATTTTTGATATTTTTAATTCTATATCAAATGTCTTATTTATCCCCTCTTTAATATTTGTATAAATATTTAAATCCTTTTTTATATTATTCAAATAATTTTTACCGTTATTATTATATCCAAGTACTCTAATGAAATTTATCTTTTCATTATATATATTGTTTATGTCATTCTTTTTTATATTAAATAATATATATGATAACATTCTTTTAATTCTAGTTTCAGTATATCTTTTAGAAACTAAAGAAGAAATAAATTCTTTAAAATTATTATATTTATAAATTGATTTAATTTTATTTTCTAATCCTTCGTCAACCATAAATATATCTTTTAATTCATCTGTCGATAAATTTAAAATTTGATATTTTAAATAATTAAATATTTTATTTTCATCTAATATATTCAAACAATCATTTGATACATAATCTGGAACATATTTTTTAATATCCTTAATATTATTTCTAATGGCAGAAGCACTTGGATAATCAGTATTTATTTCCTTTTCTAAATAATCATTACCTAATCTTTTTATTGTCTTTACATCAATATTATATTGATTATCCTTAATAGCCTTATAATAGAAGAAGCCTAATAAATCATTAGATTTAAAAGGTAAATAATTCATAGATGCTTTTTTATAAGATTCGCCATCTTTTGATATTATTTCATCTTTATCATAATTATTATAATATTTTTCATATTCACTGATATCATTATTCTCGCTTCCGATTATAATTTCATTAATTTTACATAAATTTAGAAAATCAATAGCGTTAGCTGCAAATATATCAGCTCTTTCAACTGCGTATACAAAAGGTAATTCTAATACTAAATCATATCCTAAATCTAAAGCTTGTCTTGCTTTGGTGAATTTATCAAAAATTGATAAATCACCTCTCATAGTATATGAAGATGATAAAATTAATATTTTTAAATCAGATTTTATATTATTAAAATGATATACATGTCCATTATGTAATGGATTATATTCAGCAATAACACCTGTAATCTTCATTTTATCACCACGCCTTTATTAAAATTATATTATATTTAATTAAATAATTAAATATTTATTTGAGATGTGATATAATTGAGAAAGTGAGGTTGTTTATATGTACGAGTGGAATTTAAAATTAATTTATGAAACAGAAGAAGCATTTGAAGCTGACTTTAATGAGCTTTCAAATGACATCAAAAAAATATCAGGCTTGAAAGGCAAATTAAATAATCCGGAAGGATTAATTGAATATGCTAAGATTAATAAAGAGCTTGATCAAAGAATAAATAATGTATATACTTATGCAGCTATGTCACATGACTTAAATCAAAAGGATTTAACTGCATCTAAACGATATCAAAGAGTTTATTCTAAATATATGGAAGTAATTCAATCATTATCTTTTATTGATCCTGAAATCTTAAAGAACAAAAAAGAAGATGTTATCTCTTGGTGTGATACTTATGAAGAATTAAAGCCATTAAAGTATTCATTATCTAATCTATTTAGATTAAATAAGTATGTTAAAACATCTAAAATAGAAGAAATAATGGCAAGATATAATGATACTATTTCAGGATATACTAACTTATATGATAATCTAGTTGTTGCTGATAAAAATAGTGCTAAGGTTACATTAACTGATGGTACTTTAGTTGAAGTATCAATGGCTAATTATACATATTTATTAGGAACATTAAAAAATCAAGAAGATAGAAAAATAGTATTTGAAGCATTATATAGCTATTATGAATCTCATAAGAAGACATTAGCTGCTATATATAAAGGAATAATGTCTGGTGAATTAGCTGATGCTAAAAATAGAGGATATAAGTCTATATTAGAATCTAAATTATACCATAATAATATTGATAAGAAGGTTTATACATCTTTAGTATCAGTAGCTAGAAATTTTAATCAACCTTTAAAAAGATATTATAAATTGAGAAAAAAATATTTTGGATTAAAAGAATTACATACATATGATAGAATGTTAAAATTCAGAACATCTGATAAAGAATATACATATGATGAAGCAAAAAGATTAGTTCTAGAAGCTGATAAAGAATTAGGTGCTGATTTTTATAATAAAGCAAATGAAGTTATGTCTGATGGTAGAGTATCAGTATATCCTAGTGATGGTAAATCAACTGGTGCATATTCTACATCAACATATAATAGAGGCACATTTATCATGCTAAATCATACAAATGACCTAAATAGCGCATTCACATTAGCTCATGAGGCAGGTCATTCAATTCATTCAATGTATTCAATTGAAGCACAGCCTTATGAAACACATGATTATACAATCTTTGTTGCTGAAGTAGCATCTACATTTAATGAAGCTAGATTTTTAGATTATATGATGAAAAATACAACTGATAAGAATGAAAGAATAGTTTTATTACAAGAAGCTATCGATGGCTTAGTTGCCACATTCTATCGTCAAACATTATTCGCTGATTACGAATTAGAGGCTCATACATTATTCGAAAAGGGCGAAGTAATAGATGAAGAAGTATTATCTAATATAATGAAAGATTTATATAAGAAATATTATGGTATAGACCTAGATACAGAAGAATTGAAAAAATTTGTGTGGGCATACATTCCTCATTTATTCCATACTCCATTTTATGTATATCAATATGCAACATCATATGCTACAAGTCAAGCAATATATATGAATGTTAAAAATAATGTACCAGGTGCATTTGATGCATATATTAATTTATTAAAATCTGGTGGATCTGATTATCCAGTTGAATTAATAAAGAAGGCTGGAGTAGATTTAACTAAAAAGGATGCCTTTATGGCAGTTGTAGCTAGATTAGATGAATTAGTTACAATGCTTGAAAAAGAATTATATGAGGATTAATATTGATAAATATTTAGGTATAAAATATTTAATTGATTCATTATATGAAAATAAAGAAATAAATGAAGACACAATTATAATTATCCCTGTTTTAAAATATTTAAAAAATGAAATTTTAAAAATTAGGGATAATTATAAAAATAAATTAATTTTTGTTTTATATCAAAATGAATTAAATGATATTTTAGATACATCTATTGAATGTATAACAATACCTAATAATTTTAAAGAAGAAGAAATATTTAATATGGCATTAGATATTAAAGAAGAATATGATAATGCCTATTTATTAGATTTGTCTAATAATAAAGCTTATATAAATTATTATTCTAAAATAGTAGCTAAAGAATTATCAAAAAAATATATGGATATTGATAAATTATATATTCCATATATTTATGGAGGCTTATATAAAGGAATATCTAATTATTCCAAATTAGTTTTAGATGCTAAAATTTATTTAATTAATTATAGAGATGAATTATTAGATAAAAATATTGATTATGATTATATAGTTTCAAAAGACGAAATAAATGATGATAAAACGTCTTTAGTTATTTTGTAAGCATTAACATAAAATAATATAATTATTTTCTTGAATATAATTATTAATTGTGATAATATAGTTTACGAAATAACTTTAAGATAGTCCAGAGAGGCTAACAAGATATAGAAAATAATTTTTTGATGTAATATTAATATATTATTATTCATTTGTTATAACTATGCTTCTAGTCTATGGATTAGAAGCTTATTTTTTTGGAGGATTCAAATGAGAGGTTTAATTACATTAAAAGATTTAAAAACTGAAAAAATTCTTGAATTAATTAAGTATGCAGAAAAACTAAAGAAGGGCTTTAGAATTTCTTATCCTGATAAGAAGATTGCTACTTTATTTTTTGAAAATTCAACTCGTACTCATTATTCATTTCAAGTTGCATTAATGAATTTGGGTATTTCTATCATTGATTTAAATGCTGATACATCAAGTGTTAGAAAAGGTGAAACTTTATATGATACAGTCAGAACTTTTGAGGCTTTGGGTGTCGATGGTGTAATTATACGTCACAGTAAGGATGAATATTATAATGATTTAAAAAATATTCAAATTCCTATTTTTAATGCTGGTGATGGTGCTGGTAGCCATCCAACTCAAAGCCTTTTAGATTTAATGACTATACATGAGGAATTTGGTTCATTTAAAGGATTAAAGTGCTGTATAGTTGGAGATATATCTCATTCGAGAGTAGCACATACTAATATTGAAATTATGGAAAGATTAGGAATGGAAGTATATATTTCTGGTCCTGAGGAATTCAATGATCATTCAGCTAAATGGATACCATTTGATGACGCTGTTAAAAATATGGATATTGTAATGCTATTAAGAGTACAATTCGAACGTCATAAAGAAAAAATGAAAATGACTGTTGAAGAATATCATGAAAAATATGGATTAACAGTTGAAAGAATGAATATGATGAAGGAAAATGCAATCATTATGCACCCAGCTCCAATCAATAGAGGAGTTGAAATAGCAGACGAGGTTGCTGAATGTCCTAAATCAAGAATATATAAACAAATGACTAATGGTGTTTATATTAGAATGGCTGTTATTTCAGATTCTTTAGATGGAAATTTATAATAGGTGAGTTATGTTATTAATAAAAAATGGTTATATAGTTAAAAATGAAAATGATCTATTATTAACTGATATTTTAATTAATGATGGAATCATTGTAAAAATTGCAAAGGATATAAATGAAGACTGTGAAACATTAGATGCAAAGGGCTGTCTTGTAATGCCAGGAGCAACTGATGTACATGTTCATTTTAGAGAGCCTGGATTTGTATCAAAGGAAACAATTAAAACAGGAACTATGTCTTCAGCAAAGGGTGGATTTACTTGTGTAATGCCTATGCCTAATTTAAATCCTTGTCCTGATTGTTATGATAATTTAATAAAAGAAACTAATATCATTGATAAGGATTCAGTAATTGATTGCTTCCCATATGGTACTGTTACAGTAGCTGAAGCAGATAAAGAAATTGCTGATATCGAATCAATGGCTCCATATATTAAAGCTATCACAGATGATGGTAGAGGAGTTAATAATTTAGAAATATTAGAAAAGGCATGTAGGATAGCTAAAAAATTCAATTTAATAGTTGCATCTCATGCAGAGGATAATGTTTATAAATATGCACCTGAGGGAGAATATGTTGCAGTTAGAAGAGAAATCGAAATTGCAAAGAAAACAGGTGTTAAATATCATTTCTGTCATATGTCTACAAAAGAATCATTTGATGCTATAAGAAAAGCTAGAAAAGAAGGATATACAAATATAACTTGTGAAATAACTCCACATCATCTAGTTTTAAGTGAGGATATGATTAAGGATGGTAATTGGAAAATGAATCCACCACTAAGATCAAAGGAAAATATGAATGCTACTATTGAAGCATTATTAGATGGTACAGCTGATATGATAGCTTGTGACCATGCACCTCACACTGAAGAAGAAAAAAATAGAGAATACGATAAATGTCCAAATGGAATAATAGGAATTGAAACATCACTTCCAATTATTTATACGCATTTTGTTAAAACAGGATTAATATCATATAAAAAATTTTTAGATTTATGTGTATATAATCCTAATAGAATATTTAATTTATCTAACCGTAGCCTAAATGAGGGCGAGGTTGCAGATATCGCAGTATTAGATATCATAAATGAGCATACTTATACAAAGGATGAAATATTATCTAAAGGTAAGAATTCACCTTTTATAGGAAATAAATATTATGGCTTTACTAAATATACAATTAAAAATGGTAAAGTAATTTATAAGAATAAGTAGGAGGACTTATGAATAATCGAAAATTAGTTTTAGAAAATGGTAAGGTTTTTGAAGGAAAAGGCTTTGGAGCTAATACAGAGAGAGTTGCAGAAATAGTTTATAATACTGCAGTAGTTGGCTACCAAGAATCTTTATCAGATCCATCAAACCTTGAATACATCATGGTAATGGGTTACCCAGTAATCGGAAGCTATGGCTTAACAGATGAGGATTATGAATCTCAAGAATTAACAGTATCAGGACTTGTTGTAAGAGAATACAGCAAATATCCATCAAATTTCAGATATACTCATGAATTAGATGAGCGTATGGATGAAAATGGTGTACCTGGTATTGAAGGAGTAGATACTAGAGAAATCGTTAGAATTATTAAAGAAGAAGGCTCAATGAGAGCTATGATTGCTGATATTTCTACACCAACTAGTGAATGCTTATTAAAAATTCAAAATTATTCAGTACCAAAGGACGTTGTAGCTAGAATATCTACAAAAAAGGTTTGGTATTCTCGTACATTAAATTATAAATATACAGTAGCTTGTATTGACCTAGGCTTAAAGAGAAGCTTAATCAAGATGCTAAAGGATTTATCTTGTAATGTAGTTGTATTACCATATAATGCCACAATTGAAACTATAATGAAATATAAGCCAGATGGATTATTTATTTCAGATGGTCCTTCTAATCCATACGATATTGAAAATGTTATTGAAACAATTAATTTATTAAAAGGTAAAATGCCTATTTTAGGTGTAGGCCTTGGACAAGAAATAATAGAATTAGCATATGGTGCTAAATTATATAAACAAAAAGTTGGTCATAATGGATGTAATGTTCCTGTTAGAAATTTAAAAACTAACAAGATTGAAATAACAAGTCAAAATGATCAATATGCATTAGATGCTGATTCATTAAAGGATACTAAGCTTGTAGCAACACATCAAAATGTAATAGATGGTATTATCACAGGTGTTGAGGATTTAGATAATAATGTAATCGCAGTTCAATATAATCCAGCACCAACTGATGATAATGATTATGTATTTAAGAGATTTGTAGATTTAATGGGAGGAAAGAAAAATGCCTAGACGTAATGATATAAAGAAAATAATGGTAATTGGCTCTGGTCCAATTGTTATTGGTCAAGCAGCTGAATTTGATTATGCAGGTACACAAGCTTGTCTTTCATTAAAGGAAGAAGGATATGAAGTTATTCTAGTAAATTCAAATCCTGCAACAATCATGACTGACCCACATATTGCAGATAAAATTTATATGGAACCACTTGATCTTGAGCATGTTGCAAAGATTATAAGATATGAGCGTCCTGATGGATTAATCGCATCAATGGGTGGTCAAACTGGACTAAATTTAGGTATGCAATTAGCTAAAAAGGGTATTCTTGAAGAGTGCGGTGTCGAATTATTAGGTATCAAAGCTGAAACAATTGATAAGGCTGAGGATAGAGAATTATTTAAAGAATTATGTATATCTGTAGGTGAGCCAGTAATTGAATCTGAAATTGCTAACAATATAGATGAAATTATTAAGGCAGCTCATGATATTGGCTTCCCAGTAATTTTAAGACCAGCATTTACATTAGGTGGTACAGGTGGAGGATTTGCAAATAATGATGAAGAATTAATTCCGCTTGCTAAAAATGCATTAAAGCTTTCTCCAGTATCTCAAGTATTAGTTGAAAAATCAATTAAGGGATATAAAGAAATTGAATTTGAAATGATGAGAGATAAAAATGATACAGTCATTGCTATCTGCTCAATGGAAAATATCGACCCAGTAGGTGTTCATACAGGAGATTCAATCGTATTAGCTCCAGCACAAACATTAACATTAAAGGAATTTGCAATGCTTAAGGCATCAGCTGTAAAGCTAATGAGAGCATTAGACCTAGAGGGTGGATGTAATATTCAATTCGCTCTAGATCCATATTCATTTAAATATTATTTAATTGAAGTTAATCCTCGTGTATCTAGATCATCAGCTCTAGCATCTAAGGCTTCAGGCTTCCCAATTGCTAGAGTATCATCTAAGATTGCAGTTGGTTTAACATTAGATGAAATTAAAATTGCAGCTACAGTAGCTTCATTTGAACCAACAATTGACTATGTAGTATGTAAATTCCCAAGATTCCCATTTGATAAATTCCAAGACGCAAACCGTAAGCTTTCTACACAAATGAAGGCTACAGGTGAAGTAATGTCAATTGGTAGAACAATTGAAGAATCTTTATTAAAATCAGTTAGATCATTAGAAAATAAGGTAGATCATTTAGAATTAGCATCATTAAAGGATAAGACATTAGATGAATTATTTGATTTCATTAAGCTTGAAACAGATGAAAGAATCTATGGTATCTGTGAAGCATTACGTAAGGGTGCTGATATCGATGATTTATATGATATTACAAAAATTGATAGATTATTCTTAAGAAATCTATTAAATATCGTTGAAATGGAAAATGTCATCAAGGCAAATCCAAAGGATGTAAAGGTATTATATGAAGCTAAGAGAATGGGATTCTCTGATTCATATATCGCTAGATGTTGGAACATTTCGTATGTAGATGTTTATAATATTAGAAAAGATAATAATATTTATCCAGTATATAAAAAGGTTGATACATGTGGTGGTGAATATTCGAGTGATGTTCCATATCTATATTCAACTTATGAACATGAAAATGAATCTATTAGATCAGATAGAAAGAAGATTGTTGTTTTAGGATCTGGTCCAATTAGAATTGGTCAAGGTGTAGAATTCGATTATACTACAGTTCATGCAATTTGGGGTATTCAAGAAGCAGGATATGAAGCTATTATAATTAACTGTAACCCAGAAACTGTATCAACAGATTATACTGTATCAGATAAATTATATTTTGAACCATTAACATTTGAAGATGTAATGAATGTTATTGATCATGAAAAGCCAGAAGGAGTAGTTGTAGCTTTAGGTGGACAAACAGCAATCAATTTAGCTGATAAGCTTGCAAAACAAAATATCAAGATTTTTGGTACTCAAGCAGACGCAATTGATGTTGCAGAAGATAGACAATTATTCGAAGAGGCTATGAATGAAATTAATATCCCTATGCCAAAGGGATATGGAGTATTCTCTGTTGAAGAAGCTGTTAAGGCAGCAAACGAAATCGGATATCCAGTATTAGTTAGACCATCATTCGTACTTGGTGGTAGAATGATGCATATCGTATATGATGAAAAGGTATTAAGAGCTAAGGTATCTGAAGCAGTAGCCTTCGATAACGAGCATCCAATCCTTGTTGATAAATATGTATTTGGTCAAGAATGTGAAGTAGATGCAATTTGTGATGGCGAAAATGTATTTATTCCTGGTATTATGGAGCATATTGAACGTACTGGTGTTCACTCAGGAGATTCAATGAGTGTATATCCTCCATATTCTTTATCTGAAACTGCAAAGAGAACAATTGTTGATTATACAATTAAGATTGGTCTTAAATTAAAAATGCTAGGCTTATTCAATATTCAATTCATTGTAGATAAAGAAAACAATGTATCAATTATTGAAGTTAACCCTAGATCATCAAGAACTGTACCATTCCTAGCAAAATCAACAGATACACCTATTGCTAATATCGCAACAAAGGTAATGTTAGGTGCTAAATTAAAGGATTTAGGATATGTAGGTCTTGCAAAACCTCGTAAGAGATGGTATGTAAAGACTCCTACATTCTCATTTACAAAATTAACAGGATTAGACGTTGTATTATCACCAGAAATGAAATCAACAGGTGAAGCAATCGGATATGATTATTCATTAAACCGTGCATTATATAAATCACTTAAGGCATCTAATACAAGAGTTTCAAATTATGGTACAATATTCGCGACTATCGCAGATGCTGATAAGGATGCAGCATTACCTTTAATTAAGAGATTCTATAAGCTTGGATTTAATATCGAAGCTACAAGCGGAACTGCAGCATTCTTAAGAAAGAATGGAATTAAAACAAGAACTAAGAAAAAGATTTCTGAAGGTTCTGAAGAAATTCTAGATTCAATTAGAAAAGGATATGTAACTTATGTTATTAATACATCAACTGAGGGTGTAAATCAGAATGTTGATGGTAAGATTATAAGACGTGCAGCAATTGATAACAATGTTACAGTATTTACATGTCTTGATACAGTTAAGGTATTATTAGACGTATTAGAAGAAATAACAATGGGTATTTCTGTAATTAACGAGGAGTAATTAAATGGAAAATGTTATTCTAGAGGTAGCCTATAATAATAAGGTTGGAAAAGATATATATCAAATGCGTCTAACTGGAGATACTAAGGCTATTAAAAATTATGATGAATTCATTGAAATAAAGCTTGATGGCTACTATCTTAGAAGACCAATTTCAGTAATGGATTTTGGTAACGGATATGTTGACATTTTATATAAAGTTTTAGGTCATGGAACAAATGATATGACATCATACGAAAAAGGCAAAAAATTAGATGTTTTAGTTGGACTTGGAAATGGATTTAGCATTTCTAAGTCTAAAAAGCCTCTATTAATTGCCGGAGGTATAGGTGTTGCCCCATTGATTGGCCTTGCTAAAGGCTTTAATAAGCTTGGAATTAAGCCTACATTCGTTTATGGTGCTAGAAGTAAAGATGATATCGTCATGACTGAAGAAATCGAAAAATATGCCGATTTAAAGGTTTGCACAGATGATGGTTCAAAAGGATATAAAGGAAATGTAGTTCAATTTTTAAAGGAACTAAAGCCTGATTTTGATTATTATTATGCCTGTGGACCACAAATAATGTTAAAATTTTTAGCAGCTGATTTTAAAAATGGTGAAGTATCTTTAGAAGCAAGAATGGGCTGTGGCTTTGGAGCTTGTATGGGCTGTTCTATAGAAACAACAAATGGTCCTAAAAGAGTATGTAAGGAAGGACCAGTATTTGATGCAGCGGAGGTGAAGTTCTAATGGCTGATTTAAAAATTGATTTTTTAGGACATCAATTTAAAAATCCAATCATTCCAGCTTCAGGCTGCTTTGGGTTTGGATATGAATTTGTAGATTATTATGATATTAATATTTTAGGTAGTATTTCATGTAAAGGTACAACAATTAATCCTAGATATGGTAATCCATTGCCTAGAATTGCTGAATGCCCTGCCGGATTAATAAATTCAATTGGACTTCAAAATCCTGGTGTAGATAAGGTTATATCAGAAGAATTAGTTAAGCTTGATAAGGTATATAATGATTTAGTTATCGCAAATGTAGGCGGACATAGTATTTTTGATTATGTTGAAACTGTAAAGAAATTTAATGATTGTGATAAGGTATTCGCAATAGAATTAAATATATCATGCCCTAATGTGACTGGCGGTGGAATGGCATTTGGAGTTGACCCAGAGGTTGCTAAGAATTTAGTAATGGAAGTTAAAAAGGTAGCTAAAAAGCCTATAATTGTCAAATTATCACCAAATGTAACTGATATTGTTAAAATGGCTCTTGCAGTTGAAGAAGCTGGAGCTGATGCAATATCTTTAATTAATACATTAGTTGGTATGAGAATTAATTTAAAAACAGGTGCACCAATTATAGCTGTTAAAAAGGGTGGATATTCAGGACCTGGAATCTTCCCAGTAGCTTTAAGAATGGTATATGAGGTATCACATGCTGTTAAAATTCCAGTAATCGGAATGGGTGGTGTTTCTAATGCATACGATGTATTAGAAATGATGTATGCTGGTGCATCACTAGTAATGGTTGGTGCTCAAAATCTAATTGATCCATATGCATGTAAAAAAATTATTGAAGATTTACCTAGAGTTATGAGAGAATATAATATAGATAGATTAGAAGATATAATAGGAAGGACTAAATAATGGAAAGAGATGTAATTATTGCTTGTGATTTTAAATCAAAAGAAGAATTATTTGAATTCTTAAAGCCTTTTAAAGGAATGAATCCATATCTTAAGGTTGGTATGGAAATGTATTTTAAGGAAGGCCCTGAATTAGTAAGAGAATTAAAAAAACAAGGATTTAGAATTTTCTTAGATTTAAAGGCTCATGATATTCCTAATACAGTTAAGGCTGCAATGGAAAAGCTAGGAGCTTTAGGTGTAGATATCACTAATGTTCATGCTGAAGGTGGTATTGAAATGATGAAGGCAGCAAGAGAAGGTCTAAATATGACTGAAACAGGTAAGAAGACTAAATTAATTGCTGTTACAGTATTAACATCAATTAATGATGATGTTTTACATAATGAATTATTAATTGATAATACTAAATCTGCTTCAGATATCGTAAGAAAATATGCATTAAACGCTAAAGAAGCAGGTCTTGATGGTGTAGTATGTAGTGCACTTGAAGCATCAATCATTAAAGAAATTGGATTTATGTCAGTAACACCTGGTATTAGACTTGCAGGCGATTCAAAGGATGACCAAAAGAGAGTTGCTACACCTGCATATGCAAAAGAATTAGGTGCTTCATATATCGTAGTAGGTAGAAGCATTACTAAGGCAGCTGATCCAGTAGCTGCATATAAACAATGTGTAAAGGAGTTCTGTTAATATGGAAGAAAAAGAATTAGCCGTTGAGGTTGCTAGAAATTTATTAAAAATTAAAGCTGTATTTTTAAAACCCAATGATCCATTTACTTGGGCATCAGGAATTAAATCACCAATCTATTGTGATAATAGATTAACATTATCTTATCCAGAAGTAAGAAAATGCGTAGAAAATGGCTTAGCTGCAACAATTAGAAAATATTACCCAGATGTAGAAGTTATTGAAGGAACTTCAACTGCAGGTATCGCACATGCTGCAATGGTAGCTGAAATCTTAGGCTTACCTATGGGCTATGTAAGAGGTGGAGCTAAAGACCATGGTAGAGGAAACCAAATTGAAGGTGTTATCCCAGCTGGTAAAAAGGTTGTAGTAGTTGAAGATTTAATTTCAACTGCAGGATCATCTTTAGAGGTAGTAGAGGTATTAAGAGAAGCAGGTGCTAATGTATTAGGTATCGTTTCAATCTTTACATATGGCTTAACTAAGGGTATTGAAAGATTAGCTGCTGCAAATTGCGAAAATCATTCAATTTCTAATTTTGAAACATTAGTTCAAGTAGCTGCTGAAATGAATTATATTTCAGAAGCTGATATTGCTAAAGTTTTAAAATTCCAAAAGAATCCATCAGATCCATCTTGGATGGAATAATATGATTATAAGGATGAAAATTAAAAATCATCCTTTTTTCTTTGTATGTCGGGCATGCTATATGTCTAGGGTGAAAGTCCCAAGAGAGGTAGTTGTCGCCAACTCGATAGCGACTTGCAAAGCGTAAACCAGTAATGGAGCGTGAAAAGAAGCAATAGCGAAATCGTGGCCCTATGAACAAGAACTTAATATTAAGGCCCATTAGGTGGATGAGTTAACAAAGCATAACAAAGTCCTAAAGACAAACGTAAACCTAATCGGTAAATTAAGTGGGTAAACGAGGAAAGATATATAACTTATCCCGAGAGGTCCTATAGACGAATTAGTAGTAACAACGAACTATAGGAAGTCAGCAGAGGTCATAGTAGGTATAGCCTAATACTGAAGGACCGAACAATTTATAAGACTACAGAAGTCTTGAAATCACTAGCAAACAACCAGAACGTAATAAAAGGTAAATAAGCCAAACGTATTTTGGTGTATAAATCCTCAAAAGTGATTTTGCTAGAAAACGAAAAGAAAGGAAGTAGACAAGCTATGAGTGAAGATATTATCACAAAAATACTTGACCGAGATAATTTGAATTTGGCATTTAAAAATGTTAAGGCAAACAAAGGTGCCAGTGGTATTGATGATATGAGTATCGAAGAAACTGCTCAATTCATTAAAGAGCATAAAAATCAAATTGTATGGCAATTATATAATAGAAAATATCAACCTCAACCTGTACGTAGGGTAGAGATACCAAAGCCAAATGGAGGAGTAAGAAAACTTGGAATACCAACTGTTTTAGATAGAGTTATCCAACAAGCAATGGCGCAAGTATTATCTCCAATGTTTGAACCATATTTTAGTGAATATAGTTATGGATTTAGACCTAATAGGTGTTGTCAAATGGCTATCATAAAAGCATTAGAATATTTTAATGATGGATATGATTGGATAGTAGATATAGACCTAGAGAAATTCTTTGATAACGTACCACACGATAGATTATTACGTATGGTAAGTGATGTAGTTAAAGATGGGAATGTGGTTTCACTTGTAAACAAATTCTTAAAAGCTGGAGTGATGATACAAGGTAATTATGAAGATACTCTAGTTGGTACACCACAAGGTGGACCACTATCACCATTATTATCAAATATTATGCTTAATAAGCTTGATAAAGAATTAGAAGCAAGAGGACTACACTTTACTAGATACGCTGATGACACAATTATAATGGTTAAAAGTGAAAAAGCAGCAAATAGAGTAATGGAATCAATAACACATTTTATTGAAAAGAAATTAGGATTAAAAGTTAATATGACAAAAACTAAAATATGTAGACCAAATGATTTAAAATATTTGGGATTCGGCTTCCATAAAGGAAAGGAATGGAACTCAATTCCCCATATTGACAGCAAGAAGAAGTTTCAAAGAAAACTAAAGGGCCTGACAAAACGTAGCGAAAGCATTTCTTTAGACACTCGCTTTGAAAAATTAAATTGGTTAATAAGAGGATGGGTAAA
>Ga0247611_10005847_pt1 | contig 15995 bp, 24 predicted proteins | sample 177DNAGHGhighgp2_FD_192422 | JGI IMG/M metagenome (GOLD analysis project Ga0247611, IMG submission 192422) | Sheep rumen microbial communities from Palmerston North, Manawatu-Wanganui, New Zealand - 1770 DNA GHGhigh gp2 | ecosystem: Host-associated > Mammals > Digestive system > Stomach > Rumen...
TTCTGAACCACGGGATTTCGCGCTCACGGATTCGCAACTTCCGATTTTGCGCAGCGATGTATCGTGTCGCCTTACGCTCTCTACTATCGTAAGATAAGATAACGGTCATTACTTACGGCTTATAGACTTCCCTCCTTCGATACTTATCCACGCCCTCTGGCCGGCGCGCAATCTGTTATCCTAGGCTAACTCACAGGGTTATGACTCCTGGCAGTTGTTAAATAGGTGGCTTGCGTACCTTCTTCCTACTTTTCGCGTCTCGTGAGAAAGAAACGAGAATGGAGCGCCATATGGGAATTGAACCCATTCTGTCTGCTTGGAAGGCAGAAGTACTAGCCATCATACGCATGGCGCATATACCGACCTTATGGGTCGGCTTTAATTTCTGGATGTAAATATAAATAATCTGAAACCATTATCTGTCCATATACACTTAAGGGATATATTATATCTGGATGTTGTACTTGATCATATACATCATAACTAATTCCTAATGCATATTCATTATTAGCTCCATATATATGAGATTCGTCTTTTATACGAGTGTTTCTTGCCACGTAGTATACTGGTACGGTTACAGCAATTGCATCTGGATTTTGGCGCAATTCTTGCGCGGTAATAAAACCGTATTCATTAGTTTCTGCTCCGTCGGGATAAACTTCTTCAAAATGTTCCCATGACATATTACTCACTCTCCAGTTTATCATTTATTCTTAATAGTGTTGCAATCATTTGGCCATTTGGTTCATTCGGCGACCAAGATTTCCAATGATCAAGAATGCCATGCTCACGATAATAGTTAAATAAATGTGTATATTTTGCTTTAAAGAACTTGCAAATATTTTCTAATGGGAAAAATGGATCTTTTCCAGTTTCCAATTGACTTCCTAAACACCCATGTAGACAACAATAATTAAAAATACATTTAGAACACACGGGAGAAGTTGTTGCCACATTTGTCATCAAAATTTTAATTGCCATTGCGGTATTTATCGCTTTTATATCTACAATTTCGTCATTTTCTACAACAAAATTTCCATATAAATATTCTGCGTATGCTTGACGATGACACGGACAGATAGCAAGATCTCCTAGACGAACTGTTAATGAATTTGCGACAGTACAACCTGGAAATGAATCAGCTTTTCCAAGTACCCATGGAACATATCCACTAAGTTTTACAATATTATTAGGAGTCCGCATATCTGCTACCATTTTGGCAAATAATTCAGAATCTCCTTTGCAATCGTCATATAAAAATTCATCCATTAAAACATCTAAAAATTTACAATAGTCTTCAATATTTTCATCAGTCCATCCATCATTACGTACTTCGAGCATCATAATTGCAGTTTTATCAAACCCATATTGAGATAGGTATTCTTTCCACCATTTATAATTTTCAATCCAATATTTTACATTATGAGACGAGACCATCGGATGAAATAAAAAATTATTTACTTGTGCAAATGAACCTAATAATTCATAAAAGTCATCATCATATTTTTCTTCTTTGTTATTACGTGGGCGACTTATATCATCAACAATTTTTCCGTCTACTGAAGCAGAAAAAACTATTGGACATTGAATCTCTCTAAATTTATTTATATACGTTTGAATTCTTTGCAATGCTTCGGGGTTAGATACAAAACTACAATTAGAGGTAATTAAAATATAACCAATTTGCATTCCTTGTTCAAGATATTTGTATATTATATCTAAGACATCCCATCCGAATTTATTATGCCAAATTTCTCCAGAATATAAATCTAATAGAGGAATTTGATAATTATTTATCATAATATATCGGCACATTAATTCTAAATTGTGTAAAATTAATTCGGGTTTATTATATTTTGCCGGATATAATTTAGGATATTTTTGTAAATAACAATATTCACATTTTTGATTACAAGTAGAAGTTATATATAATTCTAAATTGGCATCGTTTACCAAACTACGTTCATCTTTAAATTTAGTTAAACCGCGCCAAGGGTTAAAGAATCTTTGTTCTAAAATTGTTTTTAGTAATTTATCTTGCTGTTGTTGAGTCCTATTGTCCATTGATATATCCTCCTTCTTTAAGATAATCTAATGCGCCATTCAAGAGCAAGATATATAATCCTGGAAATTCCATACAGAATGTGCCAGTCGTTGCATAATTGGCTTTAATACAATATGTAGTATTAAGTAATACATATTTTGCCGCCTCAAGAGCATTGATTTCATTTATATATTTTGAATCAATTAAACCGGCCATTGCTAATGCTATAATCATTGCGGTAGCAGTAGCCATTTGAGTTGGATCATTTATATCGATATAACTCATTTTTCGTTCGTGTAGTCTATATTCATCATCTGTTAAACACATTGGAGTAGAATTTAATTCAAAAAATTTATTTAAAGTAACAGTAAGTCCATCTTCTGATCTTTGTGCTGCATATTCTTTATATTTATCTACCAATAAAGTAAATCCTTCATGACAAGCAGATACCATATTATGCGGTAAAAATCCTACCATTTGTTTACCGGTGCCACAACAAGCAATATCTCCACAGAAACTATAACAATTACTGCATCCAACATATGGATGAAATGGAGTTATGATTGTATAATATTTAAAATAATGTTGAGTAAAATTTTCTTTTTCAATCTCACGACATTTTTTTATTATTTCAGCGAACAATTTGCCATCTTCTTTTGTTGCCGGTGTAGGAATGGCCATGTTAGGAACTTCACAGCCCATAATAAATTGTGGATTATTTAATTCTTGTATTTTACTAATATATTTTTCTTCATTATATTGAAAAAATTCAATTAAACGTTGTTTATCATTAAGAAGTTTAATACATTCAGTATCCCATGTACCCTTTAACATACAGGTTAAAGTTACATTTTTAGGAAATTTTCCATCTTTAATTATTTGTATCAACTTATTAAAATTTGCTACACATCTCTCCGATACGCCATCCCCACGATTTGCATCATTAATATAAGGAGGTCCATCTACAGATAATTGTAAAGCATAATTGAAATTACGATATGGATATTCTGCAAATACATCCATTAGCCCCATGAATTTATCTATCCATTCATCATACGAGAAATTAGTTGAAGAAAACATTGTATCAAAATATGGATAATATTCAATTAAGCCACGCACTAGATCATGTACACGCTCCATATGTAAGAATGGTTCTCCACCCCAAGTTTCTAATTTTTTTAATTGATTTCTACGAGGAAAGTATAATTTAATGCGATTTAAATAATAGTCTCCCTTAAAACTTTCTTCTAATTCATTATCAATATCTTTTAGTACTGGATTTTTGTCTATAGTACAATAACGGCAATTTAAGTTACATACGCCGCAAGGATAAACAACTGCATCAGTACGTTCTGGATTATTATTTATCATATGTCACCTCAATTATTCTTATATGCGTTAGTAATATCAATATGAGTAGTATTTTTACAAGTACCATAAGCAGTACAAGCACCATTTGCACTACACGCGGTATTACTATTGTTACCATTACTGTTATTTGTATTACCACAGGTGCCGTTACCATTATTACCATTACTTCTGTTAGTGTTGTTACAAGTTCCATGTCCGTTATTATCATTTCCCTTTGCAACATTACTACACACCTGATTGCCATAGTATCCATCGGCTTTTTCGCCTCTCGCGGTACATGCACCTCTACTGCAAGAATTACTGCGACAACCGGTTTTACTATTGCTACCATTATACCATGAGCCATTACCATAACTACCATTTGCTCCGCAGGCGCCGTTGCCATGATTATCATTGCTATGATTGCCATTAGAACATTGCGTATTACCATTTGCTCCATTACCATGAGCGTCTCTACTGCAAGTGCCATGCCCATTGCTGTCATGATTTTTAGCAGTTTGAGAACAAGTAGTATGCCCATTATTACCATTACTATTACTACTGTGCCTATTAGTACTATGACTATTATAGGCATCATTACGGCATTTTACTCTACTAAAATTATTCATTGTGGTATTTATATCTGTCCAGTTTGCTGGGCGTAATAAATCAGAACGAGCAACCGTAGTACTATTTGCCCACCAGCTGCTTTGTGTAGAAAGATAGGCATCTGATTTAAATTGTGTTGCTTTTGTATTTAAATTATTAACTGCATCATCTTCTACTGGCGCAGCCTAAGTGGGAATAGTAACTTTTGCAATAGAACCACCGAATGACTGGATAAAGTTGTTAAATGCTTCATATTTTGCCTGCACATCCGCGTGAGCTACTTTTGAGCCTTGTTGAATTGCCATAGATATCACCCCGTGATATAAAATTATTTTTTAACATATATATCTATCAAATCTTTATAGCCTTGACTATTTATATAATTACGTATTGAATCGATATATATTTTTTGTAATAAATATGGAACATAACAACAATTATATATATCTTCTTCTGTTATTTTATAATTGAAAATATTATTAAAGATATCTAATAATTCTTGATTTGTATATTTTCCAGTTTTAACATACATACGCAATTGTAAATATTTTTTATATGCGGCTAAATATTCAGTATTTATAATAGTTTCTGGAATAAAATCTTTTTCTATGTCTAAAATTGAATCAAAGAATTCAAATGAACGAGGACCGCTTACAATAAAGAAATTATTCCACAACGCTAAATAATCTAGGCAAGCAGTGGTCGGCCCCTCTGAATTAACTAAAAGATTAAGTAATGAATAGAATTCTTTCATGTCTATAATTTCATTATTATGAATTGCAGACTCAATTTTTTCAAGTGATTTAATAGTTTTTATTGTTTGCAAAATACTAATTTCATTATATTTAATTTGTCTATGTGTACAAATTGACATAGGACAGTATTCGTCAGTATTTTCTAATAGAACATAAACTGCATAAAGATCGGGTAATAATGAATTATCAAAATAATAAAATTTAATACCAGGGGTTTTATGACTAAAATCTATAAAATACTGTAATAACTGTTCATTTGAAGAATCTTTATTAACAAAACAATCTTTATTATATGTATCAACATATTTAATATGCTTAAAGAAATCTGCCGAGAAAAATTCACCTGTAATGGCATTACCATATAAACTTAATACATCTTCTATTTCAAAATTTTTATATGGTAATTGTAATGACAATTTAAATGTTTTATGCTGATAACTTTTAATTCCTTGATATAATTCTGTTAACACGCGCTCAGCTGCAATTTCAAAAACAGGGAATGAACCAAAATTAAGATTTAATTTACCATTTTTCTTATTAATTAAAAGAGACATAATTACTGGCATATTATAGACATATGACATATCAAAAAGATAAAAATCATATCCTTCATTTTTAATTTTATCAATAGAAATTCTTAATTTTGGATCTTCTATTTTATCTAAATTAATAGCATAAAAAGTTTCAGTAGCTAATCCAAAAAATACTTTTTCAGTTACTTCTCTTTCTACTATTTCAGATAAAGCCTATACCAACGCTTCATCAAGCGTATTACCCGCGGCCATACCATTAGATCTTGATACACGAAGCAAAAGTCTTGGGTCCATATACATAACATCACTGTTATCAATATTTTTCATAGGAACACCGATTCCTTGCCCTTCAGTAATAAAATCCATTGATACTTTTTTTAATTCTTCATTACCATCGCTAACATAATTAAAATAATCGGCAACTCGTTTACTACTATTAAGTAACTCTTCGTTAGACATTAATTTTTCATCTGGAGAAAAATAATATCCGTTTTCCTTTTTATTGGCTTCAATAAAGTCATGTGCCCAAATAGCGCTGCCAAGATAATTAATTTGATTACAAAAACGTTCATATAGTTCAGCATAACCACTAGCAAGGGCATATTCTTTTGTCATTCCCTTGCCATTACTTTTTGCAACAAAAATACCGTCTTTAAATAAATCTAAATGACAGTACCAGGTTCCCGCTTCTGATTCATTTAAATCATCTAATTTAATTTCAAATCCATGTTCTGTTAAATAATTAGAAATTTTCTAGACAGTATCTAACGGATCACGTTCTTTATAATGATGTTCGAGGTTGGTCATGTATTTTTCCTCCAATATATAAAATAAATGGCAGCCCGCCTGGGAGTCGAACCCAGTCCGTTTGCCTCAGAAGCCGCGGTTTTCTTTACCACACTATGTTTCCATAGCCATTTCTGTTGTGGTCTGGACTATTTCTTAACCATGCCAAAAGGTTTAGGTTGGGAACTGTATAGTCTCTACACATTTACTGATTACTCAGATTTAGCACGGAGTTGTCTTGTACCAATGATATTTAGAGTTTCTCCGTTTAGGTTCCCGTCATCTTAATACTTTCATATTAAGCGTCCAAATTTTTAGAGACCGCCCGTGCCGCCGCACACCTACGGGCTACAAAAGAAAGGACTGATAGGCTCAGTCCATTAAGCCTCGTCCTTAGAACTTGAAAATGTTACCTAAGAAATCAAAGAGATTTGGAATGTCGTCTGTATTATCGGTACTATAGTGATAAGTACCATATTTCTTACAGAACTCCTCTATTGCGGTACGGTATTCTTTCTGCGCTGCAACCATAGCCTTACGCGCGGCGTCAACCTTCTTCGCAGCCTCCTTACGCTCGGCAACTGCTTTTTCTTTCTTTTCTTTAGCTAGTTGTACTTCTCTTTCTTTCTTAATCTTTTCAAGGTTCTCTTTTTCCTTCAGTTCAAACTCGGCCTGATTAGCTTCTTCTACTGTGTCATAGAACTTGTTTGTTTTGTCGGAATAAATTTTGACTGCCATTTTACATAACCTCCTTATGTTATGTGATAAAATTATATACAGAAGATAGTTCCTTACCTATCTTCTGTATACATTATACTTTAAAATTGCAAAAAAGTCAAGTATTAAAATAATAAGGGGCACTTATTACGCGGCCCCTTACTCCTGAAGTATCACCACCGGCGCGAAGCAGCAGCCCGATACTTAATATATTATAACATAATTTATTATTAAATGTCAAATATTGGATTTTCTTAACTTTTCTACTTCAAGTTCAACCGCCATACGTAATTTTGCGGGAACCTATTCAAGAGTTTTTACTCCTAAATATACTAAATTAGCATAAATCTTAACCATATTAATCACCTTCTAGCGCTTCATATAAATCACATAAGGCAACCTGTGTATCAATTAAATCTTGTTCTAATTTAGCATTCTTTTCGGTCATTTTTAATATATATTCATCTTTTGTATATCCAATACAATTATATTTATAACCTTGAAGTGTTCTTCCATCTTCTTCTTTTGAATATGGAATAATATTAGTATTGATTAAAATACTAGAACCAGTAATTTCAATAGGTTGTGGTTCAACCGCGCTACATTGAATACCATAATCAATCATAATATCACCCCGCTAGCTTTGCTTGCCATTTTTCATAATTAGTATTATAAATATTATTAATTGTAGGAATATACATTAAGCTTGCACCATATGCTATTTGTGCTGTTTCAGAAAGCGCATTATCACAAGCATAATAGAACGGACCAGCGTCCGAACCAAATCCCCACGATCCACCAATAATAGCCTCATTTAAACCGTCCAATGTTGGATTGGTCCACAAATTATCTCCAACAGGAGCAATACTGTTTGCCCCACTGGAACACTCTGCTGGCATAAACACCCAATCATATTTTTCATTACCGTATCCCATAGCAGAAATCCAAGTATAATTAGATGGTAAGCAGAATCCAATAGATTCATAATTATCTGCAATAATTTGTGTATTATAATTAAAATCTTTACATATATATGGAACACCACCATTCATACGGCTGTTACCATAAATATTAATGCCACCAATCATACGCCAAATATTACCCCAAGGATTTTCTAAACCGCGATAAGAGATCGCGCGCTTGCCGGCTTCATTATATACATTTGTAGTATTATTGGTAATATTAGTAGTAGATGTTGCCGCCCCAGTACTATTACCGAGCGCAGCGGTAGAACCAGTTTGAGAAGCACAATTTATATTTGGTATGGTAGTAATATCTACAATACCACTTTCAATAGCGAGCTATCCATTCATAGACCCAAATTCTACTATTTCAAGCATTTGATTTGCAGATTCTGCTGCCATATTGGTAATATGCCAGCCAGCACCACGATTACGTGCATACTATTCGGCTTGAGTAATTGTAATTTTACTTACTGGCTTTACTCCCGCGATAGAACATAGTTTATTATCTTTAACATATCCATTATATGCTGGTAGTAAAACATAATCTAATTCTTCACCCTATGCGTTAATAAATAGCGGATGAACCTTAAATCCACTTTGATGAACATAAGATATAATTAATGATTCTTTACGGATAATTTTACCAATTGTATTCTTTTCCATTTTCATTGGAATACGCTAATAATAAAATTTCGGCTAATAAACCATAACCTAACCATTAGAACCGTCATCTTTATAATTATCATCACCATAGAAAGCATTAATTGTACCATCGTCTGCAATATTACAACGCATACGACCACCATACATAAGATAACTATCAAAATCGGAGCCCATTGTTAAGCTTGCAGCATCTTGTGTACGGGTAATAGTTTTGTTTTCATAATCAATTTCTATACCTAAGGCATCTTTTGCAGAATACGTGCCAGATTTAATTAATGCTTCAATAATAGCCATTTCAGAAGTATCGCCAGCAACAATATTACCGTTAGTATCAATAATAACAATATTACCAGCATTTTCTGCTCCTAAATTAAAAGAGGCGGTTCCGCCCGAGTTTCCAGCCGGGATCGCTGCAATTTGTTCATCTACATAAGCTTTATTTGCTTTCAATTCTAATGCATTAGTAATTGCTTTTTGTGTCATTCCTTTTACTTCTGAATTGCCTGTGCTTTTTGCTAAATTTACAACATCTGGAATCATGGTAGTTGTCCCATCGGGATATTGTACATTTAATTTAGTATAAAAATTATTGGAATCATTGGTAACCGTATCATATGTAAATTTTAAATTTTTAATTTCATTATCTATTTCTTCAGTTGTAATCTAATTACCGCCGGCCTATGCGGTTTCTAATGCTTCCTAAGCAGTACTGAGGAGTTCGTCTGCTGCAGCAATTTTATCTTCAATATTTCCCGCAGCTGCATTAACACTTGCGATGGCCTCTTCAGCATCGGCCTTTGCTTTTTCGGCCTTTGCTGCGGCTGCATTAGCCTTTGCTAAATAAGTTTCTGTTTTTCCTTGTGGTGTCATTGCTTTAGCAAGCATAATATCAATAATATCCATTAGCTATCACCTTCCTCATTAGAAGTAGGAGTCATACTAATCCATTGTTTCTTACTATTTGCAATGTATACTTCCATACCATCTAATACAACAGCCACGGAACCAAAAGTAATTTCAGATTTATCAATTTTTGCCAAATCTGAACTAGTGTCGCACATAAATTCATTGGCGACAACGTTATCCATTTGACCTCGTTTAGTCATTACGTATGCCATATATTACGCCTCCTTATTATAAAAAATAATAGAAGAGAGCAAATTCTCTCTTCTATTATGTGTTTTTTTATCTAAGAAAAATAATGTAATAATTCTTATCTATTAAAATTATTCTCAATCTTATTCTTCAGGTTCGGTGTAAACAGTAGAATCAAAAGTAGATTCAGCGCCTAAGAAAACGCGTTTACATATTGCCTTATATTTGTTACCAGGAGTACGAGAGCTTGTTGGATCAAAATCAGTCCAAGTAGTATTATCATTAGATTCTTTATAAGAAAGAACTGTTATTTGACTTTCATATTTATCATATGAAATTGTAAACTCATCATCTTCTACTGTAAGTGTTGCGGTCGGAGTAGCGAGAGTAAGTCCAAAATTCTCAATAAGAACCGACGCTAAGTCTGCAATGTCCGCCGCGACATGTGTATGTTGAGCAGTGGCATAAGCAGAAGATTCGGTGTATGCAGCACTCTTTAAGCCCTTAACAGCAACATCTGTATTATTAACTGCAATAGTACCATTAGCAGAACCAGTATTAAATGTATAAGTGTGATCTTCTTCCGGTAAACCTAATCCAACAATGTCATTTTTTCCAATTGGAGTTGCCGCGGTTATATGGCCTTCAGCATTTGTAGTAATTTTATATAAACCAGAAGAAACAGCAATACCTTTTGCGGTTGCGTGATCATATGCAATTTTGCCATAATCACCACGGTATGCAGTTGCTGAGGTTTCACCGAGACTTAAATCAGATGCGACTTTAGTATACTATGAGCCAGACCAGCGATATGATGTATTGGTTGTAGTATCTACATAAATTTTATCAGTTTCTGGATCATAAGCATTATCACTACTATCATAAAAGATTATATTATTTTCTGAGCTAATATGACCTTCAAGAACATCATCAACATAAGATGGTAATTGAGAAGAAGGTACCAGTCCATTTTCATCAAGAGAGGCAATACCATTTGCTTGTCCCTTATCAGTAATCTAACTAGATGGTAATGCAATATTACTATAGGAAACATTAATAAGACCATCTTCTTCGCCAATACTTGTAATTGTTTGTGCGGCGGTGCCGGTTATGTTATTCACAAATAAGTCATTAATTGCATTATAAACTGCGGTCGAAACCGCCTTTGGCGTCGCGGCAACATTTTCAGCATTACTTGTAGTATCATTAGATAATTTAGTAACGCCATATACCCCCTCACTACCAACACTTGCTTTGGTTAATTCAATATCTTCACTATTATTTGTAGCAATAGTGACCTTAATTTTAGGAGCGCTTGAAACAGTACCCTCAGTTAGTGTTAATAATGGACTGAAAGATGCTCGTGTTACAGAAATTTTACCATCATTTTCTGATACGGAAGAAACATATTTAGAAGAATCTGCATTATCTGAATAATCTAATGTGGCAATTGCATTTTTAACACCGAGACAAGTAACCGCGAGAGTCTAATCTGTATTTAAATCATTTCCGGATACGGTTGTATTGGTTAATCTAGTAACGCCGTAAGAGCTAACGGATGCAAAAGATGGGACTGTTTCTACCGTATTTCCATTACCAATACTGGTAATAATTTTTGGTCTAATTACATTATTATTATTGACATCGGTAAAATTTTCCCAACTAATGGATGGATTAAAACTTGCACGGGTTACGCTAATTTTACCATTTGTTTCGGATACTGCTGAAACATATTTAGTCGCATCCGCAGTATCACTATAATCTAGCGTTTCAATTGCATTTTTAACTCCCAATGAAGTAACTGCTAAATCAGCATTATCAGATAGTGTTCCACCACTAGTAACAGTTGCATTGTTTAATTTAGTTACACCATAAGTTGCGGTTGTTGCTGTGTTAAGAGTTACCTCATTACTTGTGGTATTATTTAATCCTAATGAGAATTTTTGTGCGGTAGAAGACGTACTTGCTGTAACACTAAATTGAGGGTTAAATTGTTCACGTTCAACTTTAATGTTGCCTTGACTTTGAGTAATCTTTTTAACAAAATACCCATTTTGCGCAGCGGTGGCCCCAGCATAGTCAGAACCATTATCTAAATAATTCATTTCATCAATGGAATTAGAACAGCCAGCAATACCAGCTTCCATCTGATTTAACCATAATGAAGTTATAACTGTACCTTTTGCCCACACATGTGACGTATATGATTCATGTGCCATTTTATCTCCTCCTTTAAAGCATTTGCTTTAAGTGTATATATTAAATAGCGAAAGCTATTTGTTTACGTAATTATAATAATCGTTTAAAACGAAATCTTAAAGTAGCGGCACTTCCGGACGAGCCAAAGCCGCGTATTTGTTATCATATCACCCCGCTAGGGTGCATTTAATTGTCGGTATGGTTATTGCCGCAAGTGGTATAGCTGAAGCATAAATATAAATACCACCTGAAACACTTTCACATACCGGTGCAAAATATCCAGATGTTGCGTCCGTTAAATTAAATACTACTTCACAATAATGATTTGCAGTTATATTTGCATTAGTAATAAGTGCACGATATGGATATGCAGCATATGTATTATCAGAAACCCAGTCTGATACAGCAACCGTAGTATTTGTAAGAAAGGATAAATTACTTGCTGGTAAGTATGTTGCAGCCGCATTAGCTTGGGTTAAGTAGGTCGCTGCCGCAGTGGAAGCCGGTAAGGCGCTATCAAGTAGGTTGTCAATTTGAGTACCTGTATGTGTTGAAGTATATGGCATTTATATCACCCCTTATGATATTCTTTTCCACATATATACTACTAAATATGGTGGTAGATTTGACCCATCATCAGATGTAACTGCTGAACCAGTAAAACCGTGATTGTGAGCACCACCACCACCTGCGTATTCACGATATGGTCTAATTTCATTACCAGACTCCACCTGCCAACCATAAGCACCACCAGTAAACATACTTAATGCTTTTCCGCTATCAAAGTAATATGAACCTGTTCCACTCCAACCATCTTGTTTTAAGTGGCCGCCGTGCCGTGGCATTTCCGATGCTGTTAATGTATGATTACCAACTGTACCAGCTGCAGTAACACTATGAGTATGAGTTGTAGCACCTCCAGTATCACCTGCGGTGTAGGTTGAGTCGGCACCGACTAGAAATCGACCGCCAATGGACTACCAGGTTCCACCAAATAGAACAGAAGGATTTGTTGAATTAACGCTCATATAAATAGAACCAACAGGATATATTAAATCAACTAAACTTGATTTTGCAGCATACTAGTCATGTTCTGCTCCTGTATATGAACTTACATATGGCATATCATCCCTCCTTATGCAGTACGCTTCCACATATAAACTACTAAGTATGGTGGCATATTTGATGTTTCACTTGTTATACTTGTACTTTGTGAATCGGTTGTTGTGGCTTTTTGACCATGAGTATGGCCGCGGCCGCCTCCTTTACTATCGGTAGATCCAGTCCAAGTCTTAGATGCTGTAAATGTTAGTGTTGTATTAACGTTTGTACCAGTATTATCTCCACCAGTTGCTAATGCCTCGCTTCCACTAGCCACAAATGCGCCTGTACCTCGTAATCTAATCCAAGCATTTTGAGGATCTGCTTTAATAGTACCAGTAATATCCATTGTACCACGACCATGGGTGTGAGCTGGAGCTTCTTCGAGTGTTAATGTATGACTATCAGTAGTAGTAGCAGGCGTAGTATGCGTATGCGCATATGTATGAGTATGACTTGAACTTCCTCCAATATCTCCACCAGTATAAGTACTACCCGCAGATAATAAGAATGTATCCTCAATCTAAATCCAAGTACCACCAAATAAGGTAGTAGGCGATGTATTATTAACGCTAATATACACCGCCCCTACCGGATATATTAAATCTATTAAGGATTCTTTTGTTACATACTGGTCATGTTGTGCGCCAGTATACGCAGAAGTATATGGCATATTATTCACCTTCATTTTCATCTGGTGTATTTGATATAGGTACCAAATTTGCTGGGTTAGTTGGCGCTTTTCTAACTAATATCTGTTCATTATCTGAAGTATATATTAACTAATTATTGCTATCATATAGTGAAATCAGTAATGCTCCAGCAGACCCGACTAATTGCCAATTTGTTCCATCATAAATTTTTACGTTACATTCATGCCATGCTTCGTTATGATATACATATACAGTTGCACATTCAAATTCTCCATTTAAACATACACCAACAATTGGTCTCATCATAAAGCATCACCTTACCCTTATCCAAACCCTACCATTTACCAAAACATCTTTCTATCCCCACACCTATTCAGTCGGAATAGAAGATACTGTACCTAAAATTAACCAAGGATATGTACGAGCTTCTTCTTCTGTCATTTCACTGACCGTACCATTTTCTCCAGCACATACCGGAGCGCCAATAGTGAATTTATTAGCTGGTTTATCACCATAAGCTAAAACTCGACCGCTAACAGCGATAGGAGTCTTACACTTTTCACTTTGTCCAATGGCAAAACCAAATGTATCAGATACAATTTCTGCACCAGCCTACATTCTTTTTGTTGAACGTGATAATGTTCCATCACCATTTTCAACAATACATTCACCAGGGCGCACATTTTCATTACATTCGCGATATTCAGCATAGTCATTCCATGCCGCTCCGTATAAAACACTACCGCTAACAAAAATTGACGTATCAAAAACGGCAGGATCTGTATTTTCAACCGTATTGGTAGAACCAGTAACATAATAAGTCGTGTTCGAATCAGGAGTCATAATGCCACCAACAGAACCCCACTCTACGTCATAATCTGTGCCGCTATGTTTGATTAATGCCTATCCAACAGAACCGCCAACCGGCAATTCTCTAGATGAACCAGAACTTAATTGATAGAAGACTTGGCCTTCTTCCGGATCATCCGGTAATAATAAACCATAATCTACTTCATGTGTACCGATGATACCGTGTGTGGTTAATGCACCTGTAACTTCTAAATCATTACCAATTACACTATGTGAATGATTTCCCTACGCGGCAGTACCCGCAGCAACTCCAAGTCGCACTACGCCCTCAGTAGTGGTGGAAGCACTTGGTATTCCGCCACGACTAACGGTAATCATTCCGTTAACGTCCTGTGTAATGCTGTCAATAAATGAATATGCAGCAGTTGTACCGACTGGTAACGATGGATTAGAAACAGGTTGTTGAATAATTTTATAACTAAAAGAACTTCCGGTATAGTCCCATGTCGTACCATTGAAGATATAAACACCAGCATCGGTCTCTCCAGTATTAATAAGAACATCGCCCGGATCATAACCTAACGTATCTTGAGGAGCAGAAGAAACCGTTCCTCTGTATTTTAATACTGCGGACAAGCCTAAATCTTCAATTAATTGTGGAATACTAACTTCATCAGTAGCACCCTATGAAGCGGCAGAAACGATACTACTGTGAATTATTTGTGTTCCTAATTTAAATTCAGCGTTATTAACTAAACTTTCAACTGTACTTACGGTTGGAACCCCAGTGGAACTATTGGTTGAGTGGTTACCTATTTTAACCAAACCGTATGCATTTGTTGATGCTTCTGGCATTGACACAGCAGTACCATTAATTCCACCAACTGTACACTGAATTGTAGGTATATCACCAGTAGGAACAGCCGTGATAGTTAATGTTGGTGAAATACTAGTCCAATCTGGCGCACCATTACCGCCAGATAATAGTATGTAATTTGCAACACCCGAATTCGTCGGAGCCCAAATTGTTGTATTGTTTGTTTGTCCTTCACCATTAACGTTAACTTGTGCCTAACGAATTCTTCCTACCGTTGGAATATCAGTACTATCGGCAGATAAAGCAGCGACTGGATTTGGTGAAGCAATCGCTTCTGCTAGTGAACGAGAACTTAATGCAGTGCTGCCAGAAGTACCAAATATAATAACAGAGTTATTTACAAATGTCGTAGCACCAGTTCCGCCCTCTTCTATTGGTAAAGTCCCAAAAGTTGGCTTTGCTGCGGAGCCTGTAGAATATAATGCCCCTTTTGAACTAGAAATATAATCAAAAGTACCTTGCGCGTCACTATATGAAGCGACACTATTAGTAGATGTAATAATATTTGCTTTTGTAGCTTTCGCGGCAATGCCATCTAAGTCTCCGGTTACATCTCCAAAAATGTCCCATTCATAACCATCGGCACCTAAAGATAATCCACTAGTGGTTGGAAGAATATTTACTCCAAAATTAAGATTACTCATTTTTTTACCCTCCTTAGGTTATTGTAGTATTGCCACTTGCATCTACTGTAAATGTTAATGTTAAATTACCACTCCCATTTGGGAAAGTAATTGAAAATTGGGTCGAATTACCTAAAGTAACCCCAGTTAAATATGTAGTATCGCCAAACCATTCTCCTGTTGAATTACTCTATATATCCTAACCAGTATAAGTT
>Ga0247611_10005848_pt1 | contig 15993 bp, 13 predicted proteins | sample 177DNAGHGhighgp2_FD_192422 | JGI IMG/M metagenome (GOLD analysis project Ga0247611, IMG submission 192422) | Sheep rumen microbial communities from Palmerston North, Manawatu-Wanganui, New Zealand - 1770 DNA GHGhigh gp2 | ecosystem: Host-associated > Mammals > Digestive system > Stomach > Rumen...
CTTTTCGTAATACAATCTTTGCTTTTCACTTCGATAATAATTCATTTTGTTGACTTTTTATGAGTCAACTTTTTTCAGGGTAAGACATTTGCAAAAAAGGCATACCCCTCACATCAATCGTCTGAAATCCCGATAAACACAGGGACTCTCATCTCTGCACCCTACACATCACCCTACACATATCCCCCACCTAATTCCCCACCTAATTCCCCACATCAGCACTCACGTCTGAAATGAGGTGACCCATTTAATTAGCTAAGCTCAAGCATGCGCTGAATGGGACGTACGGCGGCCTCGGCAATTGCAGGGTCGACCTCTACGACAGGAGCCTCGTTCTGAAGGCAGGCGAGAATCTTTTCGAGCGTGTTGAGCTTCATATACTGGCATTCGTTGCAGCCAGTACATCCGATGTTAGAACCAACAGGTACTGTGGAAGCGGCATTAGCCGGTTCAGCAGCAACGGCCGTTTCCGAAGGTATCTCAGGCGGAACGGGTATGAACTGTTTGTCGGGACACTGGCGCTGCAGCTCGAATAGAATGCCGGCCTCTGTAGCTACGATAAACTGGGTGGCTGGATTCTGCTTAGCATGCTTCAACATATCGGCTGTAGATCCTTTAATATCAGCCAGAGCTAGTACAGGGGCCTTACATTCCAGATGGGCCATTACTACGGCATCTGGGTATTGTTGTTTCAGTTCGACAATCTTTTCTACTGAGAAACGTTCATGAACGTGACAGCCGCCTTGCCACAGAAGCATTTTACGGCCTGTTACAGCGTTGATATAGGAGCCGAGGTTATAGTCGGGTCCAAAGATTATTTTAGCGTCCTTAGGGAATGAGGAAACTACTTTCAGAGCATTGCCACTTGTCACGACGACATCTGTCAATGCCTTAACGGCAGCCGTTGTGTTGACATAGCTTACAACCTGATAGCCTGGATGCTCCTCTTTGAACTTTCGCAGCTCTTCGGCTGGACAGCTGTCGGCCAGCGAACAGCCTGCCTCTGGATCAGGACATAGCACGAGCTTTTCGGGCGAGAGCAGTTTGCAGGTCTCGGCCATGAAATGTACACCACACATCACTATGATCCTTGCATCGGTCTCAGCAGCTTTGCGAGCTAATGCGAGCGAGTCGCCGATAAAGTCGGCTACCTCTTGTATTTCAGGACGAGTGTAATAGTGAGCTAGGATGATAGCATGCTTATCACGACACAGCTGGCGGATCTGTTCTTTCATATTCTATGGCGTTTGTTTACTGATATATATTCTATTGCGTTTTGTGGTTGTTATCAACCCTTTATTTTTATTTTATTCTCTTTTTTTCTTTTTTAAAAAAGATTTGATAGATATGATGGTGTGTGGATTGGTGGATAACTTTTCTGCCTTTTTCTTGCCCATTTGTTTATTAACCTATATATTGTCAGTTATCAACGCATCTGTGAATTGTTATTCGCTGATAATGAGCACTTAGACAAGTTTATCCACCGTTTCCGTAGTCGCGTGCAAAGTTAAGATGTTTATAATTTTTTTCGTCATAAAACGGTGGAAAAGTGTGTAAAATCTTTCTAACAACTTTGTGGATATCCCTATTGTTTATAATCGTCATGATTTCTTCACTTCGCTACGCACAGGTTATCCACAAGTTTATGCACAGATTTTTACAATGATATTATACCTCAATTTACAACCTTATGATATGTTAAAAAAAGTAATCCCTTGAAACACTATCAACGTTCCAAGGGATTACTGTTAACGTTTCAATGGATTACTCTGAGCGTTTCAATGGATTACTTTGAGTGTTCCAATGGATTACTTGAGTCCCAGTTTTGTTTTTACCTGTGCAGTAACGTCAGTTGAGAGTGTGGTGCTGATGTATGGGATTCCAGCACCCATTTCCATAATGTATACGTAACCGTTGGCATCGCCCACTTGCTTGATGGCGTCAAGCACTTTGGTGGTTATGGCCTGCATTTTCTCCTGCTGAGCTTTTTGCAGGGCCTGCTGGTTGTCCTGATAAGACTGACGGATCTTGTTGTCAATGTCCTGCAGTTCCTGCTCGCGACGTTGACGAATGTTATCGGGCAGGGTGGAGCCTTCCTTCTGGTAGTCCTCGTATTTCTTTTGGAATTCGTCCTGCATCATTTTCAGGTCGGCCTCATACTGCTTAGTGAGGGTTTCGATTTCTGCGCGTGCCTGTGTGAATTCGGGCATTGCCTGGATGATTTGCTGAGTGTTTACGTGGCCGAACTTGGCCTGAGCTGTTGCGGTGAGACCGCAGAATGCGCAGAATGCGCAAAGTAGAAATTTCTTCATTTTTTTTATTATTTTTTCGTTGTTATGTTGTTTTTTCTTTCGTTATTACGTTATAACGTTATGTCGTTATTCCGACAAATGTTCTTAATAACCGTATCCCAGTTTTTTGAGCACTTCGCTGCTGATGTCTACCTTTGGTGAACCGAATATGATGCCTGTATCGCTGGCACGGTCTAGCACGAGCTGATAGCCGCGAAGGTCGGCGATGTCTTTGACAGCATTGTAAACTTCTTCTTGAATGGGCGACATGAGTGATGTGCGCTTCTTGAAAAGTTCGCCTTCAGGACCGAAGTATTTACGCTTCAGTTCGGCTGCCTGCTTCTCCTTTTGCATTATGGCATCCTGACGGGTCTTCTTTTGTTCGGCTGAAAGGAACACCACTTCGTTCTGATAGTTTTTATACATAGTCTGTGCCTCTGTATTGAGGGCATCGACCTCGGCTTGCCACTTCTTCGACACCTGCGTGAGCTGCTCGTTGGCACGCTCGTAGGCAGGGATGTTCTTGAAGATGTAGTCCATGTCTACAAGAGCGAATTTTTGCGCTGTTGCGGTTGTGAATGACAGTTGAGCGATGATAAATGACAAACCCAATACAATCAGCAGACGGTGGCTGAGTATTTGTTTCATGATTTTCTTCATAGTCGTTTCTTTTTTAAATGTGTTACGTCTCCTTTGACGTGAAAACTTCCAGAAGGTTTAAAGTTTTTCTTTTTAACTATGCTTATTGTTTTGTTATTTATTTTTTCGAACACCTTATTTTCTTATTTCGAAGTCATGCTATATTTTTTAGAACTCCTGTCCTAGTATGAAGTGGAAGTTGCTGCCACCTCGCTGCTCCTGGCTGGTGCCTTCGTAGACTTTGTCGAAACCGTAGGCCCAGTCTATACCCATCAGACCCACCATTGGGAGGAAGATGCGCACGCCAAAGCCTGCCGAACGCTTCATCTGGAATGGGTTGAAGTTCTTGGTCTGCGTCCAGGCATTACCTGCTTCCGCAAAGCCAAGACCGTAGATGGTGGTATTGCCGAGCATGAAGGGATAGCGAATCTCGAGTGTCATGCGGTCGTAGGCGTAGCCTTCGCTTCCATAGGGTGTGAGCGATCCGTTCTCGTAACCACGCAGGCCTATTGTTTCCTGGGCATAGGTCGACGAATAGCCGCTCATGCCGTCACCACCCATGTAGAATGTTTCGAAGGGCGACTGCTTGTCCTTGTTGTAGTAGCCTAGTATACCAGCCTCCAGGCGTGTCATGAGTACGAAGCACTTCTGTCCGCTTGTCAGGGCTGTGAATGAGCGTGTCTTGAACTTCCACTTGTGGTATTCAATCCAGCGATATTTCTCCTGCGATTCGCTTTGATAGCGTTCACGGTCGGTATTGTAGGTGGTCGACGTTGCCAGGTTGCCATAGTCTTTCTTGTCGAACAGCGACCAAGGCGGCGTGAGTGTGAGCGAGAGTGTGAACTCTGAACCTGTACGAGGGAAGAGTGGATTGTCTGTCGACGTACGTGAAAGGGCAATGCCGAAATTAAGGTTGTTGCAGTTGCCGTTGGTGATGAGTCCGAAGTATCGCCAGTCTTTGAGCATATAGCGCTGGTAGGCAACTGTTGTAGAGAGCTGGAAGTAGTCGTCGGGCCAGCGCAGACGCTTACCCCATCCTACTGAGGCACCAAACATCTTAAAGTACTTGTCATCGTCGTAGAAGCTCTCGTAGTTGTTATAATAAGAGTTGTTATAAGTGCCGTAGCCTGTGTAGAGGCCTGAGTAGAGCCAGGAGTTGTTGTAGTAGCTGCTCGACACGTCGCTCTGCTTGGAGTAGTAGACGCCGATGTTTAGCGCATTAGGACGCTTGCCTCCAAACCAGCCCGTAGAGTAGTTGGCCGAGATGGAGCTGTAGTAGCGGCCGTTGGTCTGGAACGACAGTCCTATCTGCTCGCCATCGCCTGAGGGCATGATGCCACGATGGAGCTTGTTCTTGCCGAAGAGGTTACGCATAGAGAAGTTGGTGAACTTCACGCCTACGCGTCCGATGATACCCGTCTGTCCCCATCCGAGCGAGAGTTCGAGCTGGTCGTTCGACTTCTGTTCTAGGTTCCAGTTAATGTCCACGGTACCGTCTTCGTAGTTTGGCTTCACGTCTGGCTGCACCTTTTCTGGGTCGAAATAGCCCATTGATGCGATTTCACGTGCTGAACGCATCAGGGCATCCTTCGAGAAGAGGTCGCCTGGCTTTGTGCGCAGTTCGCGACGTACCACTTCTTCGTAGAGTCGGTCGTTACCAAAGATTCTTACATTGTTCAGATGTGCCTGCGGACCCTCGAAGATGCGCATCTCTAGGTCAACGGAGTCGCCCACGATGTTCACCTCTACGGCATCGATGCTCGAGAAGACATAGCCGTTGTTGTAGTAGTAGTTACCAATGGCATCGTCGTCCTCGCGCAGACGCTTGTTCATGTGCTTCTGGTTGTAGACATCGCCTTTCTTCATGCCCAATACGGCATTGAGGTAGTCGGTAGTGACTACGGTATTACCCACCCAGCTGACATCGCGGAGGTAGTATTTCTCACCCTCGTCTATCTTTACATATATATTAAGGTGTTTCCTGTCGACAGTCCATACCGAATCTTCCAGAATCTCTGCATCGCGGAAGCCCAGTTCGCTGTAGCGGTCCATGAGCTTCTGCTTGGCCTCTGTATAGCGTTCAGGTGTGAACTTCTTGGCACGCATAAAGCTACGCAGTTTTCCTGACTCGTTGATCTTTCCGAAATGACCCTTGCGGAAAAGTGCAGCCTTGATGCGACCAGTCTTTAGGTGTTTGTTGCCCTCGAAGGTAATATTGCGTACCCTCATCTTCGAGTTCTTGTTGATCTCGACATCGAGCACTACCTGGTTCTTGCCCGTGACGTCGTCGCGCTGCCGGATATTGATTTCGGCATTCTTATAGCCCTTGCTGTCGAAGTATTTCTGAGCCAGAATCTTAGCACGGTCGATGACGTTTTTCGTCAGACTCATGCCACGTGCGATGCCAAGTTTCGACTCAAGGTCTTCGCGCTCGCTCTTTTTCACGCCCGAATAGTTTATTTCAGTAATCTTCGGACGCATGGCGAGGTGGACGGTGAGGTAGATCTGCGAGTTGACGATACTGTCGGCCGTAATCTTCACCTTCGAGAAGAGTCCGTGCTTCCAGTAGCGTTTCACAGCCTCAGTAACCTCTGTGCCAGGCACGCTGATCTGCTGACCCACGGAGAGTCCTGAGAGACCCAGAATGACATAGTCCTCATAGCCCTCTATACCCTCGACGTTCAGTCCGCCGATGACGCAGCGACGTGGTGTGCCGGCATAGGATATTTCAGGGTTGATGACAAAATCCTGGGCCAATGCGCTGACGCTAAATGAAAAATGACAGACGATAAATGATAAGCCTATCATCCATCTTTGTCTATTTCTTTTTTCTCTATATCGTCTTAAGCCAAACATCTATTATTTGTCAATTATCATTTATCTATTTATCATTTAGAAGCATCAGCCTCGCCTTCAACCTGTGCTTCAGTCTTTCCGAAACGACGCTGGCGCTGCTGATAGCTCTCAATGGCCTTATGGAGGTCGTCCTCGCTGAAGTCGGGCCAGTAGGTATCGCAAAAATAGAGCTCTGAGTAGGCTATCTGCCAGAGCAGGTAGTTAGAGATGCGCAGTTCGCCACCTGTACGGATGAGCAAGTCGGGATCGGGCATGAAGTTAGTGTTCAGATGCTTGCTGATAGTGTCTTCGCCAATAGCGGCAGTCACCTCGTCGATGCTGCTACCGGCAGCCAGTTGTGCAGCCGACTCGCGCACGATATCTTTCACGGCATCGGTAATTTCCCAACGGCTTGAGTAGCTCAAGGCTACAATCATTGTCATAGCCGTATTCTTGGCCGTGTGGTCCATCGTATCCTGCAGTTTCTGTTGTACTACATCAGGCAGTCGCTTCATGTCGCCGATTACGCGGAAGCGAACGTTGTTCTTCTGGAAAATCTCGTCTTCGAGCGACGAGAGCACCAGTCCCATCAGGGCAGCAACCTCATCGGCCGGTCTGTTCCAGTTCTCTGTAGAGAAGGTATAGAGGGTGAGGTATTTCACGCCGAGGCGTACACACTCTGAGGTGATGCGACGTACGGTCTCAACGCCAGCCTGATGGCCAAAGGAGCGTTCTTTTCCGCGTTTAGTAGCCCAGCGTCCATTGCCGTCCATGATGATGGCGATGTGCTGTGGGATGTTATTTAATTCGTAGTTCATAATTCAAAACTCATATTTAGCAATTCGCATTTTACGATGCAGAATTGACTAGTCTCTGTCGTTATGACATGTTTTACATTTTGCCCAGAGGTCGTAGGTGACGGTAAGGGCCGTTATGCTGTAGCAGTCTGTATTCTTAAAAAGGCCAGAGCTGCGGATGCCATAGGGGTCGGAGATGCCGTCGAGGCGATCGCCGCCAGTGAAGTGCATCATCCACTCTAAAGCAAGGTTCCAGCGGTCGGCCATCTTGTATTTAATGCCTAAACCGACGGGCATCTGTCCGGCTGCTGCCGGCTTCTTCGTATGCTCGCCTCCCTGCTCGTAGTCTGGACTAGCATAGCTGACGCCTAAACCTATGGCGATGAATGGTGTGAGTCGTTTGGCACCATAGTATTCACGTCCCGTTCCGTAGGGCCAGAAGTTATACTCGAAGCGTAGGCCAACATCGACGAGCGAAGTCTTGAAACTCGACTCCGTAACCTCAGGATAGTGGGTGTCGGCATTCTTGGATGAACCAGTAAGTTTTCCGTAGCCGACGTTTAGTCCCCAGGCCATTCTAGGGTTTGGTTTGTATTTCACCACAACCTCGCCCATAGGTCGCATGCCTTTAACGAGACTGTTGCTGAAGTCGCCCTGATAGGCCACGAGACCAGCTCCAGCACCCAGCTCCAACCGATATTCGGGCTGGTCCTGAGCACTGGCATTCATCGCCAGTAGCATAGCTGCTATCAGAACAACTGTCTGTTTCATTCTTTTTCTTTCGTTATCTCGATTTCTTGTTATAACGTTATCTCGTTATCACGATTTTCTTTAGTATTTCTGTCCGTACCAGACTTTTCCGTTGCTGCTCACAGCCCACATCCTTCCTTGTTTATCCACACAGACACTCTGTGCGTTGGCAGGTGGGTCGTAGCTGGTGGTAGTGCGCCAAGTGAGACCCTGATCGGTTGTGGTCATCACTTTACCATCGGCAGCAAATGCGATGATACTGCTATCATAGTTGACGAGCGTCGGACTTACAAGTGTCTGGAGAAGATATTTGTTGAAGTCTTCAGCAGGAATATTTATCCAGCGACCGTTTTCTACCTTATTCTCCAGTTCGCTTACCTTACGCCAGGCCACAGGCTTGAGCGACGTGCCTTCCTTTTTCGAACCAACGAAGAGGAAATAGTCCATCGTTGCATTCATGGCATAGCCAATGCCACCTATGCTGTCGAGAGCAAGCATGTGTTTGATGCTGTCGGTATTCTTAGCAGGATTGTTGAAGACGAGCGTGTCGAACTGCTCTGTCTTCCATGTGATACCGTCGGTCGAGGCTGCCAGCAGACTGTCGGCCGTGAGAGCCACAAGCTGACGGCTGCCAGCGGCGATGAGTCGACGCAGGTTAGTTGGCTGTGCCACGAGTTCCCATTCGCTACCCTTAACGGAGCGCATGAGCGAGTCGTTGCTTAGTAGGAAGAAGGTGTCTTTCTTCACTACTGCACTCTTCCATGCGTTAACGCTGAAGACTTTTGAAGCGAAGAGCTCCCATTTCTTACCATTGGGTTTGCTATAGCACACCAGCGTCTTTCCTCCACGTTCGCCAATAGCTACAAGGGCGCTGTCGTTGGCCATCAGTCGCATGCCGGCGAAACCTTTGAGCAGCGATGTATCGGCCACAGCTGTCGTGTTCCATTCGAAGACGCTGCTGTGAGTCTTGACATTCAGCCGGACCTTATAGTCACGATGATACGTTCCGTCGGTCGAGAAGACACGGAAGATGCGAGGTTCGGCGAGCGAAAAGTCGATGGGGCTCTCTGAATTGTGAAGGGTATAAAGTTCAGCATCTGGACTCTTTACTGAGATGATGCCGCTGTTCTTTGCGCTGACGGTGCAGAGCACGCTGTTGATGCGAGTGCCAATAGGCAGCGAGTCTGTGTTGTAGATATTGAACGTCAGCTGGTCGATGGCCATCTTGTAGTTGGTACCAGTCAGCGTGGCTACAACAGAGTCGCTGTTGGGCTTATATTGGGTAAGATTGCCGAGTGTGAACTGCGTAATGACGGCATCGCTGTAGAGCGTTACGTCGTCGTCATCGTTTTTCAGACACGAAGAGAACATGACTGTCGCTGCGAGCAGCAGACAGGGCATGCTGTGGAAATGTTTCATTCTTAGCGCTTTTTTAGAATGATTCTTGCAAAAATCGGTTGCAAAGGTAAGCACAATTCTCAAAAATCGTTCATTTCCACCACTATATTAAATAAAAAATAGGATATTCGGGCTGTTTTTTAGGAATCGTTAAGTTTTTTGTTTCCTTTTGGCCAAAACATTCGTTATGCAGGCCTCAAGATAGGCTACGGCAAAGGGTTTTTCGACAAAGGCATCGACTCCGGCTTGCATCGCGTCGACCTTCGACTGGCTGTCGGTGCGTGCAGAGACCATAACAAAGGGTACATGGAGCGTAGCTGAATTCTGGCGCAGACGACGGCAGAGCTCGATACCCTCCATGCCTGGCATCATCCAGTCGCTCACTATGATGTCGAAAGCTGAAGTTGTATGTCCATCGCGTACGATGAGTGACTCCTCGAGGTACTGCATAGCCTCAAGTCCGTCGTGGGCAGGAACAACGTCGAAGCGGTCCATGAGTGTGGTAACAAGGAAGGTGAGCATATCCTCATTATCATCTACGATGAGCATGCGTAGCTTCTTCTCTGGCTGGAGTGGTGTCTCGGTATGGTCGTCGTGCTGTACCTTACGGAAGTCGAGCACCTGGTTGACGATGTCGAGCAGTTTGGTAGCATTACGATCTATAATCTTCAATTGTGAGTAGAGGGCGGCTAAAGGTTGTGCCTGAATGGTGATATGTTCGTCGGCAGCAGGCTTTCTACCAGCCAGTTCGCGTACGACGGGTATCAACTCCGAGCGTTTCAGTTGGTCGAGTGGAGCTGTTATGAGCGATACTGGGGTGCGTATCTCATGGGCAATGGTTGTGAAGAACTCCGTGCGTTCGCGCTGAAGTTGCTCCTTTTGGGCTGCCTTAAGCTGTTCCATTTCGCGACGGTGACGACGGTTGGCCAATTTCAGTCTGACGGCAATAAAGAGCCACAGCAGTAGGATGGCCAGTATGATGTAGGCCACTTTGGCATAGGTAGACCACCAGAAAGGTGGGTGTACATGTATCTGCAGACGTGCCTCGCGATCGCTCCAGATGCCGTCGTTGTTTGTGGCACGCACACGGAAGGTATAGGTGCCAGCGGGCAGGTTGGTATAGGTGGCACGATGGTCGTTGCCCACGTAGTTCCATTGCTTGTCGAAGCCCTCGAGCATGTAGGCATACATATTCTTTTCTGGCGAGCAATAGCTGAGGGAGGCGAACTCGAGGCTGAACATCTTGTCGTTGTTGTAGATATCAATCTGCTCGACATCCGTGAGCGAACGAGGAAGTCGCCAGCTGCCTACGCTGACAGCATTGTTGTAGACCTCTAAACCAGTGATGAAGACAGGTGAACGCAGCGAATTGGCCTTTATCAGTTCTGGACGGAATATGCTGTAACCAGTAGCAGAGCCGAAAATGATGCGGCCATCGGCAGTCTTAAGCGCTGAGCCTGGATAGAACTGTTCGTTCTCTAGTCCGTCCTGACGAGTGAAGCGCTGAATATCTTTCCCTGGCTCGTAGCGAACGATGCCATTATCTGTTGAGAGCCATAGCACGCCTTGATCCTCGACGATGGCATTGACGGCTTTTTGTGGCATTGAGAGATCGATGTGAACAAAGTATTTCTTTTCAGCATTATAACGACAGAGTCCGCTCTTTGTGGCTACCCATACGATACCGTTGCGGTCGACGGCGATGTGGTTCACCATATCGTTGGGCAACGAGAGTCCATTACCCTTGATATTGTGGTGGCTAAAGGTTTTGCCCTTGGAATCGCAGCACCAGATACCAGTAGCCTGCGTGGCTACCCAAAGAAGGCCGTCGGCATCCTCGCTGATGCATACTGGCACAGAATTTATCTTGGCGATGCGTTCGAAACGGTCTTGTGAACGATTGTAGCTGCTAAGACCCTCCATTGTGGCTACCCAGATGCGACCCTTACGGTCGCGGTAGACGGTACAGGCATTGGCATCGTAGAGTCCGCTGTTTGAGACTGTGTAATGATGCAGTTTATGTGTTGCCGTGTTCAGTCGGTAAACACCGTCGCTGTAGGTGCCTATCCACAGGTTGTCGCCATCGGTCTGAAGCGAGTGGGCGCTCAGGTTTGAGAGGAGTTTCTTTTCAGGAATGTTCTCGAGTAAATGACCATCCTGATAGCAGTCTACGCGTCCGTCTGTACCATCTGTCCATATGCGTCCGTGACGGTCTTCGACGAGGCGTGCCGTCAGTCCGTGGCTGATGCCTGTGAAACGGTCTTCTATCGGCGATTCGTAGAGCACACCATTATGCTTGGTGGCTGTCCAGAGTCCGCCCTCGTGGTCGCGCATCACATCGCAGACAAAGCGTGTGGGCTGGTGAAGTGTATAGGTTCGGTTGACGGTATCGAAGAGCCAGAGACCGTCGTCGCATCCAAGCAGCAGCTGTGTATCGGAATAGGCGAAAAGCGTGTTGATGTGCTGGCAGCGGCTTGGGCCGGCAGAAGGCATCAGTTCTTCGGAGCCTTCGCTGTCGATGCGCACGAGACGGTTGTCGCTCGTTCCAATCCATTGGTTTCCATCGGCTGTCTGTAGCTTAGCTGTGATGCTGTCTTTATTAATTGTCAGGCTGCTTATTGCCGATTTATTATTCTCTCCGCTGTATTTATCGGATGCCAGACTATCGTTGTTTTCTTCATGAAGTAGCTCGAACGATTCGTCTGAAGGGTCGTAGCGGTAGACATTCTCCTTACTGCCCACAAGCAAGTAGCCGTCGGCATCGATGCTCAGCGAGGTGACGGCAGGTGAGACATTCTCGTCGGAAGGAAGAATCACCTTCACCCCTGTTCCATCATATCGGCAGAGTCCGTTGTCAGTACCTATCCAGATGAAGCCCTGCCGGTCCTGAACAATGGCATGTACAGAATTTGACGAGAGTCCATTGTCGGTGGTGAGCAAACGCTGGCGATAGTTGGTCTGGGCCGAGACGGAGAGTGCGGCCAGGAGGAGCAAAAGCAGGAGTTGTCTTTTCATGATGTGGGTTCTTCTCACCTCAGCGGTAACAAATTGTATTATTGGATAAGGGCGAGTGCCTTGTTTTCGGCAGCCTCCATGATTTCGCGCTCACCAGGCCCTTTGTCGTTGATACCACAGAGGTGTAGAATACCGTGGATGATGACGCGATGGAGTTCTTCTTCATAGCTCTTGCCAAAGAGTTCGGCATTGGAGCGTACGGTATCTAGCGAGATGACGAGGTCGCCGTTTAAGGTATCGCCTTCGCAATAGTCGAATGTGATGATGTCAGTATAATAGTCGTGACCCAGATACTCACGGTTCACCTCGAGGATATGCTCATCGTTGCAAAAGAGGTAGCCCACCTCCCCTACCCGCTTGCCATAGGTAGCTGCCACTCGGCGTATCCAAGCCGTAGTGTCGCGTTTCCGTATGGCAGGCAATTTTACATTCTCTGTACTATAGGTTATCATTTTTCGAATTATTATATCGTTTTAGCGTTCCCTTGGATTACTCTTAGCGTTCCCTTGGATTACTCTTAGCGTTCCCTTGGATTACTGTTAGCGTTTCGCTGGATTACTTTTTATGGTTTCTTTGGAAGAAATTGGGTAACATCGACACCAAAGTGTTCCAGTTCGCGTACCATCGTTGAAGAGATGGACGAAAGTTGTGGTTCGGCAAAGAGCAGGATGGTCTCGATGCCGCTCAGTTGACGGTTGATATCGGCCTGTTCGCGCTCATACTCGAAGTCCTTAACTGAACGTACACCCTTTACGATGAAACGGGCGTTTTCAGCTCTAGCGAAGTCTACTGCCAGTCCGTAATAAGGTTTTACCTCGATATTCGGTTCGTCGGCGTAGAGTTCGGCAATAGCTTTTATGCGCTCTTCGGCTGAAGGCAAATCGGGTTTATGCACCTGATCGCCCACTACGCCGATGACCAGACGGTCGAACAGCGGTAGGGAGCGACGAACGATATTGTCGTGGCCGATGGTGAAGGGGTTGAAACTGCCGACAAAGACTCCGGTTCTTATTTGGCTCATAGGATTCATTTGACTCATAGGGATTTAGTTACTCAAATAGCGAGGGGTGCATGATATTCCCAGCATACGGATTGCGTCCGAAGTGCTTGTAGGCCAGTTCTGTGGCCATGCGTCCTCGAGAAGTTCGCTTGATGAATCCCTCCATGATGAGGAATGGTTCGTAGACCTCCTCGACGGTGCCTGCATCCTCGCCGATAGCAGTGGCGATGGTAGAGATGCCTACAGGTCCGCCCTTGAACTTGTCGATGATGGTCAAAAGTATCTTATTGTCTATCTCATCGAGTCCATACCTGTCGATATTCAGGGCTGTGAGGGCAATCTTTGTAATCTTTGTATCGATGCCGCCAGTTCCTTTTACCTGAGCGAAGTCACGTACACGACGCAACAGGGCATTGGCGATACGAGGCGTACCACGCGAGCGTCCGGCTATCTCCATCGCTGCATCGTCAGTTATAGGCACACCAAGGAGCCCTGCTGAGCGCTCAACAATCCTGCTGAGTGTCTCAGGGTCGTAGTATTCGAGGTGCATATTGATGCCAAAGCGAGCTCGTAGTGGGGCTGTGAGCAGTCCGCTGCGAGTGGTGGCACCTACAAGGGTGAAGGGATTGAGGTCAATCTGTATGGAGCGTGCCGACGGACCCTTGTCAATCATGATGTCAATGCGATAGTCCTCCATTGCCGAGTAGAGATACTCCTCGACAACAGGCGAGAGACGGTGTATCTCGTCGATGAACAACACATCGCGAGGCTCAAGCGAAGTGAGGATACCTGCCAAATCGCCTGGCTTGTCGAGCACCGGTCCGCTGGTGAGTTTGAAGCCAACGCCCAGTTCGTTAGCAATGATGTTCGAAAGGGTGGTCTTTCCAAGTCCTGGAGGACCATGCAGAAGGGTATGGTCAAGAGGCTCTCCACGATATTTAGCAGCTTCGACGAAGACTTCCAAATTCTCTACCACTTTTTGCTGACCGCTGAAATCGCGAAAGCTTAGTGGTCGTAGTGCATTCTCGAAGTCTTTCTCGGCTGAGCTGGAGGCGTAACGCTCTTCTCTGATGTCAAAATTGTCGTCCATGCGTGCAAAGTTATGATTTTTTCTCATACCGACCAAATTTTAGTTGCAAAGGCTTGTAGTTTTAGCGAAATATTGTAATTTTGCACTTCTTATAAAATGTGTTATTGGGCGTGTGTAAGAATATGACTAAACGAGTTGCGGCTACGATAGGTTTCTTCGATGGAGTTCATCGCGGCCATCAGTTTCTGCTCGACAGCCTAAAGCAGGTCGCAGCCGAAAACGACCTCGATACAATGGTCATTACATTCACCCGTCACCCTCGTCAAGTTATTGATCCTCAATGGATTCCGCAATTAATCACATCTTCTGAAGAAAAGAAACGACTGCTCCTGGAAGCTGGTATTGACCATGTTATGATGCTCGATTTTGACATGCAACTAGCGTCATTATCGGCTCGAGAGTTCATGCTGAGGATGAAAGAGGAAATGGGTGTGGAACTGCTGCTAACGGGCTATGATAATCGTTTTGGACATGACCGTCGCGAAACGTTCAACGACTATGTCCGTTATGGAAAGGAGATAGGTATAGATGTTCGTTGTGCCACACCTTTCAGTTTGGATTCTACACGTATCAGTTCGTCCTTGGTCCGACGCTTTATAAGCGAGGGAGACGTTCGTAAGGTTACAGAATGTCTGGGACGACACTATTCTATCAATGGTATTGTGGTTCATGGATATCAGATAGGTCGCCAACTGGGTTATCCTACGGCTAATATTTATCCTGATGAGACATTTAGGATTATACCTTCACCTGGTGTCTATGCCGTTCGTTTCTGTATCAACGATGGTAAACCATTGTTGTATGTAGATGAAAGGTCTGAGATGGAAGCTGGTTTTCCTGCTATGCTGAATATTGGTACTCGTCCAACCTTTGACGGTCATCAACAGACTATCGAGGCTCACCTTTTCGATTTTAACGGTAATCTTTACGATAGGTCTGTTACAGTATTCTTTATCGAACGTCTACGCAGCGAACAGAACTTTGACTCGCCAGAACAACTGATGCTTCAGATGGCTGAAGATGAACAGAAAGCGCGTAGTATCCTCAATTCGCATTCTACTCAATAAAGATTATACATTCATTTCTTAATAATAATGAACAAAGCGCTCAGTTATATTCTAATCTTCGCAGGCATTCAGATTCTTGCTACGGTTTTGGTAAATGCAGTTCTCCAATTTTCAGGTCATGGTGAACTAATCGACTCTCCTTATAAAAATATAGTTGCTATGATCATCTTCGCGATGGTCACAGCTTTTGTCTTCATCAAGACAGGCTGGGCAGCACCAGATAGCAACTATCTCATGTCTAGACCTTGGATTGTCGTCAGTTGGTCTGTGATAGCTGCAATGGGAGCTGTTCTACCCTCAATGGCTTTTCAGGAGCAGATGCCTGAGTTGCCAAACATTGTAGAAGAGGAAATGACGGCCATTATAAATGCCCATGGAGGTTATTTTGTTGTGTGTCTTCTTGTACCATTGGTAGAAGAGTTGGTTTTTCGCGGAGCTATTCTGAGGGTTCTTCTTCAATGGAAGTCTTCTCATCCATGGAGTATGATTATCATCTCTGCTCTACTCTTTTCACTCATACATATGAACCCAGCACAGATGCCTCACGCTTTCATTATCGGTATCTTGCTAGGATGGATGTACTATCGTACGCGTAGTATCGTTCCTGGCGTTGCATTCCACTGGGCAAACAATACGATAGCTGTGGTGCTCGCCCGACTCTATCCAGACCCCAATATACATCTCATCGATATTTTCGGCACTCAACGTACGGTTGCAGCGGCTGTCCTCTTTTCGCTCTTCATTCTCATTCCTGCCATCTATCAGCTTCATCTTTGGATGAAACCGCTGAAAAAATAAAATAGCACAATGATAAAAAAATACGATGTTCTTGTAATCGGAGCTGGTCATGCCGGATGTGAAGCTGCCTCTGCAGCTGCCCGTATGGGAGCTAAGACGTGTCTGGTGACAATGGACATGAACAAGATTGCGCAGATGTCATGTAATCCAGCTGTAGGAGGCATAGCCAAGGGCCAGATTGTACGCGAGATCGATGCGCTTGGTGGTCAGATGGGACTGGTGACCGATGCCACTACCATTCAGTTCCGCATGCTCAACGTAGGTAAAGGTCCTGCTGTATGGAGTCCACGTGCACAATGCGATCGTGGTCGCT
>Ga0247611_10005850_pt1 | contig 15990 bp, 19 predicted proteins | sample 177DNAGHGhighgp2_FD_192422 | JGI IMG/M metagenome (GOLD analysis project Ga0247611, IMG submission 192422) | Sheep rumen microbial communities from Palmerston North, Manawatu-Wanganui, New Zealand - 1770 DNA GHGhigh gp2 | ecosystem: Host-associated > Mammals > Digestive system > Stomach > Rumen...
AGAGATAGTATAAAAAGAGAATTTGCAAAGAAAAATAATATAAAATTATTAGAGATACATTACAAAGATTTTAAAAAATTAGAAGAAATAATAAAAGAGAATATAGCATAGTAAAATGAGAATTAATCTGTATAAAAAAGCAGGATACAACGATATTAAATTACTTGATGAAAACTTGGAGGAAATTAAATCTATTGACAAAAAATAGTATTTATTTTAAAATTAAATAAAAGGAGAAAATAAAAAAATGACTTTGGAAGAATTAAAAAGTGAAATACTGAATAATGATGAACTTACCGATGCTCAGAAAGTAAAGATGATTAAAGATTTAGAAAATGAAAATAAAGAAGAAAGCAAAGAGGAGGTACTTTTAGGATGAGAGAACGAGTATACTATCAGTGTGAAGGAGCAGAGCAAAAAAGAATTCTTGATGCTTTAAAAAATGAGCAGAAATACAGAAAACAAATTCCGCTTCTTGGAAAAGATGGTGATGAAATTTGTAAAATAGCCAAGTGGGACACTTATACTACTTATATAGATTTTTGGCTTAATAATTTTATTTCTGACACTTATACAAAAAAACCAGGAAGAATAGATAATATAGAGATATATGAGTATGAGACTTCCAAAGGACAGAAGATAAACAGAGTAAAACAAATAACAGCTTAAAAAGTTAATTTTATGCGTGTTAATTATATTTACAAAAAAGAGAATGATAGAAGATATTTCAGCTCAAGTGATTCGATCACAGAGCTGAAAGAATATATAGATGATTTAGTTTTTTATACACCTGCTAATAATGCAGATAGAGCAGAATTTGCTTTGTCAGACCCGATAGCTAAATATGAAATTAAGCCTGAATTATTTACTGGTGGCCCATTCGGAACTTATTTTAAAATAAAGGATAAATATAGTTTTGATATAAAAAACTTTGATTCACTAACTGATAACAATGCACGCATTTCTTTCTGGCTTGGAACAAATAAAATAAACGAAGCACAGAAAATATCTTTAAAAATAAAAGACGAGTATAAAGAAAAAGGTCTCCCAAAAGGAGAATATTCTTTTACAGTTACAGTGGCCGGTCAACCAACTTCAACTATGACCATAAAATGTACTGCTGACTATACATCAGTGGCTACATTTAAAAATAAAATCCTTTTTAAACTTGATCCAACAATCTATCCTTTTGAAGTAAATATTGCAAACAAAGAAAATGATGTAATAGTTCTTCAATCAGCAATAAAAAATAGAACTATAAAAGTAAATGATGGATTGGATGGATATAATTTACTTGATTATTTTGATATATCAGCAATTCAATATGGTTCTTCTCCAGAAGAAGAAATAGACATATTCAAGCTTTTCAATCTTAAAATTTCACATTTTAAAAATACAGAAACTGGCTCCGATCAGTCTTATCTTAGATTTACTATTTCAGAACCAGTAGATGAAATAATAGATTTAGAACCAGAAGATAACTGGCCTACTATTGTAATACCTCAAGAACCAACTGTTGTAGCTCCAATTTCTGATGGACTTAATGATATAGAAATACCAGATACTCCAACAGATGAAAAAGTGGTAATTCCAACAGAACCTACAATAGTAGTACCAAAAGAAAAAATAGTTCCAAAAACACAAGTTATAGAAGTTCCTTGGAATTCAGATTCTATTCATCTTGATAATATAGAGGTTGATTTTGATTCTAACGTAGTTTATATCTTTATAAATGGTAAGCTAGAAAAGATAGAATTGCTTGATATTAAATTTCAAAAGACAAATCAAACATTAACTCTTTTAGGTCATAATCTTGCACCTTATTCTTTTGATGAAATTATAATTAACAAACATTTCATTCATACAAAAGATTTTGAAAAACCAGATTATCAACTTACAAAATATACTACAAAAAAACCTTATGTAGATTATTACTTTGCTGGTTCACAACTAAAGGACGGAATGGGATTATTATCAAATTCTTATAATAATATCCACGCAACCATTTGTGAGAATGGTAATTTCTACTATTACAACACTGGCGCTTGGAGAAGAGGAGATGGAACATTCTCCACCTCTAATGACTTCTCCACTTTTTCAGAAAAAATAAAAGAATTTAACTATAATGGAACTGATATATTTATAAGATGTTTCTTTGTATCGAACGGAACTGACAAAGCTTATCTTGATGTTCCTTATTTTGAGATAGATGATGAATTATATCAGGATGAAAACGGAAATACAGCTGCTATACTCATAGGTTCTAAAGAATGGAGCGAAGATAACGAGCCTCTTATAGAGGATATGTATGGAAAAGTTCTTACTATTACAACTGATGCTGGAACTACAACTATTGAATTCCTTCCAGAAGATGAGAACAGAACTTCACTTCCAATGTCTTTATCAGAAATAATAGATAAAATTAATTCTTATTATCCAGATGGAATAGCAACCGCTAAACAAGATTCAAAAAGTAGAGCAGTTCTTATATCTGAAACAAAAGGAGAAGATGCTTTTATTAATGTATCAGGCTCAGCTGCTCCTATTATATTTGGAACAGAAACTACTGCAAAAGGTAAAAATCCAAACTCAAGTAGTTTAAGTTATGAAACTTTCTATAAAACTATAAGAACATATGCTGGTGCTCCAATGTTTGAACTTGAAGCAACAGATGAGCAAATAAAACTTTATCTTAAAGAAGCATTATTTTATTATAAAAAATGGAAAGGTGATTGTATAAATCAATATACCTGTCAATTAAAAGGCGATTGGGAAAATGGTTATGAAATTCCAAAAGTAATAGAAAACCAAAGAGATATAGTTGATATTCTGTTTAAGCCAGTATTCCCTATTACTTTCTATGGTGCCGATTTAATTGCTGATGGTGATGAAAATATTTTCACTCTCACATTAGCCCAAACCATTTTTGGTGGTAGAGGCGGAAGACAGGCAGACGGTGTACAGCAGGACTTCTACGTGAGCCTTATGGGTATGCAGGACTTTAAGCAAACTTTTGGATTAAATCCTACCTGGGAAATAATTAATAATAGAATCTATATATTCCCAAGTCAAATTAGTAGATTTACTAATGTAGCGATCAAATATAAAGCTCCTATTTCTGAGGAAGAAGCACTGCAGGACTTCGATATAATCCGCTATGTTTGGGCCAGATGCGTACTGGACAGCGGTATAAAACGAGGACAATACGGGTCAAATTTATCTGTTGGTGAAGCAGCACTTACCTTTAATGCTGATACATTAATAGAATTAGCCAAAACAACAATGAAAGAAGTAATGGACACGTGGCTTAGCACTCAACCCCCATTAGGGTTTATCGTAGGCTAATTAAATTAATTTAATTGACTTTTTTCATAATTTGTATTATATAATACAAATTATGAAAGATTATTTAAATTTAATAAAAGAAAAATTTTCATTTCAAGAAAATATAATTTATCCAGAAGAAATAAAAAACTCAGTAATAAAATATGTTTATAGTTGTAAAAAACACGGAGATGTTGTTAAAACTTCTGCTTCTGAACTTTTAAGAGATAGAAGAAAAGCTATTTGTAATTTTTGTATTGCTTATGAACAAAATTTAAAAAAGGCAAAAAAATTATATAATCAGTTCGAGTATCTAACTGATAATTTTGAAAACACAAATAATAATATTACATTTAAGTGTAATAAATGCGGAGAAATTTCTACACAAAGATTAGACTATCATTTAGAAGGACATGGGTGCCCTAAATGTAATAGTTTTAAACCTTGGTCTTTGGAACGTTTAATTAAAGAAGGAAGAGAAAAATTTGGAGATAGATATGATTATTCTTTAATTAAAGAAGGAGAAGTTCATTGGGGTAAAAAAGTAAAAATAAAATGCAATGAATGTGGCAATATATCAGAAGTAACTCCAAATAATCATTTGTTTGAAGCTGGTGGTGGTTGTTGTTATTGTAATGGTGGTAGAATGTTTACCACAGAAGAAGTAAAAAGAAAAATAATAGAAAGATATGGAAATGACAGATTTGATGTTTCAATGGTTGAATATAAGGGTATTTTTAAAAATATAAAACTTGTTTGTAAAAAATGTAATACAGTTATAAATACAACTGCTTGTAACGCTTTAAATAATATAGCAGGCTGTAGGAAATGCAGCCAGTCTGTAATGGAACAGTTTGTAGATGGATATTTATCTAATAAAAAAATCAGTTTTTTATTTTGGCACGAGTTTGAAGGCTTGAAGTTTAAAAGGAAACTATCTTATGATTTTTACTTGCCAGACTATAATTTATTGATTGAGTGTAATGGTAAACAGCACTACGATAAAAAATGTTTTGGAAAAACTTACAAAGAATTTTTAGAACAAAAACATAAAGATTGGCTTAAAAGAAAATATGCCATAAAAAATAATTTTGCCTTTTTAGTAATACCATATCAAAAAGAACATTATATAAAGGATATATTGGATAATATATTTGATAAAGGCGAATATACAGACTATGAAAGATATAATTTTGATAAATTAATTAGCTTACTGTGAACAAAAAAATAATTGACAAAATTTTTAATTTCTCTTAAAATATAAATAGGAGAAATTAAAAATGCCTAAAAGATTAACTCAAGAAGAATTCATAGAAAGAGCGAATAAAATAAATTCTAGAGGCTATGACTTATCACACATAAAATATACTGGTTCTATGAATAAAATAGATGTACTTTGCCAAAAACACGGAATGTTTCATCCAATAGCTTGTCAGTTTTTAAAAGGAACTATTTGTAAGAAATGTAGAGATGAAGAGCAAAGAATGCCTTTGGAAGAATTTATAGAAAGATCAAACAAAATCCATAACAATAAATATGATTACTCTTTGGTAGATTATCAAGGTGTATTTAAAAAAATAAAAATAATTTGTCCTATTCACGGAATGTTTGAACAACTACCAAATAATCATTTATTGGGGTATGGTTGTAAAGAATGCGGAACAGAGGAAAATAAATTAACCCAAGAAGAATTTATAGAAAGATCAAACAAAATCCATAATAATAAATATGATTATTCTTTGGTTAATTATGTAAATTGTAGGACAAAAGTAAAGATTATTTGTAGAAGATGTGGTAAGATTTTTGAAATGGCACCACAAGACCACTTGGATAATCATGGATGCTCAACTTGTGAACATATAGTTGGAAGTTCAAAAAATAAAAATTGTATTGGCGATAAAGAATTGTTCGTTAAGAAAGCAAAAGCAGTTCACGGAGATAAATATGATTATTCTTTTGTAGAATATATAAACAGAAAAACACCTGTTAAAATAGTTTGTCCAGAACACGGGGAGTTTTGGCAAAAGCCAAGAAATCATACAAAAGGATATGGATGCCGTAGATGTAAGCAATCAATGCACGAAAGAATTGTAAACAAATGGTTGGATGATAATAAAATAATTAATGAATATGAAAAGTATTATCCAGATTTAAAAGATGTCTTGCCTCTTTCCTATGATTTCTATTTGCCAGATTATAATTTATTGATTGAATGCAATGGTAGACAGCATTACGAGCCAGTTCAATTTAATGGAAAAACAATAGAAGAAGCAAAAGAAGATTTTGAAATTCAAAGAAGGCACGACAAACTAAAAGAAGAATATGCCAGAAGTAATAAAATAAACCTATTAGTAATTAGCCATAAGGAAATTGATGATACAGAAAAAATATTAAATGAAAAGTTGCTCAAAAAAGCAGCTTGACAATTTTCCGTTAGTGAAAATATTACAAAAAACTGTTGCTATATAGCAACAGTTTTTAAACTTAAGCTTGGTTAATTATTAAACAATTCTTCGATGTCTGCATAAGTAGCAAGAACAAAACTATTTCTGCTGTTATCTGGTGTTTTTACATCTCCAGATCTTTGTTGAGTAATGCCATCTGTTCCATTAGCTTCATCTTCTTGTATTGCTACTTTCTCACCATCAACTAGTTTATATCCATAAGGTGCTTGCCTGTCAAAAACTGTTTCTTTAAATTTTGTATCAAAATTTTCAAAAGCCGTTTTTGTTAAAATCTTCCTTGTTTCAATTGTATCTGCCATACTATTAACTTTTAAAGTTAATAATAAAGTTAATTTATATAATTACGGAGGAATAAAAATATGGCAGATGCTATTTATAAGAAAAGCCCTATTTCTAAGACAGAGTATACAAAGGCTGATTATGATGCTCTCACAGTAGACGAGCTTAGAGCTGAAGGTTTCTACACAGATCCTAAACTTGTATATGAAACTGTAGAGGATAAGGTAAAGAACTTCTCTGGTGAGAAAGAGTACACTCTTGAAGCTTACACAGTTGATGGTGATGGAAATCCAGACAAGAAAATTCCAGTTGGAACAAAGATCCACGGAATGGAAGAAACACATTTCAACTTTAACGGAGTTGAGCCAGAGTAAGCTAAATCAAACCGAGGAAGTTCCTCGGTTTTTTAATTAGAAGGAAAAGGATGGAAGAAAAGGAATTTTTTAACAGAGTTAGAAACAGTAATTATGATTTTTCTAATTCTATATTTATAAATTTATTTACTCCAATAGAAGTGGTATGTAATATACACGGATTGTTCAAGATAATACCTGCTAATATGTTATACAAAAGTGAAGGATGTAGATTTTGTGGTTTTGAAAGTATGGCTAAGAGCAAAGCTATGACAAGAACTGAATTTATTTTAAGATCAAATAAAATTCACAACAATAAATATGATTATAGTTTGGTAGATTACAAAAACAATAAAACAAAAGTAAAAATAATTTGTAAAGAATGTGGAGAAATGTTTGAAATGACACCTTATTATCACCTTAAAGGATATGGGTGTAAATGCCAAAAAAACTTGACAAAAAATTAAAAATAGTTTAAGATAAAAATATGAATACTGATTATGAAATACCGATTATATTAGAAAGTAAAGAAGAAGAAGAAAAGAGTTTTTAAAATAGACGTAAAATCTATTTTATCTAAATCAAAAAACCATGGATATAGAATAAAAAAATATGATTATAAATGGCAATTTATTTTTAAATGAAATAGTTATATTAAAAGAGCAAATAGAAACAGAAGTTATATTTGAAGCAGTTAATAAAGCTTTAAAAGAAATGTATGAAAAAGAAGAAGCAAGAAAACAGTTAAAACCAATAACAAAGTTACATTCTTTTTTAAAGGAAAGATGGAAAACAAGAATAAAAAGTAAAGAAGAATTAGTTGAAAGAAAAAATGAACAAAAAAGATTTAAAGAGGTGCTGCGGTTAACATTGCAGCAAATAACAGAAGTTAATCCAGAAATAAAAAGTAAAATAAAAGAAATAACAAATGATAATGTTGCCTGGGATACTGATAGCACAAACGGAGACAACTGCTTTTACTTTGATGGACATAGTTATCCTAGGGTGTTGATAAATTTTAAAGGGATCAATAATTTTTTAAATGGTTTTAATTTTAAAAATCCAAACAATAAAATTGTTAAAAAATTTTTAGTATATCACGAATATGGTCATCTTTATGAATTTTTAAAAAGCTATGTTTTAACAGGTAATGGAAAAATAACAGATACAAACAACGATTCTATAGAAGAAGTAGTTGATTCAGAAGGAAAAGCAAACGCTTTTGCTATTGATGGAATGTACAGAAAGGATAGAAGAGAACTATTAAAAAATACAAAAGAAAACATTGATGATTTTGAAAAATCTAAAAAAGAAATAGAAAATTTAAAGAATAAAAAAGAAGTTAAAATTTCTGATGTCTACCGTTCAGGAACACTAAAAAATTCAGAGAAATTAGAGAAAACGCTTCGCTCAATAGAAAAAGAAAGGAATAACCTAAAAGAAGAAAACAAGATTTTTAACTACTGATTTTAACAAAGTTAAAAAAGAGGAATAAAATATGGCACAAAAACCAGTAGTAACCATTTTGGATAATGGAAAACTTATGAAATATATGACCTTGGATGAAGATGATAAATTAACTCCTTTCTTTAAAGTAAAGAAAACTTGTGAGAAAGGAAAGTGGTTTATGCAAGAACCACCTGCTTCTGTAGATTTATTTCAGGAAGGGCCAAAACATAAGGGTAAATATGTTTTATCAGCTGAAGTTCAAGATATAATGGAAGATGAAGAATATACAAAAACACTCACTGATGGTGCTTGGTTGTATGTTATGGATACAAGTGATTTGTATATGTGGGACGCTGAAGAAAAGCAATGGTATTTGCAGTAATAGGAGTGAGTAAATGGATATAGAGACACTTGCTCTTGCCAGAGCTTATACTAAACAATCTCTTAATGGTGTTGGGGCTATAAAAGGTAAGCCTTGTACTATAAAAAAAATAGAAGAATTTGATAATTATAATATGGTTACTTTCGCCTGGACAGATAACACAGGAGTAGAAAGAACTTCAAATATGAAGGTCAAAAACGGCCTTACTATCAAATCTATTTCTATAAGCAATAGAGATGAAATTGTAATTACAGATTATAACGATAATGAATTTAAATCTGAACCTGTAGAATTTAAAACTTATGCTAAGCTTGATGAAGATGGAGTTATAAAGGACGAAAATCTTCCTGAGTTTTTGAAATATGGTCGTTCTATGACTGGAACTTGGAACGCTTCTGAGAATGTTCCTGAGCTTAAACCAGGTATTGGAGATGAGAGAACTTATTATATTGTTTCAAAATCTGGTATTCAAAATATAGAAGGACATAATGTAGCATATCCAATAGGAGCTTATGTTGCTTTTGAAAATGGTGCTTGGCATTCTATTGTTGTTCCTCCACCAGAAGGCGGTGGTGTATTTACAGGAACTGCCTCTATTGCTTGTGGAGGCATTAAAAAAGGTGTTTCATTTGCTGGTGCAACAGTTCAAGAAATGTTCGAAGCTTTAATTTCTCCAAAGCTTCCACCTACAATTGCAATTAGACTTAATCCTTCTAATACTATTTATAAAAAAGGAACAAAGCTCAGTAACTTAAAGGTTGTAGCTACACCTACGATTGGAACAGATGCATTAAGCAAAATCGAATGGTTTAAAGATGGAACTTTAATTCATACAGAAGATAATGGTATAACAAATGGTGGAGCAAAACAGTTTGAAATAACAGAAGAACTAACTGCAAATGTTACTTTTAAAGTTATTATTACAGATGTTGGCGGGTTAACTGGTGAAGCATCTCAAACAATTAAATTTGTAAATCCTTTCTATATGGGTATAGTAGATAGTACAAATGTTACACCTGCCATAATTGAAAGTTTGACTGCTGTTTTAAACGACAAACTTCCATATACTTGGGAAAATATAACAATGTCTAATAAAAGAGCTTGCATAGCATACCCTTCAAGTCTTGGAGCTTTGGCAAGTGTAAAGGATGGTAATGGTTTTGATGTATTAGGAGCTTTTGAAAAAACAAATGTAACAGTGAATGGAGTTGTTTATTTTTGTTATTGTATGAAAGAAACTGGAACTCTTAATAATGGAAAGATGATATTTAGTGCTTAAAATAAAAACCCGCTCAATATTGAGCGGGTTTAATTATTTCATCAACTTTTTTATATATTTTTTTACTTTTTTGTTATCTAAAAAATCAGTATTAATTTTTATGTTGTTTTTAACTGCTTCTTCTATTGTCATTTCTATATGACCGTGAAGTTTAAGATTATCAGATATTTTCTTATCATATTCAAAAATTTCACCTCCAATCATATTTGTTGTATATATCTTGTATTCTGGAAATTTTTCATCGCTGTTAAAAGAAAAAATCATAATTTACTCCTTTTTTATTTATTATAACTTTTTTTGTAAAAATTTTAAAGATAAATAATATGGAACACAAAAATAATATTTTATTTGAAGAATTATTAATGGAGCAGAATGGAGCAACATTAGCTCATAATGTATATAATGTATTGGTTAAGCAAGGTCAGCTTAATAAATTTGATGATGAAAGTCAGACCAAACAAGGACAACTTTTTTCAAAAATCAAACAGGTAAAAGAAAAAAGAGCTTTGCAAGATGAAGACAGTATTGATGAAAAGCACGAAGAAGCTTATGTTCGAAATGTAATGGATACTTTCTATCAGCTTGCTCCACAATACAAAGGTAAAAAAGATTTTGCCAATGATTTAAGAATGCTTGCAAAAGGTTTTTATGCTATGATGCAAAGATTAAAATTAGCCGCTGTTCCAGAGCGGCCACAAGAAAAAGCCGCTACAGCTTCTGTGAAAACGATTTTTAACTATTAATTTCTAAAAGGTTGCTTAAATAGCAACCTTTTTTAATTATAAAAAGTTAATTTTAAACAATATAGGAGATAATTATTTATGCAGATTATTGATAGTTTTGAACTTTCTGCTAAAAAACCTCTTGATGCGAGACAAATGTGGGACAGCTTGGCTGACTTGGAAGCTAACGTTGCAACACTTATGCCAGTTGGTTTTTTAGCTTATTGTAAAGCTGAAGGTGAATGGTATCAGCTGAAATCAGCAACTGACGAATCTGATCCAACAACATATGTTTGGCAGTTACAGCAATCAAGCAGTGTTGCCATTCAAGTAAAATCACTTCCTGTAATCAAAGAAGGAGAGGAAGATAAAATTACTGAATGGGCAAGCAATACTTTTTATCAGTTTGCTGGTGCTACAAATGCTGAATATACTTATGGTCATTTCTATAAGCTTGATACAATTGCTATGCCAAAAGTATTAGAGGCATTACCTGTTGATACTGTAGCAGCATTACTTCCTCCAGAGGTTGGTTTTGTTCACTCTCTTGAAAGTATGAAAGGAATGATTGTTGCATATACAAACAATGATAATGTAACAAAAAACTATATCTTAACAGGTGAAACCAACTCAGTCGAACCTTATACTTGGGAAGAGACAAGTGAAGCACCTGAAAGATATTACAATTGGAGAGAAGTATCTGTACAGGATAATAATGGCCAAGTAATTCAGGTAGGAACAGCAGAAACACCAGTTCCATCAGCTGCTGTGATTAATGAAGGAAGAATTGTTCAGTATGTAGGAACTACAAATTCAACAATGCGAACTGGCTATTTTTATAGATGCACAAATCAAACTTTCTATGCTTATAAAGACGAAGATGATTCAGCACCTGTAACAACAGTTTATGTAAATGAAAATCCAATTACAAAATCTTCTAAATTGTTCTTGAAAAATGGTGATAGTTTTGAAGAGTTCTCTTATACATATACAATAGTTTCTGCTGTAATGGAAGATGGAAAACTTAATATCACTTACTCAGATGGCTCAAATGAATATGAGGATACATTTGAAGCACTTCCAGCAAGCGATGAAACAGTTTATTTCTGGAAAGAAATAGATACTCAGGCTGCTGGCGAAGATAGAGAAGCATTACTCAAATCAGATTTGGTGGCTTCTGTCAGTGTAGGTGGTGTTGAAGCTGGAGATACAATTAAAGAAGACGCTCCTCTTGAGACAATTTTGAGAAGAATTCTTTCTCCTGCTACTCCTCCTGAGTTTACATTTACAGGAACACCAGCTGCTGGACTTTATGAAATTGGAACAGCGGTAGCTACTCCACAACTTGCTCTTGCTGTAACAAAACTTGGAAGCAATTCAAGCAGAAAATATAAGATTGTTAAACCTGCTGATTCAACAGAGGAACAGACAGAAACAGGTACTCTTGTAATTACTACTGGTGAAGGTAATTCAGACTATAATCTTGTAGCAAATGATCTTAATGAAACATTCCCTTATACAGAAACTTATGGTAACTGGGTAATCGAAAGCGCCACAAACCTTGATTTTATCAAAGAACTGTTCTCTAATGCTGAACTTTCAAGTGCTGATGTAGAAGTAACAAGTAGTAATAATGAAGTTTCTGTTACTGCTGGTGATAGCGATATTACTTTTACTGGTGGTGGCAGTGGTAATGGCGGCAAGCAGACTACAATTACATTCACAAAAACAACAATTGTAACAGTTCCAGGTGGAACAACAACAGATGTAGTTCCAGACACACCTCTTGAGCTTACAATTTATAGTCATACAACAGAAGACAATATCACATCAAACTTTACTTATACAGCAGTTGTATCTTATGCCGATGATGATAATAATGTTAAGACTGTAAGCAAGAATGTTGCTTATGAGTTTGTTCACGCTTCTTATCACGGAATTGTAGATACTGCAACTCCTGACGATGCAGCAGTAAGTGTTCTTACTAAGACACTAAGCAAAACAGCTAACTTCAACTGGACAGGTATTAATATGACAAACCAGAGAGTTTGTTATGCTTATCCTGCTTCATATGGTGCTATTACAAAAATTACAGATGAGAACAACTTCAATGTAACTTCATCATTTAATGTAATTGATATGGAAATTAATTCTGTTGCTTACAAAGTATATGTAACAAAAGATACAGCTACTCTTGTAAGTGGTAAATTGGTTTTTGAAAAATAGGTTTAAAACTTGAAAAAGTTAATAGGGAAGCATTGTTGCTTCCCTTTATTTTTTGAGGTATAAATTATGATTATTAATGTAGATAAAACTGAGAATGGATATAGATTAAGAACTGGTAAAGAAAATATTTTACAAGAGAAAGAAATAGTTGAAAATGGTGAAGCTTTACCTGATGAAGAATATGTAGGTTTTTCAAAAGTTGATGTAAATAGACAGCCTGTATTACAAGAAAAACTATTTGAAGAAAATGGTTTATATGAACCTGATGAAAACTATGAAGGATTTTCAAGAATAGCAGTAAAAGTAAATCCACCACTTCAAGAGAAAGAAATAACTGAGAATGGTGAATATGAAGCAGATGAAGATTATTATGGATTATCAAAAGTAGTTATTGATGTTCAGCCAACTTTACAAGAGAAAGAAATAACTGAAAATGGTGAATATGAAGCAGATGAAAATTATTATGGATTATCAAAAGTAGTTATTAATACTCCAAGATTTACAACTAATTTGGAGGAAACTAAAAATTTCCCAGATTGCTTATTTAGTGGAGAAGTTAAAATACCAGAAGGCGTTACATCTATATCAGCAAGGGCTTTTCTAAGTAATAAAATATTGACAAAAATAGAGTTTCCAGAAGGTGTCAGACAAATTGGAACCAATGCCTTTCAAGGATGTATTAATTTAACAAATGTAGTAATGTCAAGCACTATTGATTATTTGGGTTCCAATGCTTTTCAAGGATGTATTAATTTAACAAATATAATAATGTCTGATAATATTTCAAGAATAGAAGAAAACGCTTTTAAAGATTGCTCTGGATTTAAAAAAATAATATTACCAGCAAATTTAAGTATAATTAGAAAAAATGCTTTTGCTAATTGCACTGCTTTAAAAGAGATAAAAATTCCAGATGGAACTACTACAATAGAAATGTATGCTTTTAGTGGATGCAGCAAAATGACAAAAATTGTAATTCCAACAAGTGTTGAGACAATTGGTGATTTCGCTTTTAAAAATTGTTCAAATTTAATTACTGTAAATTATAAAGGAACAAGAGAACAATGGCAGGCAATAAATAAAACTAATAGCTGGAATAGTGGTTGTCCATTAAATATGAATATAGTATACAACTATACGGAATAGAGTTAATGAAATACGAATATGTTAAATTTTTAATTACCGAAGAATCAAAACCAGAAAGCATTGCTTTAAAACTTAATCAAAAAGCAAATAATTTTGGCAAAAATGGAACTCTTGAAACGGAAGAATTTTTAAAATCAATAGCTAAAATGGCAAAGAAAAATAAAAGATTTCCAATAGGAAATAGCCATTTTATAGATCCAAAAAATCAAAAAGAAATAGATGAATATATTAAAATGATTATAGATAATCTTGACATTGAAGATACCAATATTAGAAATAATATAATACATACGCTGTATAAACTTAAAGAATTTTTACCGTTAGCTTATGATGATAAACTTTCGTGATTGCCATAATATTTATCATAATATCCTTCACCAAATAATCTGTCAGTTTCTTCTTTATCATCCATCCAATTATCACTGGCAATTCTTAAATTGAGAGAATAGACATATTCTTGATATTCTTTTTCCATATATTTTACTTCATAATCATAAATAATAGTTCTTTTATGCTTATCAAGGTAATCTTTTAATTCGTTTAGTTTAATAAGAGGATAATTTTCATTCAAACAATAACCTCTTTCTATTTCTTCTTTTTTGAGTTCTTCTTTACGAACCAATGTTATCCAACCATAATGAAAATCTTCCTCAAAAGAAATAGGCATAAAATAGTATTTTCCAAAATCAAGCATATTGTCCTCCTTACTTATAAGTTAAATTTATGAAATACGAATATGTTAAATTTATAATTACCGAAGAATCAAATCCTTCTTATGTTGCTAATAAAATAAATGATAAAGCAAATAATTATGGTAAAAATGGAAATTTGGAAACAGAAGCTATATTAAAAGCAATATCAAGACCAGCAAAATACAGCACACGTTTTCCAATTGGTAATGGTAAATTTATAGATCCAAAAAATATTAAAGAAATTAATGAATATATAAATATGATTATAGATAATCTTGATATTGAAGATGAAGATATAAAGAAAAATGTTGTAAATACAATTTATAAACTTAGAGAATTTTTACCATTAGCTGCTGATGGAAAACTTTAATGCTTACCATAATATTTATCATAATAACCTTCACCAAACAATCTGTCAGTTTCCTCTTTGTCATCCATCCAATTATCACTGGCAATTCTTGTATTTAACGAATGAAGATAATCTTGATACTCTTTATCCATAAGTTGAACTTCATTTTCATAAATAATAGTTCTTTTATGCTTATCAAGGTAATCTTTTAGTTTATCAAGACTTACAATTTCTTGTTTTTTATCGGTTATATAACCTCTTTTTATTTCTTCATCAGACAATTCCTCTCTTTTATATAAAGTCATCCAACCAAAATGGAAGTCTTCTTCAAGAAGCATTGGTGTAAAATAATATTTTCCAAAATCAAGCATATTATCCTCCATTCTTTTTATTAAAAATTATAACAAAATTTTTCTTTTTTGTCAATAAAATTTTAAAATACATTTTTTTAAAAGTTAATAGTAAGTCTTTAATGGAGAAATATAATGCAAGTTTTAGATAATTTTGAGAGTTCATATAGTAAATTCCTTGACGCAAGGCAGTCTTGGGACAGTTTAGAAGCTTTGCAGGCAAATACTGATATATTAATGCCAAATGGTTTTAAGGTTTTCTGTAAAGAAGAGGCCAAGTGGTATATATTAACAGCAACCGATGAGGCAGATCCTTCTACTTATACTTGGAATGAAGATGGTGGAACTGACGAAGAAGCAATCTCTTTGGCTTCTACTGCTATTACTATGGTAGGCGAAGTTAATGAAAAAGCAGAAGAAGCACTGGCTACTGCAGCTACTGCGATTGCCACAGCAAATAATTCTTCAGCATCACTTACAGAAAATATAACTCCAAATGTAGAGGTTGGAGGAATAGGTGTAGGAGATACTTTAACAACAGGTCAACAAATGACTGATATATTAAAAAAACTTCTTGTCAAATATTTTGAACCAGTAATTACTTTAAGTGCTGATAAAGCTTTAATTAATAAAAAAGGAGCTACAATAGAAGCTCCAATAACAATTACAGCAACTGCCGAAAAGAAAAGTAATGATGTAATATTCTATTCTATTAATTATGATGGAAATGATGTATCTACTGGAAACAATCCTGATGGTGGAGAAATTACATATATACATCAAACTGATATATCAACAGACACAATGTTTATTGGAAGTATATCTGATGGCAAAAGCACAGTAAATAAAACTATTAAATTTGAATTTATTAATCCATATTACTATGGAAGCGTAAACGATAATGAGATTAGTGATTTTACTGGATTAACAGAAGAGACAGTTAAAAAGAATATTAACAAAAAAGTAAGTTATAC
>Ga0247611_10005851_pt1 | contig 15989 bp, 8 predicted proteins | sample 177DNAGHGhighgp2_FD_192422 | JGI IMG/M metagenome (GOLD analysis project Ga0247611, IMG submission 192422) | Sheep rumen microbial communities from Palmerston North, Manawatu-Wanganui, New Zealand - 1770 DNA GHGhigh gp2 | ecosystem: Host-associated > Mammals > Digestive system > Stomach > Rumen ...
CGTGGACGAAGCGACGACGGCGCTCGTCATGCTGGGTTTCTCGAAGGCCAATATCGGCAAGGTCATGCCGGCCATCCTGAAAGAAAACCCGAACGCCAAGGTGGAAGAACTCATCAAAGCCGCCCTCAAGAGGCTATAATTTCAGGAAATCACCTTCCAAAATATACCAGCAGGACAGCGATATCAGCAGGGGAGACCCCGGAAATGCGGGATGCCTGCGCGATCGTAGAAGGACGATAGCGAGTCAGTTTCTGGCGGCACTCAATCGACAGCCCCTGCAACTTCTCAAAGTCGAAATCATCGGGAATCCGGATATACTCCAGGCGATTGTTCTTTTCCGCCTGGAGTTTTTCACGCTCGATATAGCCCGCATATTTGATAGAAATCTCGACAGACTCGATAACGTCGTTCGAAAATGTTCCACGTGGAACAAAATCCATCATATCATGAAGGCCGATCTCCGGACGAGCCACCAAATCGATCAGATGTTTCGACTCGGTAACTTCAGAAAGCCCCAAAGAAGCGAGAACCGGATTCAAGACAGAAGGGCGAACTTTGGTATCTTCACAAAGTTGATGCAGTTCAGAAACAGCCTCCATTTTTCGGCAGACAGCCGCGTAACGCTCCTCTGAAGCAAGTCCGATCTCGTGAGAGCGCGGTGTCAAGCGGAAATCCGCATTATCCTGACGCAGCAGAATCCTGTACTCCGCCCGTGAAGTGAACATTCGGTACGGTTCATCCACGCCTTTGTTGATCAGGTCGTCTATCAGTACGCCGATATAGGCTTCGTCACGACGCAGGATGAAAGGTTCTTCCTCCCGGACGTAACGATGGGCATTGATTCCAGCCATCAGGCCCTGTGCCGCTGCCTCCTCATATCCCGTCGTACCATTGACCTGACCGGCCAGAAACAGCCCCTCAACGACACGGGATTCCAGCGAATACTTGAGATACTGCGGGTCAAAATAGTCATATTCGACCGCGTAGGCCGGCTTGAAGACCACGACATTTTCAAGACCGGGAATTGCGTGGAGGGCTTCCAATTGGACTTCCAGCGGCAAGGAAGAGGAAAATCCCTGGAGATAATACTCGGGATTGTCGCGGCCTTCCGGCTCAAGGAAGAGCTGATGGGAGTCCTTGTCGGCAAAGGTGCGCAGCTTGTCTTCGATGCTCGGGCAGTAGCGGGGACCTTTCCCATGAATCAGACCGGTAAAGAGCGGTGAACGGTCAAATCCCGTCCGGAGAATATCGTGGACTTTTTGGTTCGTATGCAGGATATAACACTGCATCTGGGGAGCGCCGGCCTGAATGGAAGAAGGTATGTCAAGGAAGGAAAAGCGCGCCGGATCAGCATCGCCTTCCTGCGGAGGAAGCACGGAAAAATCGAGCGAACGGATGTCGATGCGCGGGGGAGTCCCGGTCTTCATGCGAGAGATCGGAATGCCCAGTTCGGCGAGGGAGTCAGAGACATGATAGGATGCCGGCTCTCCGATGCGGCCGCCTTCGAAGGAATGCTGACCGATGAACATCTTTCCGTTCAGAAAGGTTCCGGCCGTCAAAACGACGGCCCGAGAATGGAAAATTGCACCGGTAATCGTCCGAACGCCGCAGATTTTGCCATTCTCAAAGAGAAAATTTTCGACAAAATCCGCGTAAATACTTAATTTACAATTACTTAATAACACTTTTCGCCAGTTCAGAGAAAAGGCGAGTTTGTCGCATTGCGCCCGAGGACTCCACATGGCCGGCCCCTTTGAGCGGTTCAGCATCCGGAACTGGAGCGTCGAGGCGTCCGTCACCAGTCCCATGTATCCGCCGAGCGCGTCGATCTCCCGGACAATCTGTCCTTTGGCAATCCCGCCGACAGCAGGGTTGCAGGACATCCGGGCAAGCCCGTTCAAATCCGGAGAGACAAGGAGGACCGAAGACCCGAGATTGGCGGCAGCCATCGCTGCCTCGCAACCGGCATGTCCTCCGCCGACGACAATGACATCAAAGTTCATACAAGCTCCCGAAGCGACAGATAATAATTCTCCTTGGCGCGCATCGTAGCGATATCCGCTTCAGTATGGTCGTCATAACCGATCAAATGGAGGACGCCGTGGACAATGACCCGGTTGAGTTCGTCCGCAAACTCCGTCCCGTAGAAAGCGGCGTTCTCACGGACGGAATCCACGCTGATGAACAGGTCACCCGACAGACGATCCCCTTCACAGTAGTCAAAGGTGATGATGTCCGTAAAATAATCGTGCTGGAGGTATTTCATATTGACGTCCAGGATGTAATTGTCCGAGCAGAAAATGATGGACACATCCCCCAGACGGCGGATTTCGCTTTCCGCGACGAGCTTCAGCCAGCGGGAAGTCAGGCGCTTCTCCTTAAATGCAAACTTCGTATCTTCGGTAAAATAAGAGACCATGGCTCAAAATTTTAGGCAAAATTAATAAATAATAGGTAAATTTGCGACTCTATGAGTGAATTCAAGACCAACAAGGCCGTATTTGTCGGCGTCGTCCTGGAAAAGGGCGGAGAAAGGAAGGTAAAGGATTATCTGGACGAACTGCAATTCCTGGCAGAGACGGCCGGCGCCATCGGTGACAAAATGTTCACCCAGCGCCTGGACCGGCCGGACAAGGCTACCTATATCGGACCGGGAAAACTGGAGGAAATCAAGGAGTACTGCATCGAAAACGAGATCGAGTACGTCATCTTCGACGACGAACTCACCGGCATGCAGCAGCGCAACATCGAGAAAGCCATCGCGTGCAGCGACGTCATCGACCGGACCAGCCTGATCCTGGAAATCTTTGCCCAGCGGGCCAAGACCTCCTACGCCAAGATGCAGGTGGAACTGGCCCATTACCAGTACATGCTCCCGCGTCTGGCGGGCATGTGGACACACCTGGAACGGCAGCGAGGCGGCATGGGTACCCGAGGCGGCATGGGCGAGACCCAGATTGAAATCGACCGGCGTATCGTCAAGCAGAAAATATCGAAACTTAAGGAAGATCTCAAGAAGGTTGACAAGCAGATGGCCACGCAAAGGGGCAACAGAGGCTCGCTGGTGCGTTTGGCGCTCGTCGGCTATACCAACGTCGGGAAAAGCACTTTGATGAACTTATTGGCCAAATCTGACGTTTTTGCGGAAAACAAGCTTTTCGCCACGCTCGACACCACGGTCCGGAAAGTCGTCATCGAAAACTGCCCCTTCCTGCTGAGTGACACCGTCGGTTTCATCCGGAAACTGCCCACCCAGCTGGTCGAAGCGTTCAAGAGTACCCTGGACGAGGTCCGCGAGGCGGATATCCTGGTCCATGTCGTGGATATTTCCCACCCCGACTTCGAGGAGCAGATGTCCGTCGTGGAGAAGACCCTCAGAGACATCGGGGCCGTGGACAAACCGGTTTACGTCGTGTTCAACAAAGTGGACGCCTATACCTACGAGCCCTACGACGAATTCTCCCTGGAGCCGAAAAACGACAGGAACCGCACGCTGGAAGAGCTCAAGCACAGCTGGATCGCCATGGAGAAAACCCCTTGCATCTTCATCTCGGCGAAGGAGCGCATCGGCATCGAAAAACTCCGCAACGACCTTTACAAGATGGTTGCGGAGATCCATGCAGGGAGATATCCCTTCAACAACTTCCTCTGGTAGTCAGCCCTGATTCATTTAGTAAATGGTAAAAAATAACCTGCATCATTTTTCCTGCAGTCGCACTGCGTGCGACCCCTCCCACTTCGTGGGCCCCTCCCTCTTACACGGCCGAGGGTGGCCATGGGCGATAAAAATGATGCAGGTTCTTTTTTGATAATTCCTTAATGGGCAAACTATAGGCGATAAGCCAAGGTAAAGAGAAGGGTATTCCCCAAGGTTTTACCGGCAAATATCCAGGCTGCGTCCAAGGTGAATCCCCAGCGGGAGAACCCGAGGCCGCACGCCGCGCCTGCGAGATGGAGTGCCCGAAGCATGTGACCATCGATCACATCGCCCGCCTGAACCGCGAGTACCTCAAGGCCCGCTTCAGCGAATAAGCTGACAGTCTATAAAAACAACAGGCCGGCTCACCATGAGTCGGCCTGTTCTTTTGTCAGAGGAATACGATTATCTGTTGATAGGTTTAAGATCAACAGCTTTGCGGAGCTGGACCTTTCCGGATTCTGTCACCTGTTTTGTACCAAGACCGATGTTCTTTGGCAGAATGTGTTCGTCGATGCAACGCTTCAGGTAGCCACGGTTGGTTTCAACCAGGTTGGAACGGTGTGCGTAAGCCTTCGAAATCGCCTTCAGGCGGGCGGCAGGAGCCGGAGCCACAGGCGCGGCATCATCGGCAACCAGACGAGGATTGATCATGTCAACAGGGTCTCCGGTCCATGTGTCTGAATCCTCCGGATCCGTATAGATACTCCAATAGAGGGCTCCGTCAAACTGCTCGTCTTCCACTTCTTCCGTCTCGACAAACGCGAGAATGGAATCACTGACCAGTCCACCGAGGACAAGATAAGCTTCTACATCGGAATAGTGCTTGCCATTGTACAGAATACCCCATTCTGGTTCGATATAGTATGTATTCTCCCCTTCGGTGTATTTAGAATATTCTGAGCCCAAATTGTAAATAACACCATTGTAATACTCGAAAGCAATAGAATCATCGAAACCGACAGACTCGGCAAAACCGGCGCTGAGTCCCTTGACAAGCACGGTGTCTATTTCAGGTTCGGCATCAATTTCTGCGAAGTCTGTAATGGACACAGCACCGAGTTTCTGGATAGGAGCATAATCCTCCGCTGTATCATCATAAGGACTGGCATATAGACTCCAGTTGGTAGCAATGAGATCATCCTTGGAAATTGCTTCAATCACATCAGATGCGCCATACTCCCAGCTGATGGGATCAGGTACTTCTCCGGCTTTGACATAGTTGACGCTCACATAGCTAGCCTCGGCATATTCACCATCCTCAGTAAAGGAAGCAACTACTACTGAATACTTTCCTGTCGGAGCGTCGGCTGGAATGGGAATAACAACCTCTCCCGTTTTTTCTACCTCAATGACATCGTCTCCTCCGGCGATGATTGCTGCGACTGCCGCTTCCAAATCATTACCGGCGACAAGAACAGCCTTAGCGCTTTCGACATCTTCGCCGAGGACGACATCCACAGCGATCGAAGGATTGTACTTGGCATCATAGCGGAAAGAATTGAAAGCCACTTCTACGCTGGTGTCAAGAATCTCATAATCCGGCATGATGAGCGTAACTGTCTCGTTTCCTTCTGCCCACCAGCCGCCATAGAGATTCTTCAGCATATAGAATGGATCAAACTGAATGATTCCGGGAACAAGGTTATCTTCATCAATCCATTTAATGACACTCGTGTATAGATATTCATCCATTGACTGGCATTCTGCATACCATGATTTTTTGTTTAAGAAAGGATCAGAAACATGAATCCATACAAGATCGTCATCATAAGTTGAATGATGATATCCTGTGTTATATTCTTCGAATACAACAATACCTTTTTCAGTCAGCGTAACACCATTCAATACATCCCCTTTCTTGAATATTTCAAAATTAAGGTAATCATCAGCCGTTGCACCCTGCGCACTTCCTAAAGCAACTTTATAAGGATTCACTACACGGTAACGGTTCGGATATAATTCGTTCCGCTCTACAGTGACTTCGACGGGTTCGGGAAATGCAAAATAGTAATTATCCTGGAAATATCCCGGCTTGTCAAAGGCTGTCCACGGCTCCGGATAATCGATGATGACAGTCAGGGAATCCAGGCCGTATGCGGTTGTTTCAGACGGAATCTTGAAGCCGATGGCATACTTCCGTCCGATGACGAGCTGGTCCCTTATCACGGAGAAAGTGAGTTTCGACTTGTGGTTTTTAGCGGGAAAATCGAGTTTTGCAGAATTACTGCTGAAGAAAATGCCGCTGGTATCGTTGACTGCGATAACCTTGGATACCTCAGCTGCGTCTGTGCGATACAATTCAATGAAAGGCTCCAGATGGCTATCATCGACTTTTACCGTCATTTCAGCAGCGGAGAAGTAGAAATGGGAACCTTCCTCTTTCTCGGCGGGAGTGTACATCTCTTCTCTCCGGCAAGAAACCAGAGCGAGGAGAGCAGTAGCAGAGAGAATCAGATATTTCATGTTTTTCATAGCCGTAATCTTTAGAAGGAAGTAACAGGAGAATCACTCATATCTTCCGGTTTGACAGGCTCCGGATTGTTGGTGCAGGCGAGATTGTAGTTCGTCTCGGTCTGGACGATGACGAAATTCATCCATGCAGGAGTCGTCTCGGAATAGTAGTGGAAGTTCGGGCAATGGTTCGAGCCCTCATAGTTACGGATGATACCCTTCTGGAGCCGCTTGATATCGAAGGTAGCCAAGCCTTCTCCCCAGAATTCAATTCTGCGCTGCCACCAGATTTCATTGATGAAAGCGGAAGTGGTCTTGTTACCGTAGGCTTCATTGTGCTGACCATAGACATAGCTGGCATCACGGGTCTTGGCAAAAGTTTCCAGAAGAGCCTTGCCCTCGGCCTCGTTTTCGCGGCCGACTGCCTCGGCTTCAATCAGGTACATTTCCTCGACACGCATCATCGGGACGGCGACGACAAAACCGATATACTGGTTGTCACGTCCTGCCTCGCCGCCGGCCGTACGGAACTTGAAATTCAGACCGCCCATGCAGTAGCCAAGGTCGTCATACTGGGAGATGGCCGATCCGGTATTCAGAATCCATTCAGGGTGCTTGGTGTAGGCAGAAAGTGCCTGGATCTGTGCATCCTCGTCCATTTCATCGATGGCGAAATCCACATAGCACTTCTTGCGGAAATCGGTGGCAGGGATGGTTTCATACAGGTGCTTGTCAATCATGAACGGATCACCGTAGTTGGCGGCATAACCGCAGCCGGAGGTTTCCGGATTGATTTCAATGCACATCATGGATCCCCAGCTGGAGTCTCCATCATTCAGCAGAATGTTGGGATCATCTGCCTTGTAGGTGGTACCGAGCATCCAGGACGCATTCGGCGTATTGAAACCCGTCTCCCAGTTGGTATAGGCATCTTCATCCATGATGGTATAGCCGGCCTGGGCCAGTTTGGCATATTTGGCAGCATTTTTCCACTCTCCCATGAGCAGATAGGCACGGGCTTTCAGGCCATAGACCACGCTCTTGTCAGGTGTATAGACGTCATTCCGCTTGTATCCTTCGAGCAGAACCTCAGCCTTGTCCAGATCATCAATGATGAATGAGAATATTTTCTCGTTGGTTGCACGAGGATTGTTAGCCGCTGTCTCGATAGTGGTCTTCTCATCCACGATAGGGACCGTGAGCGCGTTCTTGTCCACCGTGTAGGTCTTGGCACCGTACATCTGGGCAAGGTCGAGATAGAAGTAGGCTCTCATCGCACGGGCGATACCGGCACCTACCTTCTTGTCCGCAGCGGGTTCCTCTCCGGCCACAGAAAGCACGTTGTTGCAACTCTTGATCCACTTGTAGTAGTATGTCCAGGTAATCTGGGCATTGGCGCTACCGGGACCGATACCCTGCGCTTTGTACCAGCCACCCCACCATCCGTTGTTGGCCATGTAGGATATATCCTGTCCCATGACGTCACGAATCAGGAAGAAGGTAGGAAGACCGAAGTCATAAGCATCCGTATCATCATTACCTCCATAGGTAAACTGACCCACAAGGGTGGATGTAATGGCGCTGACCAATAAATCGGCAGAACCGGGAGCTTCTGCAACCTGTTCCTTGGTCACGACAGCCGACTGCGGAAAGATTTCCTTGATACATCCGGAAAGAACGGTCAGGGAAGCAGCCAGGGCAAGTATAGAAAGATAAATGTTTTTCATATGCATATCCTCCTTGTCATTAGAATGTGAGCTTCACACCACCCGAAATCGTGCGGACCGGGGAGTAGGTGTTCATTGCGGAAGTTTCGGAGTAAGAATACCTCGGATCGAGACCCTGGCGGGCGGAAAGGAAGCCGATGTTTTCTCCGACGACATAGACCTTGGCGCTGCTGATAATCTTCTTCAAGTTGCCCATGCGGTTGATCGGAAGGTTATAAGTAACGGCAAATGAAGCAAAGTTCAGGTAAGATGCGTCCGTGAGCCAGCGGTCGGAACCGGCTGCGGCATAGGTGTCACCATACTGCCAGCGGGGAATATTGGAATCCGAATTGGTCGGCGTCCAGGCTTTCTTCCAGTCCTTGTGATAGGTCTGTCCGAGATAGGAACCGGCACCGGCATACGGACTCATCAGATAGCGATAACGGAAGTCATAGATTTCGCCGCCGATCTGATAGTCGAAGGTAGCGGAAATTTCCCAGTTCCAGAGTTTCAGGGAAGTACCGAAACCGCCGAAGAGGTCAGGCAGACCACTCTTGGTCACATAGCGGGAGGCATTGGCTGTCGTGGCAACCGTACCGTCTTTGTTGACACCCGGTTTGCTGATATTATTTGTCTTGTTTTCAGGGTCATCCTGATTGCTCAAATTCTTATCATAGTAATAAAGGGCCTGGCCGTACGTCTTGGAATTAGGATCGTTGTCTACACCGGCATAGGCATAGGTAAAGGTTCTGTAGAGAGAACCGCCTTCTTCATACCAGAAACCGCTTTCCGTAAAGCCTCCGTTGTCCAGCACCTTCTCAGCGGGAAGTTTCAGGATTTTGGTGGCATTGTGAGACAGATTCAGGTTGATATCCCACTGGATATTGGCGGTGCGGACCGGAACGAAGTTGAACGCAGCTTCGACACCGTAGTTGGCGATATCACCGGCATTGCCATAATAGCCGCGGGCACCCATGGATTCAGGGACGGAAATCCAGAAGAGCAGGTCGTCGGTCTTCTTATAATAACCGTCAATATTACCGGCGATGCGGCCATCCAGTAAACTGAATTCCGTACCGATATTGAAGTTCGTCGTGGTCTGCCAGGTGATTGTCTCATTTCCAAGGTTGTAGAAACTCGGGGACATGGTCGTCTCAGAAGCCTTGGACAGCGAATAGGTATCGATGTATGAGAATCCGGGGATATCATCATTACCCTGCTGACCGATGGATGCCTTCAGTTTGAGTTGGTCGATCCAGCCGCTTGCTCCGTCCATGAATCCTTCCTTGGAAATAATCCAGGCGCCGCCGACGGACCAGAAGTTACCCCAGCGGTGGTCCGGATGGAAGCGGGAAGAAGCATCCCGGCGATAAGACAGGGAACCATAGTATTTCTTGGCATAATTGTACTGGGCACTGCCGAAGAAACCCTCTACATTGTATTCACTGGTATAGGATTCGGAGTCCGCCATCTTCGTTGCGAAAGCGTTGATTTCCTTGATATCAGGATTGAAACTGCCCTGGGCCTTTGCCTGGAGGAATTGGGAAATCTGATCATAGTATTCGTGACCGACAATCACGTTCACGCTGTGTTCGCCGAATTCCTGGGCATAGGTGAGCGTCTGGATGTTATTGGTACGGAAACCGATGGAATTGCTGACCTTGATTTCACCCTTGACACCGGCCTTGTTGCCGAAGAAAGGATTCTCAAAGAGTTTGTACTGTGTGAGACCCCAGTTGACATTGGAGGTGATATTGGCCGTCAGGTAAGGGGTGATGTAGAAATCGGCGGTAAAGGTACCGTTGAGGGCGTTTCCTACCCGCTTATCCTCATTGTAACGATTGGAACCCAGCGGGTTACCGGTCTGGAGGAATGCGCGGCTGAGACCGTTGTAGTTGGTGGAGGAAACACCATAGTCATACTGCTCGTTTCCTCTTGCATCCTTGTTGATGACCACATTGCCGGCCTGGTCCACTACCCGGACGTAGATTGGATAGATCGGGGCGATCATGGAGGTATAGTACATCAGGTTGGTTGAACCAAACTGGTCCGTACTCATGTTCGGGTTGGAATTCTGGACACTGTGGGTATAGGCTGCGTTAGCGCCGAGTTTCAACCACTTCTTCGCCTTGTAGTCAGCCTTGATGCGGGCGCTGATACGCTCATATCCGGAATACTCGATGACACCGTTGTCGCCGAGATAACCGACGCTGGCATAGAAGGAGGTCTTGTCGTTGCCGGCAGTTGCGCTGACATTGTATTCCTGACGGAAAGCAGCCTTGTATGCGGCATCCCGCCAGTTGTCCGGCTGGAGGTAATAGGTAACGCCATCGGCACCGGTGTACTGGCGGCCGAGGGATGCGTAGGGATTAAGTTTCCCGTTCGTACCGATCAGAAATTGTCCTTCCGGAACGTCATATACATTATAACCCAGCAGGCTGATCAGATTCCTGTTGGCAGAGATATTGGCATTCTGTACACTCTGGCCGCGGCTCAAGAAGTAGTTGTTCAACTGGGTATAGAAACTTTCATAATACTCAGCCGGATCGGTGATGGTGTCATAGTCCGGAATGAGCCGGGTATTGACACCCCACTTCATGTCCACGCTCACAACGGCGTCATTGCTGTGGGCGCGTTTGGTCGTGATGAGAATGACGCCGTTCGCACCACGGGCTCCGTACAGGGCGGCGGAGGATGCGTCCTTGAGGACAGTCACGGACTCGATGTCGTCCTGAGGCAGGTTAGAGAGGCTGCCCGGATACGGAGAACCGTCCACGATAATCAGCGGTTCGGTACCGGCGTAATCGGACGAAATAGAGGAAATACCACGGATATTCATGGCACCTGCCGTACCACCAGGCTGACCGGAAGCGCCTCTCATCTGCAGACCCGGCACGGCACCGACCAGTGCGTTGGCAACGTTGGAGGTTTGGCGCTTGGCCAGTTCGTCCGCCTTCACGACCGTCGCAGAACCGGTAAAGGCTTCTTTGGTTGTGGTACCGAAAGCAACGACGATGGTCTCGTCCAGAAGATTCATATCTTCCTGAAGGACTACGTCAATCACCTTCCGGCCGTCAACCTTCTGGCTGACCGTCGTGTATCCCAGCATCGAGAATGTCAGAGAGGCACTCTCGGAGACATTGAGGGAATACTCGCCGTTCAGACCTGTCAATGTGCCGCGGGTGGTTCCTTCCACGAACACCGCGACCCCCTGAAGGGCTTCGCCGGCGGCATCGGTCACCTTACCGGTCACCGTTTGCTGCGCTGCGGCATAAAAGCCGGAAAGAAGCAGCAAGACCGCCGAAATGAAAACTTTGGATTTTTTCATAAGCGATGGTTTAATTGAACATAAATAAAAATACACTACATTGTCACCGATTATCGGTCGTTAAAAAGTGAGTGACTAATTATAAATCAACACAGTACTATGGTTTATGCATATATTCGGGTAAGCACTGAAGTCCAGTCATACGAAGGACAGCGATATGAAATTGACCAATGGTGTCACCGCAAAGGATATCATATCGACCGCTGGGTCCAGGAAAAAGCATCCGGGACCTTGCATCTCGACAAGCGTACACTGGGCATGCTTCTGAAAAAAATGAAACGGAATGATGTTTTGATTTGTACGGAACTATCCCGTCTGGGCAGGAACATGATGATGGTGATGTCCATCCTGAACACCTGCTCGCAGAAAGGAATCCGCTTGTATTCCATCAAGGATAACTTTCAGCTATCGGACGATCTTAACTCAAAAATCATCGCCTTTGCCTTTTCCCTTGCCGCCGAAATCGAAAGAAATCTGATTTCCCAGCGTACCAAGGAGGCCCTGGCAGCCAAGAAAAAGGCCGGCGTGAAACTGGGCCGACCGGCTGGCGCAAGCGAAAAGCAGTTATACTTTGAAAGCCGCATGGAAGAAGTGGAACAACTCCTCCTTACCGGATACACGAAAAGACGTATCGCAGGTCACTTGGGCATCCATTATAATACGCTGACACGCTACTTGTCCCTCCGGAAAGAAAAAAAGTAAAAAATTTTTAGCTTACAGATTGTAATTTTTAGATAGTAATTTTCTATAATATTGAAGTTGTTTACTCTAATTTTGATTTAATATCACGGTTTTTACACCCAAAAATGCGTGATAATAGGCATTTTAGGCAGGTATAACAAACATTTGCATTTTAAATTATTTTATATTTTCTTTGCAGTTCGAGTCGTTATCACTTTTTAACGACCGATTATAAGTGACAACGTAGTGTATTGTATTTATGTTTAACCAATTTTCATGCTTATGAAAAAAATCAAACTGTTTCTGGTGTGCCTGCTGGCAGTTGTTTCATCTGCCGCCTTCGCACAGAACAGAACGGTAAAGGGACAGGTCACCTCCGCGGATGACGGACTTCCCATTATCGGCGCTTCTGTTTTCGTGCAGGGAACCAATTTGGGCACCGTCACGGACTCTGAGGGTTATTACACCCTTAAAAACGTTCCGGCGAATGCAGTAAACCTCGTGGTTTCTTACATTGGAATGAAAGACATGAACAAACCGATTGCAGACGTGGTCGATTTTGTCATGGGTTCCGACACGGAACAACTCAACGAGGTTGTCGTCACCGCCCTCGGTATCAAGCGCTCGGAAAAAGCGCTCGGCTTCGCGGCCACGGCCGTGAAAGGTGACGATCTCGCCAAGTCCCGCAGTGCCGACATCATGTCCGGCATTCAGGGAAAGGTCGCCGGTGTCTCCATTTCCTCAACGTCTTCAGACCCGGGTTCTTCTCAGTCTGTCATCATCCGTGGTGTCAGCTCACTGAGTGGCAGCAACCAGCCTCTGTACGTCATTGACGGCGTTCCCATGAACAACAGCGCCATCTATTCAAGCAACGGTCTCGACAACGGTTACGACTTCGGTAACGGCGCCGGCGCCGTGAACCCGGATGACGTGGAATCCATGACCATCCTCAAAGGTGCCGCCGCAACCGCCCTCTACGGTTCCCGCGCCGCCTCGGGTGTTATCCTGATCAATACCAAGAGCGGTAAGAAGCAGGCCCGCGGCCTGGGTATCGAATACAATGGCGGTATCCAGCTTGAAACCATTCTCCGCGTCCCCCAGATGCAGAATATCTTCGGTATGGGATGGTACGGTGAAAAGACCGAGATTGAAAATGGTTCCTGGGGTCCTATCATGGACGGCGCCATGGCACTCTACGGCAATGTTTACCAGAATTCCCAGAAGATGAAGTCTTTCTCTCCGCTTCCGGACAATATCAAAGACTTCTTCGATACCGGTTTCCGCTACAGCAATTCCGTTTCCTTCAACGGTGCAACCGACGCTTCCGACTACTTCGTCTCCATTTCCCAGATCAGCGATGACGGAATGATTCCGACGAACAAGGACAGCTATGACAAGTACACCTTCTCCGCACGCGGAAGCCACAAAATCGGCAACCTGACCTTCTCCTCCTCGCTCAACTATGCGTATCAGAAGAACAGCTTCGTCTCGACCGGCCAGGGAAAAGGCTCCATGTACAACTCCATCATGCAGACTCCTCGTGATATTTCCATCATCGGTCTGAAAGACTTGGACGATCCTTTCAACATGCCGGGATATTACTATACCCCTTACGGCGTGACGAATCCTTATTATCTGCTCAAGTACAACAAGAACGAATACGAAGCCGACCGTTTCTACGGCAAATTCCAGGCTGACTATAAGTTATTCAAATACTTCAATTTGACCTACCGTATCGGTCTCGATACGTCCGCCGGCAACCACGCCTCCGGCGAACCGAACATGAAAGCGCTGTTTAAGGACACCCCCAACTTTGACGGCAACCTTGACGCGATGACCGGCTCCGCCACCCAGCAGACGACCCGCCGCAGAGAGATCAACCAGGATCTGTACCTGACATTCAGCAAGGATATCAAGGATTTTTCGGTCAATGCCGTCGCCGGTGTCAACTACAATGACCAGCGGAATTCCTACGTGTCTGCAGGTGTCACCAATCTGACGATTCCTACCTACTACAGCATCACGAACTCCGCTGAAATTCCCACCGTTGAACAATATGAGCGTCACAAACGTCTTTACGGTGCTTATGGACAGGCTGAATTCGGTTACAAGAACCTCGCCTTCATCACTGTCACCGCGCGTAATGACTGGTCTTCCACCCTGCCCAAAGGAAACCGCGCTTTCTTCTATCCGGGCGTAACCGGCAGCTTTGTCTTCTCCGAACTCTTCAACGAGGATGTCAAATCCGTCATTGACTTCGGTAAGATCCGTGCCGCATGGGGTAAGACCGGTTCAGATGCCGCTCCTTACATGGTCCAGTCCGTCTATGCCCAGGCCAGCGCGAACTCCAGCGGCTGGGGCGGAAGTTCCTTCCCGCTGAACAAAATCGGCGCCAATGCCTATTCCGCCGGCAATGTCCTCGGCTCGGAAGACCTCAGCCCTGAGATGACGACGGAAGCTGAACTCGGTCTTAACCTGGCTTTCTTCAAAAACCGTTTCGGAATTGACTTTGCCTGGTACAACCGGAATACCGACAAGCAGATTTTCTCGCTTGACATGGATCCGGCCACGGGATTCACGGCCCAGAACATCAACCTCGGTAAGGTCCGCAACCGCGGTATCGAACTTCTGGTGAATGCCACTCCGGTCGAAATCGGAGACTTCCGCTGGGATGTAGCATGGAACTTCACCAAGAACTGGTCAAAGGTTATCGACCTGCCGGACCAGCTGGGTAACGAGACGGCTATTTTCGCCTTCACCGGCGGTACCGGACTCTACGCCATCGAAGGTGAGGAAATGGGTGTTTACAAGGCTTACGTTCCGCTCAAGGACAGCGAAGGCCATATCGTTGTCAATGAATCCGACGGTCTCCCCGTCCAGGATCCTACCCAGCGGATTGTCGGAAGCATGAACTACAAGTACACGATGGGTTTCAACACCACCTTTACTTACAAGGGATTATCCCTCAGTGCCGACATTGACGTACGCCAGGGCGGAAAGATGTTCTCCCGTACGAAAGATATCCTCTATTTCACCGGCAATGCCATCCAGACGGCCTACAACGACCGTAACCCCTTCATTATTCCCGGTTCCATCAACGCTACCCCCAAGTATAATGATGATGGCAGCTATACCCTTGAAAACATCAAGGAAAATACCACCGCGCTCGATGCTACCAACATATTCAGTTATTGGGACGGCGGTGCCGACGAACTGGATTCAGCCTTCCTGATCGACAAGTCTTATGTCAAACTCCGTCAGGTAGTCCTGGGTTGGGAACTTCCCAAGAAGTGGTTTGAAAACACTCCGATCCGCGGCCTGAAGATTTCCTTCTACGGAAACAATCTCTTCGTCTGGACGCCTAAGTCAAATACTTTCGTGGATCCTGAATTGAGCAGCTTCGGTAATGACCTTGAGGGCCAGTTCGGTGAATATTCAGCCAACCCTTCCAGCCGTAGGTTTGGTTTCAACCTCAATGTTAAATTCTAATATGGGAGGATCGAAATTATGAAAAAATATCTTTATATCGCTGCTTCCCTGCTTCTGGGTTCCTGCTCGCTGGATATCAACGAAAACCCGAACTATCCCGCCAGCGCTGACATTTCCGCAGACCTGATTTTCCCGGCTGTCGAAAATGGTCTCGCCACCTGCATCGGCGACCAGATGTTCAATTACGGCGGTTTCTTCGCCCAGTATTTCGAACAAATGCCGGAAGCCAACCAGTACAATGATCTCGCAGAATACAAACTGGACGAAGGTTCCAATCTCTTTGACCGCTGCTACAGAACGCTGTATGCCGGGGTTCTCCAGGATGTCAAAGAGGTCATGGCCAAGACAGACAATCCTGCGGACCAGTTTGCCGCGACCGTGCTCCGCGCATACGCGCTCGCCCTGGTTGTGGATAACCTCAACAGCGCTCCTTATTCCGAGGCCCTTCAAGGAAGCGAAAATCCGAATCCGAAATGGGAAGACGGTGCAACCGTTTATGAGGGAATTCTCGCCGAAATGGATGCCGCCCAGGCAAAAGTGGAGAAAGGGGAAATCATGAGCGTTTCCGACTATATTCTCGGCGGTAACAGCGAAGAGTGGATCAAATTTGCCAATGCGCTTCGCCTGCGTTATT
>Ga0247611_10005852_pt1 | contig 15989 bp, 16 predicted proteins | sample 177DNAGHGhighgp2_FD_192422 | JGI IMG/M metagenome (GOLD analysis project Ga0247611, IMG submission 192422) | Sheep rumen microbial communities from Palmerston North, Manawatu-Wanganui, New Zealand - 1770 DNA GHGhigh gp2 | ecosystem: Host-associated > Mammals > Digestive system > Stomach > Rumen...
ATCTAATATCATTACCATCCATCATTGCTATTACAGGAACGTTAATGTTTGTTTTAGTATCTATTTTTAGAATTTCTACTTCTCTACCATCCCTTGTAATTACCTTTCTCTTTGGATTTTTATAATATTCCTCTACATTAAATTCTTTTAATTTTTTCTCACTTTGCTTGTTGAGTAAATCTTTTTCCATTATTCTGAATTTTTCATATATAATTTTAGCTAATAATTTATTTATTACACCATTAGCCTCATAATAAATTTCTTTTGTTTCCAAGTCGATTACTTTATTCCACTTAACAAGAAAACAGAATTTAGACGTTTTAATTCTGTATAAAGGATTATTGCATATCAGTTTCATATTTTCACTCTATCTTTAAGAGATTTAAGCCAAGAAATCGTTGATGAACCAGCAAAACATGGGTCATCCTCATCATCAATAGGGATTAAAAGTGCATATCTAATAGTAGAAAGTGCTTTTTGTAGCATCCGTTCATCCTCTTCACTCCAAGCAGAATTTTCTTCAATAATAGAAGGTGTATTTGGATTATATTTGATATGTTTACTCCAATCTATTATTTTCAATTCCTTCTTCTCAGAATCCCATTCATATCCTGCTTCTTTCATCTTGGAGAACAAGAGGTCTTGCTGTTCTTTGGTCGCTGGTTTAACGCCGCCAGCAGCCTCCCAAAAATGTTCTAAGTTATCATTGATATTTATTGTTCCGCTATCTTTTTCAAGAGCGATATAATGTTTGCACCCACAATCCACAATCTCTTTGAGAATAAATATAGAACCGTCGGAAGCGACAAGCACATTACCATCTTTGGCATCCTGGATTGTCCAGAGATGAATTTCATTTTCCCAATTAAACGGAAGACATGAATCACCATTAACATACCCTTGTTTTGTTATTTCTTCCACAAGAAACGGCTTAGCATTTCTATATTGTAACCAATCACCAATATTGAACTTCGGCCCTACTTCATTGACAGGCTCCTGCTCACCTTGCTTTTCGAGAACATCTTGAAGATTTCTCCCGCTGTATTTAATTGGATAAGAGCATTTAAATATGTTTTTGTCAGGGAAACACTCATTTTCATAATTTGCACAAGTTTGGCAGTCAAACATTGCTTCTTTATGTTTAATACTTTCCAGCATTTCACCTTGTTTTTTAAGCCAAGCAATATCCTTGTTAATACTTTCTTTGCCATATTGATTATAAGCATCAAGGCTTCTTGCATATTCAAGTACTCGTATTGTACTTTGACGTCTTAAGTCATCTTCTGTATCTTGAGGTAAATTTGTTTTTTTACCTTGTTTTTCAAGCCAAGCAATCCATACTTTCGACTTTGCAACTAAGTCACAATCATGGTGAGGAATAAAACCTTTAAGATAATCTATAATCTCTTCCCTTATCCTCTCCTCACTCTCTTTGAGTTCGGGAAATAGATTTTCCAAAATTTGAATAGCAAGTTTATTATTATTCTCTTTTGCTATCGTAAGCCAACTTTTTGCCTCTTGGAAATCTTCTTTGTGTTTTTGTTTATAATCTTTCATAATGTTTAAGATTTATAATGTGTAGTCATTTAATTCAAGTAATTGTCTCACATGTTCCATACGTTGTTGAAACGCTTTTTGGTAAATGCATTGGTCGCATTGATACCCAATCACACCGTCTTTAGTTATTATTATGATGGGATTGACACATATTGCACAATATTTTGTCAATGCGTCAGATTCCCTTGAAAGAATTTCAGCGTAAGTTTTTAACCTTTGTTCAATTTCAAATTCACTTTTTGTCATTTATTATTTCCTTATTTTCTAAAAACCAACAAACTACTTCAAATACAGCATCAAGTGGATTGTCGGCTATTTTTATTTGGGTATACATATTCTTCCAATGAAATAATGCAGTCCATACTTTTTTATCACCACTATAATTGTTAAGTTCTACACCATCCATGTCAGTATGTGGTAATAAATTTAACAAAGCGGAAAGACTCCAAGCAGGAATTACTACTTCATCACTTGCCCATTCATTACCTATAAATAGAATATCTTCCCACTTGTTTGTGAAAGGATTTATTTGTGCTTCATAAAATCCGTCAGCACTTTCAAGTGGTAGTATTTCCATTAACTTCTTTGACTGTTCTATGTCTGTGTATGATTTCATAATTTTCGTTTTATAGTTTTGGGTTTATTGGGTTTATTGGTTTTTATTGGCTCTATATTTTTCTCAATTATTTCAACAATAGAACCATATTCATCAATTGAGACGATAGCACATTGAACACAATCAGAAAAATATTTATTAGCCCTTTCACTTGTCATTGGTATTGTGATCGGTTTATCCAAATTACCATCTTTTTTTAAGGAATATAATTGATAACGTAAGTCTGTATATGATTTAATTGTTGTCATAGTTAAATTAAATTTTCACGTTTAATTATTTAAAAATGAACTTGTTTCATTAAGCTAGCTTAAAATTCTACAATTGGTTGCATGATTCTATAATCACATAACACCCCGTCTTTACGCAATTGATACCATTGACCGTTCAAATACACTTCCGCATATCCTCCATTGAAAGACCATGCATCATCATACCACTGATTACCAATTAACTCACTGTTGCGGTTAATATAATTCCATCCTTTACCGTTAAACACTGCTGCATATCCCTCTCTGAAAGACCATGCAACATCATACCACTGATTACTGATTGGTTCACCGTTGTGGTTAATGAAATTATATCCTTTACCGTACAATTTCACTGCCGCATATCCTCCATTGAAAGACCCCACATAATCATACCATTGTTTCGGAAAAACTATCTCACCGTTGTGGTTAATCCAATTGTTTTTACCGTTCAATTTTACTTTTGCATATCCCTCATTGAAATCCCAAGTAAAATCATACCACTGATTACCGATTAACTCACCGTTGCGGTTAATGAAATTATATCCTTTACCTTTCAATTTCACCCTTGCGTATCCCTCGCTGAAAAAGTCCGCATAATCAAATTTCGCGACATTGGAGGTATCAACCTCCCTCAACAAAATTATCTCGGAGCATACGAGTTTAGAATACCCATCACGTTCTTTTATTTCGCCTTTGCATTCCACCTCCCAGTAGACGTTCTTACCGTTATTCGGGTAATACGCCCACACGTCGGATAGTTCACGACAGGCATGGAAGCCCTGTTCACATAACTCGATTTCACCATCGAAGGTGTACTTTTTATTTGGTTCGTATATGAACCCACGGCATTCCAAAGTGCCGTTAATGTTGCGTTTTAATCCTTTAAATGCTTTCATTGTTTCTTCTGTAATTGATTTATGTTTATTTAAATTTATTTGTGAGCTTACTGGGACTCGAACCCAGATCTACAGTTTAGCTTACCACACTATGTTACCATAGTCTGTCACGCTTTAGCATCGCTTATGTGACTAGTTGTGGTCTCGACTATGTTATAACCATATTGAAATTCTTGCAAGTGTTCATATTTTACTCTTTTAAAGGGAATATTACTTTCTAACTTTGTACTGTCATTAGATTTTCAAATAAAAACAATTTCAACTTAGGTTGCAGGTGTATAGTCTGTACACATTTATGAGAAACATCTGACCGTCAAGCAGATAGTATTCAGTGTTCCTACTAAGTAGGAGGAATAGATTTCTCAATTTAGCTCGGCGTTGTCCTTACACATTATTGGTTAGTGAAGATACCTTCCGATATTCTTTCAGCCACCTATCCGCATACAGGACGTTACTCATACTTTCACGCTACCCCAAGTATAGGTTATCAGTATAAGGCTGAAAGGATTTTCACCGAATTAGCCTGCTTCTACTATGGGATTTCTCGCCATAGCACTCCTTAATAGAAGACTGTTGTTCTGTCCATTGAACTATAAGCTCGAGTGGCGATTATACTGTCGCCAAGTACTATGTTCTTATTGAACAAAAGCGTAAAGTCAAATAAAATTCTTCTTGTTGAAAACTTAATTAAAAAAGTCATCGGAAGTTTTAAAGTAAACCCGAGAAAACTATTTATTCTTTTTCTTTAGTACTTTCTTCAGCACCTTTTTCAGGAATTTGATGTTTCTGATCGAAAGAACCAAGCATACCAAGCAAACCTCCCATTCCAGGAATATTATCCTTAAGAGTGTTTACTTTGCTAACAGCTTCAACAACTTTACTGAGGAAACTTGGAGCAGCGTCTGCACCACCAACCACAGTAACATTACCAAGCTGTAGATGTTCAAACTTACGTGCATCAGCAGCAGCAATTTCCTTAAGTTCTTCTTTAAGAACAACCTGAACAACTTGGCTTCCAGTCATTCCAGCAGCAATTAAAGCTTGAAGATCTGCAGTTTCAGCAGCTTTGTGGGCTTTAGCGGCTTCAGCAAGTTTAAGTTCACCTTCAGCTTCAGCAATCTTTTTAATTTTAATTGCTTCAGCTTCAGCTTCAGCTCTTGCAACGATAGCAGCCGCTTCACCTTCAGCTTCAATAACAGCTTTCTGTTTAATACCCTCAGCTTCAGTTTTCTTACGATTAGCTTCAATTTCAGTGCTAACCATAATTTCAGCAGTTTGTCTTGCTTTCTCTGCTTCTGCTTCTGCTTTAGCAATCTCTGCTTCTGCTTCTGCTTTGGCAATACCTACAGCTTTCTCTGACTCAGCACGACTGGTACCAATTATCTTATCAGCTTCTGCTCTCTCTTTACCGAGATTAGCATCTGATTTGGCAACTTCAATACCTGCGTTATTCTCAGTCAACTTAGCATCTTTTTGTGCTATAGCTGTACGTTTTTGCGTACCTGCTTCAGCTTCAGCTATTTTACTAAGCTTTTCCTGAGTTGCTTGCTGTATTTTTGCTTCAGCATCTTGAGTTGCAGATTCTTTACGAGCTTCAGCCTGTTGCTGGAACTCCACAATACTTGCACTAGATTTCTGCTTTGCCTCTTGCTGTGCGGTAAGAGACTCTGCTTCTTTCTGTGCAATAATTGCATCTCTCTGAGCGTTAGCTGCTGCAGTTTCACTCTGGGTAAGAGCAGCTTGTTGTGCAATGGCAACGTTCTTTGACTTTTCCTGCTCAGCAACTTTCTGAGCCTGAATGGATTTTGCTGTTGCAACACTAATTGCTTTTTCCTTTTCAACTTCAGCAACTTGTGTAGCTTCTTCTTTAGAAAGATTTGTTATTTCAACTGTTTGATCCTTAGCAATCTCTCTAGTTTTAACAGCTTCTTCCTTCTCTCTTTCAGCAATACCTACATTCTTCTCTTTTTCGGTATTACGAAGAGTGATGTCTCTGTCCTTTTCAGTTTCTGCAACAGTTGTTTGTTGCTCTCTGTCATTTTTAGCAACTTCAGTTTCTCGCTCTTTATTAATTTGAGCAAGACTCACTGCTTTTTCCTTTTGTTGGGTTGCAATTCCTACTTCACCATCTTTAGTTTTCTCTTCAATATCGGCAAGAGCACGATATTTTGCTTCAGCAGCAGCCTTTTTACCTAAATTGATGATGTAATCAGCATTATCCGAAATATCGGAAATGTTGATATTAATAAGAGCAAGACCAAATTTCTTTAATTCTTCAGTAATGTTATCTTTACAAGAACCTAAGAACTTGTCTCTATCAGAAATTAACTGTTCTACAGTCATCTCTGCAATTACAAGCCTCATTTGTCCCCAAACAACATCTTTAATTTGGTCAACTTTCTCTTTCTCATTTAGACCTAAAAGACGAATAGCAGCATTCTGCATTACTCCTAAGTCATTAGAGATAGCTACGGTAACTACAGTAGGAACATTGACTTCGATTTTCTGGGATGAAAGAGCTCCAGCTAAGTTACATTGAATTTGCATTGGTCGCATACTCATAATTGCATAGCCTTGAATTACAGGCCATACAAAAGCAGCTCCACCATGATAACATTTAGCAGATGCTTTTCCGGTTGTTTTACCATAAACCACAAGAACTTCGTCAGAACGACATTTCTTGTAACGAGTCAAGATCCCTACTACGAGCAGGATCAGAAGGATTGCAATAATCCCCGGAATAATAAATACTTGCATGTGTGTAAAAATTTAAAAATTATTGAATAAAATAAATTCCATTTTCAAAACTAATTATTTTTACAGGAGTACCAACTATCAGATCCAAATTTTTACTTTTTGAAGTAACTTGAATGTGTTTTAATGTTTCTGAACTAATAACAGTACAATCATAGTTACCATTATAATTATTCAGATATACATTACACATTCTTCCAACTAACTCCTCTCCAACTTCTTCTTTCTTTTCACAAGCCAACTTACTTAACCAATAATATATGGCAATTACAGTAAGAGAGGCTACTAATCCAATAATTATTGAAATAACCCAATCATACCATAACCAATCCATATTACTTCTTAAAGGTTGTACAAGTACTAAATACCAAGAAGCACCAAACAAAAAATGGAGAATTCCTTTTGGAGATACAATAGAACTAAAATCAAAATCAGCTCCAGATGCATCACCATCTAAGTCAAATCCTCCTAACACAATTGAACCAATTAATTGAAATACAACTAGCAATAAACTTATAATTGCTAGAAATCCTGGAAATGTTAAAAAATTTAATGTACACATAATTTATTTATGTTTATTGATTTGTAGTTCCGGTGAGAGTCGAACCCACAACCTTTCGCTTCGTAGGCGAGCTCTCTAATCCATTGAGCTACGGAACTAGAGGATTTATTTCTTTTCCTCAAATAATTTAACAAGCACTAAACCTGCTAAACCAGCAAGAACGGTAATTTTTAAAAACTTTTTCATTTCAGTGTTTGTTTAAAGGTTACATTTCTGTTTTGAAACTTCAACTGCATTTAATTTTCTGGTAGTAAATACTACATGAATTATTCTGTACATAGCAATTTTTAAATATTTTAATATTTATTATTAAGAAACAAATAATTTATTGAAAAAAGAATTAATGAGATTAATATTCCTAAAATAAAGAATGCAGCAGGAATCCATAATGGAGCTGTAATCCACCACCAAGACCAATCGACAGTATTAGTTAATTTTAATATTAAAAATACAAAAAATAATAAAGTTCCAGAACAACTTACGTTTACTGTTGAATTATTCTTCATCGTTTAAAACTTTATAAAATTCATAACATTTATCTAAAAACTTATCAACCTGTTTATCGTCGTAGAAACAATCAATTCCACAATTATATTGAACTAGTCTTGCAATATATTGATTAGTGCAATTAAATACTGCTTGTCCAAATCTTAATTCTGGATAAAGCTTTCTAGAAATAGCAGCATTTTCCTTTATATTACTTTTAAATTCTTCTTTAGAAATCATAAGTCTTCTGGAATATCTGAGCGGTCATCATGATAACCTTCATCACCAACTAAAGGACTTAATGCTCCATGTGAATAGATAACGTACCTCGGATCTAATAAATATGCCTTAAAAATAAAAAATGAGAATCCCATGCTATTTCCGCTGTGACCCTCATCAATCCATAATTCTGGATATTTATCAGTTAGAAAATCTATAAAATTGTGTAATTTTGGACCTTCCTCAATACGTTTTTGAAAGTTCTCATTAGTTTCCCATTCATATTTTTCAGGATTAAACTGATCTTTACATTCTTTTATTTCCTCTTCAAATTTTTCACGAGTAGGAATTACATCTAAAAAAGCTACAGCTTGACGTAGACAATTCATTTCGTAATTAAATAAACTATCTCCTTCAAAGCTTTCACCAGCCTTTTCGAATAAATTACTGAATCTTTCGATTCTTTTTTGAAAAGCTTCTGGTAAATCGTTTACTTGTAATTTTAAATAATCTTTCATTGTTTTTTAAATTTTTTGTGGGCGTACCTAGAATCGAACTAGGGACCTTTACATTATCAGTGTAACGCTCTAACCAACTGAGCTATACGCCCAATAAGTGTGTTTAAAAATAATACTCATTAAAAACTTCCACACACAAAAGTTTAATTTATTAGAACCTCTGTTTCGACGTCCAGAGTGAGGTCGGGCTCTGTAGAATTTAAGTCTTTCAAGGAAAATGTTAACCTATAAGTATAAATAACACACAAATCAAAATATGGACAGAAAAAGATCACTGCTACATTTTTTGGAAAGACTTAGTTATCCTGGCAAGATTTGAACTTACAATACTACAGTCAAAGTGTAGCGTGTTACCAATTACACCACAGGATAATTCTATTGTTACATTAAACTATTAGGAATATACAGAATTGTAGGATTATTCTTATGTATATCAATATTAGGATATATTTCCCTCAACTGCCTTAAATCAAAAGGTTTAGTAATTAAATGAATACCATTTAATGTAGGTATTGTAGATATCATATTTGATCCTTCTGGCATACTTTCATTAACAATGTCAATAATTTCTTGAACATTAGAAGAAGTAAATTCATCGCTCCAATCACAATCAATTATCCATCTTTTTTGAATAGCTCCAACTGTACCAGCAGCAGTGTTCCATAATCTCTTAATGTAATTGAAATCACCTTTTTCAAAACATTCTGCTAAATCCCTTAACATATGAACAGCAGTTCTTTTCTTAGATTTAGGTCCAACATTTATATAAGCTCGTGCTTTATAATATTCACACAAATCTATAATATCTTCTTTAAAACGATCTAAAGGATGTTCATTATCAATTATAATTGCTTTAAGAAGAATATTGTTACAGCCCAATCCAGGAATATCCTTTTTTCGTTGAATAATTTGTAAATGATAATATGCGTCAGAATTATCATTCAAATCATTATATTCAAGTATTCCATTTATTAAATTAAAATTGTCAATCATTTGAAATTATTAAATAGTCCTGCTCCCCAATAAAGGAGAATGTCAATTATTACACAAATAAGATAAACCCAGAAGTTGTATTTTTCATCACTTCTAGATTGACCATGCTTACCAAGATGTATTCCTAATCCAATAACTAAGGATACTAATAAAATAATAGTGCAAATCATGTTTGTTCAGTATTAGTTCTCGACTCTGGAAGATTTTTAAAGTCGTAATTTTATAAACCTTTTAAACCCTTTAACAGTAGCGTATCTTCCGTTTGCTGCCATGACACTTTGAATGTGATTAGTCATTTCAACAAGTATGATTTTTTACCTATTCTAAAAGCAAATCCTTGTTCCCAAGCAGTTCCAGAAGTAGTTTGCAATAGTAATTCCTCATAACTCGATTTATCATCAAGCTTCCTTTCATTTTTTGTAGAGTTTTCCATTACAGACAGAATGATACCCAATACTATAAGGGGAATAGCGCAGAATAAAAGTAAAAACATTGAAAAATCTAAAATCATATTATATAATAAATTAAATTAGTTTATTTGCACATGTGGTGAGACTCGAACTCACAACAGAAGATTACTATCCACCGTTTTACCAATTAAACTACACATATACTTCCGAATCTCACGGAATAAGGTTTTTTCAAAAACCTTTAACCTAGTTACACCAATTGGATCAGTAACCTACCCCCGCCTATTCCATACCAAGACGGCTAATCTTACCCTGCTTATCGTCCAGTAAGATTGGACTATTCATGCACGAATAGTAACCCGTAGCAGATTCGAACTGCTGCCCCCCCCCCAGATTGAAAATCTGACGACTTAAACCACTTGTTTAACGGGTCACTTTGTAATTTATAATAAAGGTTTTGCTATTTCTATCAAATCTCTGAAGTTTTCAAGGAATAAATCCATTAATTCTTTTGATTTGAAAACCATTACTCCACTAATTCTGTTACTGACATCACAATCAGGTATGTTCTTATAGAATCTAATAGTAAATTTGTCATATTGCTCATTTTCCCAATCAGGTTTCCAACCTTCGTTATAACAATCCCTTAACTGAATGAGTTGACAAAGAGCTAACATTGCTGCCGCTAACTCTCTAGAAGGAAGAATATTTTGATCATTAAGAAAGTCTCTTTTTGGTGAACAATCAACAAGTTCTTCTAAATTAGAGTTGGGAGATATCCAAGTTTCTCCTTTTCTTCTAGGATAATCATTACAAAACTCTTTCCAAGTTGAAGGGAGTGTTTTTTTCTTTTTAAATTTTATACATTTGAAAGTCGAATTTTCTTCGTCAATTTCGTACCCTTCTGGTACATCAATTTTAATTTCTTTGTTGTCCATGATTTTTGTTTTTATTAAATAAATTTAGCAGGTCTAGCTGGAATCGAACCAACAACTTTACTTTTGGAGAGTAGTATTATACCGTTTAACTATAGACCAAATTTTGCACCACGAAAAGCACCTTGTTTGGTTTTGAAGAAAACAACATAATCTCTCACCATTGAATTAGCGGAAGCTGCTTCGTGCTCGACTGTAGCGAGCAGAGTGTTCATTTTTACTCTTTTTTCCATTGTCATTTACATTTAAACATTATTATTAATTTTGTGGACACATGTGGGATTCGAACCCCTCTCTTTCCTTGCAAAGGAAAAGTGCTACCATTACACTACACGGCCCAAAATAAATCTAGTATAATCCTCAGTCTAAAGTTTATCCGCGGATTCATTTTGATATTATCTCAGGGTTTCTTACTACTGAGGGCTACTATAAACCCTTTTTCGCATAATTATACTAGATACAGAGTTTACTGCAAGGGTTAGATATTTTAATTTCGCTCAAGGCTACTCCCCTTCGTTCTCTGTTAGGGTGACCAATGAGAATCGAACTCATGACCTCCAGAGCCACAATCTGGCGTTCTATCCAAACTGAACTATGGCCACCATAAGAAAAATTTTATATGTTATTAAGATGAACTATCACATTTTAGATTTAATCCTAGGATAAAGCCTAACCTTTATAACGTGTCTGTTCATTTGATAGACTAACTATTTGGACTTTTTACTTTTCTTTGTCGTAATAACATATAAAATTTACACAGGTTTTTTGAATATTACAGTAAAGATGTAAAGAGCTTCCCGTGATTAACTTATGTTCCTCTTTACCATCTCCATAATAAAAAAAAAATAATCTATCTACGTCTTAATTACTTTTTACTATGTCTGCACATAATTATAATCATATATCGGCATTAACGTAGAATTAATGGGATGAAAATCCCCATCCCTATCCGATTGCGGAGATAGGAGTATTCGAAACTCATTCACTAATGTGAACCATCTGCTTAGCAGGCAGTGTCCTTTCCCCAAGGATTCTCATCTCCGAAATAATTTTTGTGAGAAAGGTGAGATTTAAACTCACGACCTGTACCTTATCGGTGTACCGCTCTCTCAACTGAGCTACTTTCTCAACAAAACAATCCATACCAAGTCATCTTCCACGGCAGTTTCCTTACCGCTTAAACCCTGGTTATCCAGGCCGGGTCTGGCACCATACCCAGAACATTCTTAAATCCGGACAAATGCTCTGTCAGGCTCATAGTCTTCGGCTGACTTGGAATGTTTTAATAGTACTATGATTGTTTTTTGTGGTGCCCAGTGGATTCGAACCACCAATAGCCTTTCGGCACTGTGTGTACGGCACAGCTCGCTCTCCTTTTATGATTACTGAGTTATCAGCCTCTTGTACCGACTCTCGCAAGTGTACTTTCTTGGGAACGCCAATACCGACTTGTCTGCTTCCTCTTGTTCATCTGCCGAGGCACCATATTGTTTTGCGGTGCATGTGGGACTCGAACCCACGATCTCCTGATAGACAGTCAGGCATTCTAACCAACTGAACTAATGCACCATAACAGAAGTCTAAATATATTTCTTTTTAATGAAAAAATAATATAATAATAATTTTAACTACAATTTTTGCTGTATGACTTCCATATTTGCCTTTCTCAAAGAAACTCTGCATGCAAGAGAAGAAATATTGAAAGGACTTGAGCGAAAGATGGGATTCGAACCCACGAAATCCTGCTTGGAAGGCAGGTGCACTAACCACTGTGCGACTTTCGCAATAACAATATCTATTAACTTTTGTAGCGGAAGGGAGAGTCGAACTCCCGTGATTTGGCTTATGAGACCAAGCTGGAACCACCTCCAGTCTACTCCGCATTATGTTTTTTAAAAAATATCGCCAAACCTCCCACGACTGTTAACCGAGGTTTACCGAACCATGATTTTGTTTCAGCACTTTCTCAACCACCTCGTCTCGGACTCGAACCGAGCTTTTATAACGACTTGTGCTCCAAGTAGGACTCGAACCTACAAAAACTGCATCCTAAGTGCAGCCCCTATTCCAATTCGGGTATTGGAGCCTTTCTTAATTAGTTTTACTCCCAGAACTAAATCTTTAGTAGGGTAGACAGGACTCGAACCTGCGTGAATGTCTTCATCCCAAATGAAGCCGGTGACCAACTACCGCACTACCCTAGAAATTTTGTAACTAACCACCAGTCTGTTTAACATAAAAACGTGGTCGATTTAATTATCTTTCACATTAAAGATGTTATCACCTGCCGTCCGTTAGTTATAAAATTAATTGACAGAAGTCATAAAATATTTCACAACGTATTATAAATATAAACAAAAATAAATATAATTAGTTATTTGCTGTGTGACTTCCTTGTTACTCCGTAAAAGAACCCGAAGGCGTGAAATATTGGAGTGACGTAATAATAATAAAAATTAAAGAGATTTCAAGTAATTTAAAATTCCATTAACATGAATATCAATAACTGCCTATTTTCCAATATCAGACATTAAAAATTCACATTCTTCTTTACAATCCTAGAAAAAGTTTTCAGTAAGAACTGCTGGACAATTTGTTGCTTTACAAACGTAAAAACCACAATCATAATATTTCTTATTAGGAGATTCCTAACGAGTTTTTAATCCGAGTTTTTTACAAGCATCAAATAAGCAGTTAGCTAATTTTCTAGAATTTTCAGAACCATTCCTGTAAACCCAAGCACTCCAACCATAGGCTTTTTTCCATTCAGCACCATTACCAGCGGCATTAGCGTGAATAGACACATAAAGGCAATTTTTAGCACCTTTTCTTTTACATATATTATTAACTATTTTAACACGCTATTCCAATTCTTTTTTAGAATTTTTCATATCGTCTCCGAGATAATCAATAATACAGTTATAACCCATAGCTGTTAAAGCTTTTTGTACTTCCTAACAGATTTCTCTTGAGAATTTATATTCCCTAAAAGCTCCATCAGGAGAACGTTTTCCAGGTGTACTCTTTAAATGAGCAGTACCTAGAATAATAGTAATAGGAGAAGCACTATTTACTTCCTTTGGTTCTTCTTTAGGAACATCTACAAATCCAACTGGACCTGGTTGCTATTCCTATTTTTCTTCCTTTTTAAACAACTTCGTCAACCACATATAATTTCTATTTTTTAAAAGTTTAACCTTGTCCTCTGTATCTTTTCAAGTATACTTTGGATCTCTTATTTTTAGAAGCTCTGCGTTTAGCATGAACTCCTTTTCTTTTCCGGTGAGGATGACCTACGAAGGTGTTTCCTCCATACATTTTACCTGCCATGATTATAAATATTTTAAATTAGTTTCAACGAAAAGACAGAACCTAGGTTTCTATATCCCTGTTTCCAGACTTCTGATGATATTTTACGAGGCTCACCTTTGACATTACTCGTCATTCTCATCACCATTTTATAGATTCTATCTATATTACTTTCAAATCTCAAAGGTAAAGAGAAAGTAACATCGTAAATAATAAATTGTGGTTTTCCATATCACATAACACTAAGTGTTATCATTCTGACGCACGTCTGCAATCGCAATTGAATCACAATTATTATTATATCTTATTTTAAAAATTTTCATAAATAAAGGGATCGATTAATGTTTTTTTATCATATTTACTTCATTTAAACCTTTGTAAGATAATTATCTTACGTTTAAATCTATCATAAACATCTTCAATTCAATTAGTAAAGAGGATAATGGAGCATCGGAACTTTACAATTAAATACATTCAATTAATCAATCCAATCCTAATGATGGAATCTCCAACCATTCCAATTTTCGGATTACCAAAAGGCCTGAGCCAGCAGTTAGATTCGAACTAACGTGTGCATAAGCAAGTGGGTTACAAATCCACTGAAGTCGTCCACTGTTCCATACTGGCTTAAAGGAGTTTATTTTAGATATTACTGAAATTATAATATCTTTATCAGAACCCATTTTTCTAATGTCCAAAATACATAAGATAATTTGCTGTAAGGGTTCCATTTGAGGACAGGAGTCATAACTTTCATAAACCACAATTATGAGTTATAAAGTTTGCTGTAAGACTCCCTTTTAGTTAGCTTCGGAGATTTAAGTTTCTTGCATACTCAGAAAGAAGTTTAGCAAGAAACTTGTTAGAATCAAATCCTGCCTCAAGATATTTCAAGAGCATAGGATTGTAACCAGAAATGAATATATTCCCATACTTATCAGTTTCTGGGCAGGTAGTATTTCTTGAATTGAGATTCCACCAAATAATCTTAGTGTTAATTCCATGAGCTTTCCAATCTGCCATCAAAGCGTCTTTGGACCACGAAGAACCATTGTCAAATTCCATGTCACTTAAAATAACAAGATATTCTGGGAATTCGTTTTCCAATCTTTGAAGAAGATTCATCACTTTTCCGAGATCAGTATTCATACCCCAATTAGACATCATCATATTATTGAAAATTTCTGAATACGAATTGCCTCTTTGAGTTACAAGTTCTGGGAGTGAGGAAAAAGTCACAAACTGACCATTACAATAACTTGAACAGTCAGAAAGATATTTTCCAATGGAAAGAGCTTTTCCTAAAGCATCGTCTGCGTACATAGAACTGGAAACATCTATAATCGGAATACAATTGATTGTAATTTTATCTAACTTATTGTAGAATAAATCAGCATCAATTTCATTTCGATTACGATAAATATCGTAAACGTTAGTTGTTGCGACATGGAGTTCTTTCTTTCCAGAACGAACATCGTTAAGATACTGATTATATCTTTCTGGTTGATGTTTTTGAAAAGCTCTAGCGTACTTTATCGATGCTAAACTTGGGACATGCTCGAAATTGATTTGTTCCCATTCTTGTCTGGACATTGTGTTTTCAACAGTGTTGGCTTTGATAAATTTGCCATATTGTTGCTTATTCATTTCAAGGATAGCAGCAAATTTTCTGGCAATCATCAAATGTTTTGAAGAATACCTTGGCATCCACTTTTTAGCTAACTCATTACCTTTTCTTACTTCATCAAATAAGAATATATAATAAGTAGGATTTGGATTTGGCATGAGATAAAGATCATCATATCTACCAGCAAGAACCACTTGTTCAGCGGAAAGATTTGCTTGAGACATAAGAGATCTTCCTAAATCTCTTCTACCAAGACCTAAACGAGGGTCGCGGATGAACATCGCAAAGAGTTTTTCAATCGAAGAATCTCCGATCTTAGCCTCTTCAGGATGTTGTGTGTAATATTCTGACATAAACAAAATGTCAGTTAATTTGTTTCCGGTTGATACAAATGCATCATCACCGTTTTCGGTTAATCTGTGGTTAAACAAATTTTCCAGCTCGGAATTTTTGAAATTTTCCATAAGACTTTTTTTTGTTTAATTAATTTATTTATGATTTGCTGTTTGTCTTACATAAGGAGAGTAATTAGTTTCACTTTTAAAAAACAAAATACCATAAATGATTTTGCTGTATCCCTCCCTTATTTTTACCCTCTAAACGTTTCTGGAAACTTGGGTTATGATTATAAAATTTAATGTTTAGCGTATAGTGTAGGATTCGAACCTACGATGGAGATAATCTACGACGGGTTAACAGCCCGTTGCCTTCGACCACTTGGCTAACTATACAACTTTTACCTTTGAGTAAAACTTGGATAACAGTTTTATTATTCTCTTGGTTCTCGACAAAGACCTTAGTGCACATTTCCTGGTTAAGGTGGTAAAAATACTTCGCCGACTTATTTCCTGACGAAAAC
>Ga0247611_10005853_pt1 | contig 15987 bp, 17 predicted proteins | sample 177DNAGHGhighgp2_FD_192422 | JGI IMG/M metagenome (GOLD analysis project Ga0247611, IMG submission 192422) | Sheep rumen microbial communities from Palmerston North, Manawatu-Wanganui, New Zealand - 1770 DNA GHGhigh gp2 | ecosystem: Host-associated > Mammals > Digestive system > Stomach > Rumen...
CAAAATTCGACTTTTACTAAAATTTACAAACAAAAAAATATCATCCTGTTTAGAATGATATTTGTATCTCTCTGCTCTAAAAGTTCGAACAGAAACGTCGTTGGTGCTGATGGTGGGACTCGAACCCACATGATTTCTCGCAGCATTTTGAGTGCTGTGCGTATACCAATTTCGCCACATCAGCAAATATGACAATATTAATATTATCATATAATTATAAAAATGTCTATACTTTTTGAGCAAAAATCTTAAATTGTTGAAATTTCTACTCCTGAATAAAAGTGTTTTATTATTTCCTCATAATTCTTTCCTGCCTTTGCCATACTATCTGCTCCTGTTTGGCTCATTCCAACTCCATGGCCATAACCTATCACAGAAAAAATAACCTCCTCTCCATCTTGTTTAATAGCAAAATTTGTAGATTTTAGTCCAATTATGCTTCTAACTCTTGTTCCGGCAATTTCTGTATTTCCAAATTTTACTGTTTTCACTCTGCCACTTTGTGTATAACTTAATATTTTAATGTTTTCACTTTCTTCAAAATTTAATTTAATATCTGGATATTCTTTTTTTAACTTTTCTAATAATTCTTTTCTAGAAATTTTTACTTTAGAACTATATTGTGAATATGCTTCTTCCCCCATTGTTTCAACACTTTGTAAATATGGAAAATCTTTTCCTCCTATCCAAACATTAGAAGCAAGTTCAGTTTTTCCCCCACTATTTGAATGAAAAAATGCATTTATTACTTCATTATTGTATGTTATAATTTTGCCTGCTGTGGAGTTTACAGTTGAAACTATTTTATTCCAATTGTTCTCTCCATCTTCTTCACCCCATTTTTCCATTCTTTTTTCTTTAGATATCCAAGCCTGACAACATGTAGAGTCATCACAAACATCTGCTTTATCATGCTTTCCTTTATTATTAATAATTTGATAAATTGTATATGTTCTTGCAGTTACAGCTTGAGCCTTAAGTGCTTCCATTTCATAATTTGCAGGCATTTCTGCTGAAACAACGCCATATAGATATTCCTCTAATGGTAACTCTTCAATTTGTCCACTTTCCTTATGCAATACCTTAATTGTACCATATTTAGAGTAGTTGTGTTTTAATTCCAGTACTTCAAATTCTTTATTATTCTTCTTTTCTTCAACTTCTATTTTTACTCTTTTGGTGCATAATATGGGTAAAATAAAAATTATTAAAATAAAAAATATAATATATAAAAAATATCCTTTTGAAAATTTCATATTATATATTATGATACAAGTTGCTTTCTCATTCCTTCTAAAATCTTTTTTTCTAATCTTGAAACTTGTACTTGAGAAATACCAAGTATTTTAGCCACCTCAGTTTGTGTTTTATCTTTATAAAATCGAAGTAAAATTATTTTTTTATCTCTATCTCCTAATTTTTTTATCATATCATTCAAAACAATTTTGTTTGTAATAATAGTTTCTTCATCTTTATTAGTTGACAAAGTTTCTATCAATGTCAGATCTCTGTTTGACTTTCCTCCATTATATTTTGCATTTTCAATTGACTCAGTTCCTAAACTTGATTCTATTGCTAACACCACTTCTTCTTTTGGAACTCTTAAAACTCTTGACATTTCCACTAAACTCAGTTCTTTACCTGTTTTTTCATATTCTTTTTGTAATTCATTTATTTTTACATTAAGTTCTTTTAGACTCCTACTAACTTTTATTGGTCCATCGTCTCTTAAAAATTTTTTTATCTCACCTAAAATATATGGCACCGCATAAGTTGAAAGTTGAACATTAAAATCAACATCAAACCTTCTAATTGCCTTTATTAATCCCATACAGCCTATTTGATATATATCTTCTTTATCATATCCTCTTCCTAAAAATCTTCTTGCAATATTCCATACAAGTCCTTGATTTTCTTCAACTAGATTTGCCATTGCATACTTGTCTCCATTTTGAGCTCTTTTTATTTGTTCAACAAAGCTAAATTTTTCATCTAAATTTTCTTGGATTTTATAGTTTTCATTTTGCTTTATATAATCTAACTCTTGTTCATTATTAACTTGCATCTTTTGCAAATCTTTATTTCTATTGTTTTCAAAGTAGTTTTCCAAAATTCTACCCCCTTAGAGCTTCCTCCAAAGTTACTGGTATATCTTCTACTTCTTCTGTTTGTTTTATTTTTTTCTTCATTGTAACCTTAGTTCCTAATCCTAAAATAGATTGAACATTTAGTTCATCCATAAAACTTTCCATTATAGTAAATCCCATTCCTGATCTTTCTAAGTTTGGTCTAGTCGTGAATAATGGCTGTTTCGCCATTTCTATATTTTCTATTCCTTTTCCATTATCTGAAATTTCTATATATACCTCATTTTCATGAATCTTGCATATTACTGTAACAATTCCCATTTTATCCTCATAGCCATGTACAATTGCATTCGTAACCGCTTCTGACACAGCAGTCTTTATGTCTGAAATTTCTTCAATTGTAGGGTCTAATTGTGATACAAATGCTGCAACACTAATTCTTGCAAATGCTTCATTATTAGATTTACTTATAAACTCAAGCTTAACCTCATTGTCTAAAATTTTGTTTTTCATAAGTTTACTACCTCCTCCTCTTTTGATAAAATATTTGACAATTTCTCATTTAAGTCAACCTCTGGAATAATTTTTAATACCCCACTCATTCTAAGTATTTTTTTTACACCATTACTCAAATTTGCAATTTCGGTTTTGCCTCCGAAGCATTTGAGCCTGTTTAAACCTTCCGAATTACCATTCCGATTCCGGCACTATCCATGAAAGTAACACTATCAAAATCAAATATAACTTCTCTAGGCATAAATCTTTCAATTTCATAATCAGCTTTCCTCCTTATATTTTTTACTGTACACTCATCAATCTCCTCATTTATTTTAAAAACAAGAAGCTTGTCCTTTTCATAATAATTTGTTGTCACTTTTGTCCTCCTTCTTTTAATTTTTGAATCCATTTCATATTTTTTTATGGATTTTTTATATTTTACATGATAAAAAATAAAAAGTCTGTCGAAACTTGACAGACAAATAAAAAAATTTTTTAGACTGGTACCGCATCTTTATTATCTTGCTTATTTATGCTTTTAAATTTTGGAATATAAATTTTTTGTCCAATTTGTATTTGATTTTTATCTTTTATTTCATTCATTCTTACTATATCATCTATTGTGCTTCTAAATCTTTTTGCTATTTTCCATATTGTATCTCCTTTTTGAACAATATAAATTATTAAACTGTCATAGTCACCTGTATCTTCATCATTTTCATTATTTTCTATATTCTCTATAATGTTTATACTTGTGTTTTGCAAAAAATCTGTCATCATATTTGCATTTATAGAACAATCTACATCTCCATTTTGCTTAATCTCAAAACTTTTGTTTAAAACATTCATTTTAGTTTCCACTTTTATGTTTTCATCTTGTAGTGGATTTTCCATATTGAGCTCAAATGGAATCTTTGCCACTTTACTATTTACATTTCCAATGCTATTTGCAAATATAAAATTAACTGTCATTTCACCATCATAAGTTATTTTTGCTTTTTCCTTTAGTTCTTTATTTATTGCAATTAAAACCTCTACATCTAGCATATTTCCTTCCACTAAATCTGGAATATTCGTCTTGCTTGTAACTGTAAACTCTTTATTTCTTGTAATTTTATCTGTGGTTACATTTATTCTTTTTTGTGTAAAATTTAGATGTTTAACTGGGCTATATAAATCTTGAATTAAAACTAAGTTCTTTTTTTCAAAAGCCGAAACTGATGTTTCCATTTCAATTTCAACATAAATTGAATGCTCCTCTGCTGAATTTGGTCTTACAATAATATTATTAATTTCATTGTTTATATCACAAATACTATCTTCAGAAACATTTTGCATATCTATAAATCCAACTGCTGGAATTTTACCTTGAATATTGCTAATTCTGTTATCCTCAGTTAAATACATTATATTAATTTCTGCTTCACACTTTGAAAGAATTTTATTATAGCTTATCTTTATATCACAATTCTCTAAACTTACATCTGCTTTTAATATTTCTGCAATTTCATCACTTGAATCAATATTTAATGTATCCTTAGCATAAACTCTTGCGCTTCCATTTCCTACTAATGAATTTACTTCAAAATTCTCCTCTAATGTTTGAATATCATTAATATTGTTTATGCCACTTATTATTTCTATATTTTCATTTGAATATACTTTTATTCTAATTTCTAGGCCAACTCGAACATTTATTTTTCTTCCATTTAGAACTTTACATTCTAAATCTTTTATTTCAACACAAATGCTTGCTTGCATTCCCTCTTGGCAATCTGGTATTATAATATTTTGAGAAAACTCTACTGCTGAATTTAGCCCTCTTAAAATATCCTCCTTACTATCTGGAAGATACATTATATACGTATTTACTAATCCATTAATTTTAATATTTCCATCCATGATTTCTTTTTTTGTAATACATACATTTCCGCTCATATTTATTGCATTTAATATATCAGGCTTTGAATCAGGAACTATTATATCTTCTTCTACAAATACTATTTCTTTTTTCTCACATACAAGCTTGTTTATACATATTTGTTCCTTATTTACGTCAATTTCCATTTTTATCATCCTTTCTTAAGCTACAGAATTTGATATCTTTGTGTTAACTGCAACTTGATTTACTATTTGTATTATTATATTTTAGGATTAAAGATTTATGACAAAAAACATAAAAAAGCACCCCTTGAAACAGAATGCTTTTAAATAAAATACAAAAGATTTTTATCCACTATTTTTTGTAGAGCCTTGACAATTACATATATTCTCTATTGTTGTACTCACATTTTGCTGTCCTATTTTTTTATCATTTCTTGCTAAATCTCCCATTGTTAGAATCCCTACAACTTTATTTGAGTCATCCACAACTGGAACTCTTCTTATTTGATTTTGCGCCATAAGGTTTTGTGCTTCTGTTATCTCTTTTTCAGATCTACAAGTATATACATTTGTTGTCATTATTTCACTAACTGGTGTTGTCTTTGTTGCTTTATCACATGCAACTGCTCTTAACAAAATATCTCTGTCTGTTATAATTCCTACAACAGCTCTTTCTTCATTACATACAGGAATACATCCAATATGATTTTCACACATTATTCTAGCTGCATCAAAAAGCTTGCAATCAGGTTTTACAAAACATACATCTTTACTCATACACTCACTAATCTTCATTTTTTATTCCACCTTTCAATTTTTATTTATTATTTACGATTTTTTTAAAATTATGCAAAAAAAAAACACCATTTGATTTTCCAAATAGTGATTTTTTCTTTTATGCAAGACCATATTTTTTCTTGAATCTATCTGCTCTACTTCCTGCTGTGTCTTGTCTCATTAAATTACCTGTCCAAAATGGATGACACTTTGAACATACATCTACTTTTATATCTTTTTTTGTTGATCCTACTTTTATAACATTTCCACAAGCACATGTTATAGTTGTTTCTGCATAATCTGGATGTATTCCTTCTCTCATGAAAATTCACCTCTTTCTTCACTTTTTAAAACTGCTATTTTCTATAATACCACAAAATTAAAATTTTTTCAAGTATTTTATATTATTTTAATAATTTTTTTATAACTTGCTATATAATTGATTTTATTCATATCTATTTTATTACATTTTCTTCTTTTTCGTATTTGTATTGCTTATACATATATTGTGCTGATGAAAGTACTTCTTTATTGAATGATACTCTATGAACTAATTTTGACACTATATTAAATAAACAAGCAAATATTAGAATCGCTATACATACTTTTTTCCAAATTCTTGCTAACATAATCATTCTCCTTTAAAGTTTTTATTTAAATATTATTTCTATAACTCTATTTCTATTATACTATTTTTTTTAGATTTGTCAAGTATTAAAGCTCATTCTATGCTGATATATTAAGTAAAACTGTTTATTTTCACTTTAAAATGTAATATACATCATTCCATCCGCAAAAATACCATGTGGAAAATAAATTTGATGAGTTTTAATATTTATTACATATATTTCATCTAATATGTCTTCACCTACAAATATCCCATCATCATCACCATTTGCAGATTCAACTTTTCTTTTTATTTGCCCATAATGGCCATTTTCTCCGTAAATCATATCCCAAATTCAGTGATAATGAATCTAGTTTTTCTAAATCTATAACTGCATAATCGTCTCCATCTTTCACATTAACACCTATATTTACCTCTGCCTTTTGAAAATCTGCTTTGTCGTTTATAATAATTTCAAAATCTTCTCTATTTTTTAAGTTTTGATATTTTGTTTTATCTGTATATTTACATAATATAGGTAATTCGCCATATTTCAAATAGTAATCATCAATTTTAGAATTAAGATTCTCTATATCTAAACATAAACTTTGTGTTTTCTTTAACTGTATTTGGTTTTTTGTATTAAATATCATTGCACTAGAAATTATCATTATTACAATTGATGTAATAATTAATGATATTATGGTAAGACCTTTATTATTTTTCATTTTCTTCACCTTATTTTTTATAATTATAATTCGCGAGAATTATATTTTTGTATGCAAGTTATGGCTTATTCTAGTTTTCTTCACATATAATAGTGTTTCTTTTTGCTAAAGCCTTTGAATATTTTTTAAGTTTTTCATTTACCAAATAATTGACTGTTCCTGCAGGATAATTTCCCATTCTATTTCTTTTTCCAGCTGGTACTCCTGTTAAAACTTCAATTCCTTCATCAATATTAGAAACTGCATATATTTTAAATAACCCATTTTTACAGCTTTCTACTACCTCGTCTGAAAGTTGAAGATTTCTAATGTTTTGAGTAGGAATCATTACCCCATGTGTACCATCTAGGCCACGCATTTTACAAATTTGATAGAAGCCTTCAATTTTTTCATTTACTCCACCTATTGGTTGAATCTCGCCTTTTTGATTAACTGATCCTGTAACTGCAATAGCTTGATTTATAGGCATTTCTGATAAACTTGAAAGCAGTCCATATAATTCTGTACTTGATGCACTATCCCCATCTACTCCATTATATAACTGCTCAAAACAAATACTTGCTGTTAAGCTAAGTGGACTTTCTTGTGCAAATCTTTCTCCTAAAAATCCTGAAAGAATCAAAACACCTTTTGAATGGGAGGTTCCTGACATATCAACTTCTCTCTCTATATTAATAATTCCATCTTTTCCCAAATACGTATTTACTGTAATCTTTGCAGGTTTTCCAAATGTATAATCTCCTATTGACATTACAGTAAGCCCATTTAATTCTCCAACTCTTTGTCCTGTCGTACTTATTAAAAGGCTATCATCTTTTATCATTTGTGAATATCTCTCATCATATTTTTTTACTCTTTCTCTACTTTCTTTTAATGCTTTTTCTATAAAATTTTCTGTAATTACTTTCGCTCTTGCCATTTTAGCCCATGTTGCAGCTTCAGCTACAATGACAAATATGTCATTAAATGCTGTTGAAATTTTTCTTTGGTCTCCAACTACTCTTGAAGCATATTCTACTATTCTTGCTACAGCATATTTATCTAGTGGTGGTAAATCCTCTTGCACACAATAATCATGTATTATTCTTGCTAGATTATTTACATTCTCTTGATTTATATTTGCTTCATCTTCCCATTCAACTTTTATTTTAAATAATTTTCTAAAGTCTTCATCCATTGAAAATAGAGTATAATAAATATTTGCATCACCTATAAGTAAAACTTTTAAATCTAATGGAATAGGTTCTGGCTTTAAAGAAACCATTACCATTGATGTTCTTTGGTCTGCAACATTCTCTATTGATACCTCTTTCATTCTTAAAACCTTTTTTAGATTTTCATAGCATGCTGGATTTTGAAGTAAATCTTTTGCTTGGAATATTATATATCCACCATTTGCTTTTTGCAAAAGTCCTGACTTTAACATTGTAAAATCGGTTTTTAGTGCACCATAAAAATTCTCATATTCTAATTTTCCAAATATGTTGCTATATGAATAATTCCAATCCATTATAACAGGCGCACCAGTTAAATGACTGTTATCCACAAATAAATTTACTCTGTAATTAAGACATGGATCTTGTTGCTGTTGCATAGGATTATGTTGCACATTTGGCTGATTTTGCTTAGTATCTTCCTCTAAAAATTTAGGTACATTTTTTAAAACATCTTGTTTAACAGCATTTAAGAAATTTGTTATTTTTTTATTTCTTTTATATCTTGATTTCAAATAATTTATGTGTACATTAACAGTTAATAGTGCAACATTTGACTGCCATTCTGATATTTTTTTGTCTGACTCTCTTTCTATATTTTTTATCTCACCTATTGCATCCATTATCATCTGTTGAACAATCTCAGATTTTTGTTCATATTCAGCCTTTATATCTTCATCAAGTTTGTCAAATTCTTCTTCCTTCAAAGCCTTTCCATCTAGAATTGGCATCATATAAATTCCATTTTGTGCAGATTTAACTTGAAAATTAAATTTCTTAGCTTCTCTTGCTAAACGTTCCATTAGCTTTTCTCTTTTTTCTTCATATTGCTTCTTTATAAGAGACTTCTCTTTTTCAAAGTCATCATTATTAAAGGTTGATTTTATATCTTTTTTTATTTCTTTTATAAAACCATCCATACTATCTCTAAATTCTTTCCCTTGTCCTGCTGGAAGGCTTACTGCTATTGGCTCATTAGGATTATCAAAATTATATATATAACACCAATCTTGAGGAACCTTCTTTTTCGGAGCAATTTTATTCAAATAATTGCGAGTATACATTGTTTTTCCAACTCCACTTGGTCCCTCTATATATAAATTATATCCTTTTCCTTCTACATTAACTCCAAATTCTAATGCTTTTATTCCTCTTTCTTGTCCAATTCCTTTTTCTATATGCTCTAAATTTTCTGTTGTTTCAAAATCAAACCAATTTGGATCACATCTCATTTTTAAACTTCTAATGTTTACCTCATATTTGTTCTTCATTTGTTACCTCCGTTTCTTATATTTGTATTATATACAAATTGCAATTATTTATCAAGTATATATTAAAAATATTTTTATTTTTTACCATTTAGCATTACAAAAAATGAATAATATATCAATTCATTTCGAACATATACAAAAAAAGCAATGTAAGATTTTATATTTCCTACATTTGCTTTTTCACCTTATTAATTAATGATTAAAGTTTTTATCACATTTTATTGTATATAAATCTATTTAGCTGATATCTTTCTTTATTTCATCTATTTCTTTTTTTGTTAATTCCGTTAATTCAGCTAATCTTCTAACTTCATCGTCTCCAGTTAAATATGTTATTTCTTTTCTTGCTTTTTTTAATACTTTATTATTTTTTTCAGCCATCTCGATCAACTCCTTATCTTCATCATCTATAAAGGCGATCCATTGATTGATTTTTTTATTCATGTCAGGATTAATCCTTCTAAATTGCAATTATATATTTATTGCATAAAAAAAATATATCATAAAAAGATGTTCTTTGTCAACATTTTTTCGAATTATTGCTACACTTTTCATCGACAAAATTCGACATTTTTTTACTTTACTTGATTTTTTGCATAATTTATAGTATTATATATGCATATTATTGTTTTAGCTCACACAGGTTTATAGATATTACCTTAAAAAATCTAAATATATTTTACAAGGAATTAAAATATGTATAAAATTAATATAAAATCAAATAGTCCTGAAGATACCTTAAAGCTTGGAAAAGCATTTGCTACATTACTTACTAAGGGAGATATTGTTGTATTAACAGGTGAACTCGGCTCTGGAAAAACAAAATTTGTAGAAGGCTTTCTTCAAAACTACAATTTACAAGATGAAATTTCAAGCCCTACTTTTAATATTATAAATGAATATATTTCAAATCGAAATAACATCTATCATTTTGATGTATATAGATTAGCAGATTCTGACGAATTTTATGCTATAGGTGGAGAGGAATATTTTGAAAAAGGAATCTGCTTAATTGAATGGGGTGAAATGATTTCAGATGTTTTACCAAAAGACTATATTCATATAAATATTTTAAAAGAAAATGAAAATATAAGAATTTTTGAATTTATCGTAAATGAAAATTCTAAATATGTTAACATTTTAAACAAATTAAAGGAGGATCTTACATGAAAATATTAGGTATAGATACATCTAGCAAAGTATGTGGTGTTGCAGTTCTTGAAAATGAACTTCTTCTAAATGAAATAATACAAGATAATGGTCTTTCTCATTCTGAAAAATTAATGCCTATGATCAAAAAAGTATTAGAAAAAACAAATATAACTTTAAATGATATAGATTTAATAGTATGTGACAAAGGACCAGGCTCATTTACTGGAATTCGAATTGGGGTTGCAACTGCAAAAGCTTTTTTAGATAGTAAAAATATTCAAATTATTGGAATAAGCTCTTTAGAAGCTTTAGCATATAATGTTAAAACAGATGGTATAATATGTTCACTAATTGATGCAAAAAATGATAATGCTTATGTAGGAGTCTTTGAAAAGATAAACAAAAAATATCTTTTAAGAAGAAACTTTTCTTGCGAAAATATTTCTGACTTACTAAATGAATTTAAAGATGTAGAAAATTCGGTTAGCTTTGTTGGGGATGGTGCAATAACTTATAAAGATAAAATAATATCTGAATTAAACAGCAAATGCAACTTTGCTGAAAATAATGATTTATCTAGCTTTAATCTTGCCCTTGCGGGGTATAGTCATTTTAAAGAACAAGACTTTTGTGATGTAACTCCTTTATATTTAAGAAAACCTCAGGCAGAAAGAATGTTAGAGAAAAAAAATACAAATTAGTTGGAGCAAAAATATGGAAAATTTTTTAATTGAAAGATTCACATCTGAAGATTTAGCTTTAATAAAAGATATATTAGAAACGAGTTTCGATAATTTTTGGAATTATAACATTTTAAATAAAGAATTGCAAAATGAAACTTCTATCTATTTATGTTGTAAAATAAATTCCGAAATTATTGGTTTTGCAGGAATAACTATAATTTTAGATTCTGCAGAATTAAATAATATTGTTATAAAAAAAGATAAAAGAGGAAATAATTATTCTATTCTTCTTTTAAAAGAATTAATAAATATTGCTAAGTCTAGTGGTTGCAAGAATTTTAACCTTGAAGTTGCTTCCAATAATAAAATTGCAATTCATCTTTATGAAAAGTTTGGATTCAAACAAGTTGGAATTCGATCTAAATACTATAATGGAATAGATGCATTTCTATATACTTTAAAACTCATTACAAATCAAAACTAAATAATTATTTGAGAAGCATTAAATATTTATTTTTTGAAAAGAATTTATAAATGACATCAAAAACCAAACAATCAGTATGAAGCATATAAATATACTGTTCCTAAAATGCATACAAATCAAAAATAAAGTGTTTTTATTATACAAATTATTATTTCAAACAAATTTTATTAAAATAATCGATTTACATGCAATCTCAAAGGTTGTTCAAAAATAAGGTGATTTATAAAATTTTTTTAAATATTATATTATACTGCAGTTTAAAAAAAATTTTCTGTATAATATTAATCAATAAAACTTAACTAAAACGCAGAAAAATAATTTTTTTCAAAAAATATAGGTTTAAAATAGATATGTCACATGTAAATTGAAAATAAAATATTGAAAGAGAGTACCAAAAGTGATATTGTTTAAATAACGACAAATAAACAGTATAGGAGGTACTCTCTATGGGTAATAATATCACACAACGATTAAAATATAAAGAGTCTGTTGTAAAATTTTCATATAAATTTGGAGTAACAAAAGCTGCAATAAAGTTTTGCGAATGCAAAAGAACAATATATAGGTGGAGAAAAAGATATGATGGAAGTTTAGAAAGTTTAAAAGATAAATCAAGACGACCACATCATCATCCAAATGAACATACAGAGGAAGAAATAAAATTAATAAGGAATTACAAAGCAAATAATAAAGAAACAGGATTAGTGACGTTATGGGCAAAACTAAGACGTGCAGGATATAACAGAACGATACAAGGATTGTATCATGTAATGGTAAGAATTGGAATATATCAAAAAACACCAAGTAAAAGGAAAGAAAAAAACGGAGGATATTATGAACAACCAACATATCCAGGAGAAAAAGTACAAATAGATGTAAAATATGTGCCAAAAAAATGCTTAAGTAAAGATTTGCAGGAACAAGGAGTAAGGTATTATCAATATACAGCAATAGATGAATATACAAGAAAGAGATATTTATGGTATACAGATGAACATAGCACATATACATCAACAATATTTGTAAAAAGATTAGTAAAGTACTTTAAATTTAAAATAAAAACAATACAAACAGATAATGGAATGGAATTCACAAACAGATTAAGCTGGACAGCATTTGATAAGAATAAAAAGACAATGTTTGAAAAAGCATTAAAAGAACTAGGAATAGAACATAAATTAATAAAACCACATACGCCAAAACAAAATGGAAAGGTAGAAAGAAGTCATAGAAAAGATCAAGAAAGGTTTTATTACAATAAAGTATTCTACTGCTTAGATGATTTAAAAAATAGAGGTAAGGATTGGATGAAGGAATATAATAATTTTCCAATGAAACCACTAAATTGGTTGAGCCCGAACGAAATGCTAAAATTATACGAAAGTCAAGTAGAATCAGTTTAAACAATAAATGGTACTCAAAGTATATAAATTTCAAAAAATTGTGACATATGATTGACTAACATACAAAATAAAAAAAAGAAGGCAAAGCAATAATATTGAAATAATTTTAATATTAGTATTACATGTTGAAATGTTATGATTATAACATAAAAACTTTAGGTGATATAATATGGAATATTTATTGGTTAACAGAATAAAGCATCATTAGTGAAAACAAATAAGCTATTAGAAGAAAGTATTTTTGATAATATAAAAGAAGAGTATGAAGAGTACATAGAAGAATTTGAAGAAGAATAAAAATAAAGAAGATTAGCTGTAAACTATTTTGTAGTATACAGCTTTTTTTAAAAAAATAAAAAAACATCTTGACATCGTTACGTAACGATGGTATAATATAAATATGGAACAAATGAAAAATACAATAAAGTATGTTTTTTAAAGTTAAATCCTAAGGAGGGATATAAAATGGAATACAAAGTATCAGAATTAGCAGATAAAGCAGGAGTAACAAAAAGAACAATACACTATTACATAAGCAAAGGGTTGTTATTACCACCAGAGGGAAGCGGAGTAAATAGTTTATATAATGATGAACATTTACAAAGAATACTTCTAATAAAAAAACTACAAGCAGAATATATGCCATTAAATAAGATAAGAGAATATATTCTAGAAAATCCTACAGAGAAAGCTACAAAAAAAGCAAAAGAAATTAAGGCAAAAATAGTAAAAGAAGAAGGACAAGAAATATACATTAGAGAAAATATTTGTGATATATTTGAAATCCACTATTCAGAAGAAAACGGAGAAAAGTATAAACACGTTATAGAAAATGTAAAAAAATATGTAGAAAAAATGCTTGAGGACTGATGAAAAATGCATTCATATTTCAAAGAGTGTATTAATTAAATAAAGAAAGGAAAGAGGAATATTATGAAAAATGTAGATCTAAGAGAGTTAGCTCTCAAAAAAGTAAAAATAACAGGTAATGTTATTGGAAAATTTGGAGCATTTGAAATTGAGCAAGTGTATAAAAACAATACAAAAGATGTATTAGAAGTAGGATATACATTTCCAATAGTAGAAACAGCAACAGTTGTAGGATTTGAAATAAATGTTGGAGATAAAGTTTTAAAAGGTAAATGTAAGGAAAAGGGAGAAGCTAAAAAAGAATATCAAAAAAATATTGTCAAAGGCAATAGCGCATATATGATGGAACAAGAAACAGACAATATATTTAAAATCTCTGTAGGAAAGATAGATAAAAATGAAGAAGTAACAGTAAAAATTCAATATATTGATAAGTTTGAAATTTCTGATAATACTATACAAATTATAATGCCAACTTTGGTTACACCTAAATACAAATCAAATATTACAGATAAATTAATATATGGAAAAGTGGATTATACAATAGATTTTAATATCAATTTAGATAAATCATTAAATAGAAAAAGTATTTATTGCCCAAGCCATAAAATAAACGTTATAGACGAAGAAAAAACTGAAAGAGTAGAAGTATTAAATTATGATTTATCAAAAGACTTTAAACTAAATATTGAATTAAAGAATGAATTATCATCAAATGCAATTACATCCAAAACAAGAGATGGAAAAGATATGATATATTTATCTTTTATGCCTGAAATATTAGATTCTTATGAAGACAGTGAAAAAGAATATCTATTTATAATAGATGTATCTGGATCAATGTCTGGTGCAAAAATAGAAGAAACAAAAAGAGCAGTAATAGAATGCTTAAAGCAATTAGATGTTGGTGATAAATTTAATATTATTCCATTTGAATCAAGATTTGAAGCTATGAGTATTAAATCAATTGAATATAATGAAGAGAATATGCAAAAAGCAGTAAACTATATCAATAATTTAAGACCATTAGGTGGAACTGAAATATTAGACCCTATAAAATTTGCATTATATGAAAAAGATACAGATAAAATAATACTATTATTCACAGATGGACAAGTTGGTAATGAAAATGAAATCATAGAATATGTTGCAGACAATGTAAATAGAAGTAGAATCTTTCCTTTTGGAATAGATACAAATGTTAATTCTGCATTTATTAAACAATTAGCAAAAGTAGGTAATGGTAAAGCAGAATTAATACAACCAAATGAAAAAATAGATGATAAAATAATAAGAACATTTGCAAGAATACAAACACCATTATTAGAAGACTTAACTATAGATTTTGGAAATAATAAAGTTATAGATGAAATAAGAGAAGAAAAATGTCTATTTAATTATGAATTTTTCAATGTATTCACAAAAATAGAACAAATTGTGGATAACATACAATTAAAAGGAAAAATTCAAGACAAAGAATATGTATGGGAAATTAATAAAGACAATATAAATAATACAGATGTGGATTTAGAAGTATTATTTGCAAAACAGGAAATGGATAGATTAGAAGAATATATAAGAAATACATATGATAACGAGAAAAAAGAAAATTACAAGAAAATGATAATAGAATTATCAGAAAAATATAACATAAATTCTAAATATACTTCATTTATTACAGTATATGAAAGAAAAAACAAACTTCTAGAAGTACCACAATATCAAGAAACAACGTTGAGTGACAAATTTGCTAGAGATGCATTAATGGGCGGTGCATTTAGAATGAAGATGTCAACTAGATGTGATATGCAAGCAGATTACGAGGCAGATGAAGGTATTCCATCATTCTTAATGTCAGAAAATATTTTAGTAGATAGAGATATACCAAGCTTTTTAAGAAAAAACAAATCAGTAACTTCAAAAAGTACACCGATAGAGATTAAGAAATCAAATGAAGAGATATTAGAAGAAAAAATTGAGGAATACTATAAAGTATTTATTTCTCAAGATGAAAAATCAATATTAACATTTTTACTATATGCATACTAGTATTTACTAAGAATAGGAGGTAGATATAATTACAATAATTTATTAAGATTTTTAAGAGAACGCAAAGAACAACTATTGGAAAATGAGTTATATTTAAAACTTCTATGTTTATGCTATAAACAATTAGATGAAAATAGATTTTTAGATAAAAAAGAACATTGGAATTAATGGATGAAGACTTAAAAAAGATTATAGCTACTAATCTAAAAATAAATGTTGAATTTAAGGAATTATCTAAAAATGAGATACAGGAAATAGTTGAAAATGATAAAATGATTGA
>Ga0247611_10005854_pt1 | contig 15987 bp, 2 predicted proteins | sample 177DNAGHGhighgp2_FD_192422 | JGI IMG/M metagenome (GOLD analysis project Ga0247611, IMG submission 192422) | Sheep rumen microbial communities from Palmerston North, Manawatu-Wanganui, New Zealand - 1770 DNA GHGhigh gp2 | ecosystem: Host-associated > Mammals > Digestive system > Stomach > Rumen ...
TTTTGTGTGGGGGGCCGGGGGAGAGGGGTGTGTGTAGAAAGCCTTCCTGAGAGGGGAACCCCCCCCCCCGGCCCCCCCCCCCCCCTGAAGGGGGGGAAGAGACCCCCCCTGCCCCCCTAAAGGGGGGTAATATTCCTCTTACGAGGTGGGAAAGGGTAACGGGTGACCCTAAACCTTAAACCCTAAACTGATAATCAACGGGTGCTGGCGGTTTCGTCGGTGCCCGTTTTTCTTTATGGCAGGTTACGCTGCGCGTAATGATTGATTACGCTGCGCGTAATGAGGGTGCGCTGCGCGCAGAAATCTTGGAAAATCTGATTAGAAAATCATAGAAAATGCCGACACTCTCGTTCGCACACTATTTCCGTCACGGCACGCCGTGCCGGGGCGGGACAATTCCTCTTCTATTTTAGAAGGGGTGCCCGAAGGGCGGGGTAGTAATATAAAATATTAGAATTCCTTATAGAAAATCAGAGAAAAACCGATTGATTACATCAACCCCCTAACCGTTAACCATTAACCGTTGTTAATATCTGTTGATAACATTTTTGTATATCGTATAGAATAAATGTTGTAATTTTGCAAGTCGTTTTTTTTGGGAAAGAATTTTTTGACGAAAAGATGGGGACGATTATCGATTTTTGAGATACATTATTCACTAAATCAATAAATTATGAAAAAAATTCTACTATTGTTCTTGACAGCGGTGTTGAGTATGCCGCTGATGCTGAACGCGCAGTTGACTGCGACTTTCGGCACGGGGACGTCCGAGACCGGTACAGGCGGTAGCGCGGGCGCACCCATGAGTTATGGCGGTGCCTACTCATACTGTCAGCAGATTTATCGTGCTGCCGAGTTTTCGGCGGCTAACGTGCCTGCTGGGGCGACCATCATCGCCATCGAGTTCTACAATGCGACGGGTGCGACGACCATGTCGGACCTGCGCACCTACATGGGACTCTGCACGAACAACTATTTCTCCGGCACGACCGACTGGGCTCCGTACAACACGCTCACGTTAGTCGATTCCGGCGACTGGAATGCTCCTGCGGGTTGGTTCACCATCAACCTTGACAACCCCTTTGTCTGGGACGGTGTCAGCAACCTCGTGTTAGGAGTCTCCTTCCGGGGCGCGCACTCTGACTACTCTACCGTCAACCCGAACTGTGGTTACCGGTACTCTACCCAAAGCGGCAGCGCGCACATTCGCCGTTTCAGCACCAATCTTTCTGACTGTGATCCTACCAACACGGCGTCAGCAAACTCCACGAGCTCTAACCGTCCTAACCTTCGCATAACCTATACTTTGTCGGGTTGTCCGAGCTTGCCTCCCACGGTGGCCAACATCGGCCCCTATTCCGCCGACCTCAACTGGATAAACTTCCAGCAATCGGCTTACAGCTGGGACATGTTGTATGGCGAGACCGGCACTTTCGACACGCTTAGTGGCGGCACCACCCTCACCGGCCTCACGGACACTTTCTACACGATGACCGGCCTCACATCGGCCACCACCTACTCGGTTTACTTGAAATCCTACTGTTCTTCCGAAACGGGTTCCTGGTCCTTCCCGCGTACGTTCACTACGCCGGCGGCCTGCCCCACGCCTACCAACCTCGTCCTCATGAGCCACACAGCCGAGGAGGCCACCATTTCCTGGCAACCCGGCGCCACCGAGACCGGCTGGGAGGTGACCTATGTGCCCCACGGGGATCCTGTGGGCAGCGGCACCCCCGTCTATGTCTCTAACTCCCCCTACACGTTCACCAACCTGACCGACAACACTCAATACGACCTCTACGTGCGGGCCGACTGCGGCAACGGCGAGAACAGCTTCTGGAGCTCACCCGTGACCTTCACCACCGACCCGTATTGCACCCCGCCCGTAAACGTGACTTCCGAGCAGGTGACCGGAACCTCCGCGCTCATCGTCTGGGGCTCCGCCCCCGTGGGCGCCACCGGCTACACTGTGGGCTACTCCGAAGCGGGCATGGACAACTGGACCACGTTCACCTCCATCACCGGCAACAGCCAGATGCTCGCCGGCCTCACCCCGAACACCGAGTACGATGTGTTCGTCTTCTCGGAATGTGACCAGGGCAATGTAGATACCGTCTTCACCAGCTTCGAGACCGGATGTATGGCGGGCGGCGACCCCTTCACCGAAGGCACTATCACCACCTATCAGCTTCCGTTGAACAACTATTACAACTACACCTTCACCCAGCAGATCTACCTCGCCTCCGAGATGGGCGGTGCGGCCACCATCGACAGTATCGCCTTCGATTACGCCTACAGCTCTCCCTCGACGGATAAAACCAACGTGACCCTCTACTTAGGCCACACCACCCAGTCCACGTTCACCAGTGCCTCGGACTACATACCCTCCACCGGACTGCAGCAGGTCTATACCGGATCGCTGAACTGCAGCCAGGGATGGAACACGTTCGTGTTCTCCACCCCGTTCCAATACAACGGCACGGACAACTTGGTGCTTGTGGTAGATGATAACTCCGGTGCGTACGACGGCAGCACCTACGTGTTCCGCGCACACAACGCCGGCGCCAACCGGACGCTGCATTTCTACGACGACACCTACAATCCGGATCCCACGAACCCCACATCTTCCGGGGCGAGCGGCTACACCACCTCCAACCGCAGCAATGTGAAGTTCTTCATCCCCTGCGACAACACGATCACATGTGTTGCCCCCAACGTGTATGTCAATGATGTGACGGACAACAGCGTGACCGTGGCCTGGGCGCCCGGCAACACGGAGACCGCCTGGGAACTCGAGTACCAGGCTGACGGCGAGACTTCTTGGACTTCCGAGGGTGCCGTGACATCTCCCCACACCGTCTTGAACCTCTCCGCCGACACGAAATACCATTTCCGTGTCCGTGCCGTCTGCGGCGGCGGTGAGTACAGCGGATGGGCGTCGGTGACACGCCGCACCGCCTGCACCTCCATCGACCTGCCTTACATGGAGAACTTTGAATCGGCCACGGCCAGCGGCTCCGGCAACATGATCGCCTGCTGGACCCGCAACACCAACTACAGCTCCACCGCCTACCCCTACACCTCCTCTTCCCAGCACCATTCCGGCACCTATTCCGTCTATTTCTACGGCACCAGCGCCTACTACTCCTACTTGGCCTCGCCGCGCATTGCCGACAACGTGCAGATGAACGACATCCAAGTCAGTTTCTACGCCTACAAGACTTCTGCCAGCTACAAGATCAAGGTGGGCGTGATGTCCGATCCCGAGGATTTCAACACCTTCACCACCATCGGCGAGTTCTCGCCCACAGCCAACAACACGTGGGAGTATTTCGACGTCAACACCAGCAACTACATGGGCAACGGGCGCTACATCGTTTTCGCCATCCCGAATGAGATCACCAGCTACATGTACATCGACGACATCGTGATCGACCACATCCCGGCTTGTCCGCATGTGACTAACATCGCCGCTCCGGCAGCCGCCATCACGGAGAATTCCGCCGTGGTGACCTGGACTCCCGGTGGCACGGAGACGGACTGGGAAGTGGTTTACGGTCCGTCAGGCTCCATTTCCGACCCCAATCAGGAAACGGCCGAGTATGCTTCGGGAACACCCTCCATCACGCTCAACAACCTGCTGCCGAGCACCTTGTATGATGTGTATGTGAGAGCCGTCTGCAACTCCTCGGACGGCAGCTCCTGGATGCAGGCCTCCTTCCAGACCGAATGCGGCGTTGTCTCCACATTCCCCTATACGCAGAACTTCAACAACCAGGGTTCCGGCTCTTCTGCTTACCCGATGTGCTGGAGCCGTTACCAGACCGGCACCACCACCAACTACCCGTACATCTCCACCACGGGCGGCGGTTCCCTCTATTTCTACAGCTATTCCGCGACGACGGTCTATGGTGCCACCGACCCGATGAATCTCTCCAACGAGACTCCCGGCCTGTTGGCCCTCTCCTTCGATGTCTATAAGAGCAGCGCCAGCTATGGCCGCTTGGACGTGGGCTACATGACCGACGAGGCCAACGAGAGCACTTTCCATGTCCTGAAATCCATCTATCCCGGCGACTTGGCCAGCACCTCCACCTGGTATCCCTTCACGGTGAACATCCCGGCCAGCGTCTATAACCTGTCTGAAGTCTATTTCGCATTCAAGGCTCCTATCTCCAGCAATTCCAACTATGTCTATATAGACAATGTGAAGGTCGATTACCTGCCGGAATGTTCAGCACCCTCCAACTTCGCCGTCACGAATGTCGCCGGCACCTCGGCCCTGCTGACCTGGACGGAGGCGCCCTACGGTGTGACCGACTACACGATTGAGTATGGCGAGGCCAACACGGGTTTCTATCAGTCGCAGGTGGTCACCGGCTCGCAGTTCATGCTCAGCGGCCTCACCGAGCAGACCACCTACGAGGCGATGATTTACAGCAACTGCACTTCCGGGTCCTCCGACACGCTGACGGTTACTTTCACGACCAATTGCGCCGCCGGCGGAGACAACATCGTCGGCAACGGCACGACTGGAACCTACAATGTGCCGATCAACACGTACTACAACTACTCTTACGTGCAGGAGCTCTTCCTCGCCAACGAAATCAACGCTTCGGGCGACATCAGCTCCATCGGCTTCCAGTACATCTATTCCACACCCCAGACCAAGACCAACCAATCAATCTACCTTGCCGAGACCGACCTCACCTCCCTCAGCAACTGGATTCCGTCCGACTCCCTGACCTTAGTCTATCAAGGCAGCATCACGTACAGCAACTCCGGCCCGGACCACTGGGTGAACATCCCGTTGACCACGCCTTTCAACTACAGCGGCAACCGGAATCTGGTGGTGGTCGTCAAGAATGACCATGGCGCTTTTACCACCTCCAATTCCAACACGTTCAATGCCCACTCCGCATCCGGTATGACGTTGCAATATTATGACGATGACTACGAGTTCGACTTCACCAGTCCTGAGAGTCCGAGTACTTATTCGTACCGCAACAACGTGAAGTTCGGCATGGAGTGTGACATGACGGTGACCTGTATCGCCCCCAACGTCTATGTGCAGTCGTTCGACGCCACCAGCGCGACCATCGCGTGGGCGCCCGGCGCTGGCGAATCCTCCTGGGAGATGGAGTATAAGGCTAATGGCGACGCCACGTGGACCTCTGTGGGCACGGTGACGGCCAGCCCGTATGTTCTCTCCAACCTGACCAGCAACACCACCTACACTGTGCGCCTGCGCTCCCTCTGCGGCGGCGACAATTCCGCATGGGCCACCACCACGGTGACCATCCCGTGCTTTGTCACCGCGCTCCCGTTCATGGAGAACTTCGACAACGCCACCGGAACAGGCTCCTCCAACTCGGTGCCCTGCTGGACCAAGAAGACCAACTACTCCACGGCCTATCCGTATCCTTCCAGCACCTACACCCACTCGCCCAACTACTCACTCTATTTCTACGGCACCAGCGCCTACTACTCCATGGCCGTCTCCCCGCGCTTCGACGACGCCATCCAGATGGACAGCCTGCAGATTTCTTTCTGGTCCTACAAGACTTCCGCCAACTACTTTATCGAAGTGGGTATTCTCGCTGACCTGAACGACCCAAGCACTTTCGAGCCCATCGGATCCTTCAGCCCGTCGGCTACCTCCACTTGGGAGAAGGCCGAGTTCACCACCTCCGGCTACCAGGGCAACGGTCACTATGTGGCCTTCCGTATCCCGCAGTGGATTACCAGCTATCAATACCTGGATGACATCACTATCGACTACATTCCCGCATGTGTGCATGTGGAGGACATCTTGGCTTCCAACATCACCCAAACCACGGCCGACATCACCTGGACACCGGGTTCCTCGGAGACCTCCTGGGAGGTTCTCTACGGCGAGAGTGTAGATTTCGCCACCGATGTCCCTTCCACGGAGAGCACCAACTCAATCAGCCTGACCGGTCTTACGCCCAACACCCTGTACCATGTCTATGTGCGGGGCATCTGTGACGGCGGCGACTACAGCACCTGGGAAGAGTATTCCTTCCGGACGGAGTGCGGCGCCATCGCCACGCTTCCCTTTACGGAGGACTTTGACACCTACGGCACGGGTACAACCGTCTATCCCAGCTGCTGGGGCAAGATCAACACCTATACCAGCGGTGACAGACCTTATGTCAACTCCACGCACTATGCCGGTGTAGGTTCGTTGTACTTCTACGCCAGTTCCGGCACTTACAACATCGCCATCACCCCGCAGTTTGACGCCGCTATCCCCGTCAACACGCTGCAGGCCACCTTCATGTACAGGGCTTCCAGCAGCACGGACTACATGATTGTGGGTGTGATGACCAACCCTACAAACGCCAACACTTTCGTGCCCGTTGACACGATTCATCCGGGCAGCTCCGCGACCGCCTGGGTGGAGAAAGAGGTCTCATTCAGCGGTTACAACGGCACCGGCCAATACATCGCCTTCTACAACGGAAGACCCACCGCCACCTGCTACTCCTACATCGACGACCTGTTCATCGGCTTGATCCCGACATGTCTGAAGCCGACTCAGGTCCATGCAACGGATGTCACCACCTCGACCATTGAGTTGGGCTGGACAGAAAACGGCTCCGCCACGGAATGGGAGATCGAGTACGGTCCTGCCGGCTTCACGCTTGGCAACGGCACCGTGGAAAGCGGTGTCACGACCAACCCGTACACCATAAGCAACCTGACCACTGCCACCCAGTACGATTTCTACGTGAGGTCGGTCTGCAGTGCGGGCGACACCAGCTACTTTGCACCCGTATATACCGTAACCACCGCTTGCGATGCTATTGACCAACTGCCTTACACGGAGAATTTCGACACCTACGGCACGGGCGAGAGTGCGTATCCGGACTGCTGGGGCAAGATCAACACCTATTCTTCCAACAGACCCTACGTGAACTCCACCAACTATGCCGGTACGGGTTCGTTGTACTTCTACGCCGGCTCCGCCACCTACAACATCGCCGCCACCCCGATGTTTGACGCCACCATCCCTGTCAACACGCTGCAGGCCACCTTCATGTACCGGGCATACAGCACCACCGACTATATGATTGTGGGTGTGATGACCAATCCCATGGATGCCAGCACCTTTGTGCCCGTTGACACCCTCTATTCCCCCGCCACCGCGTCCAACTGGGAAGAGCGGGAAGTCTACTTCAACAACTACAACGGCAACGGCCATTACATCGCCTTCTACAACGGTAAGCCCACCACCACCTGCTACTCCTACATCGACAACCTGGTCATCGACCTGATGCCGTCCTGTCCGAAGCCGCAGGATCTGCATGCCGTTAATGCCACCACCAACAGCATTGAGTTGGGATGGACGGAGGCTGGTTCTGCCACCACGTGGGAGATTGCCTACGGTGATCCCGGCTTCGACCCCGACGCTCCCAGCACCGCAACGGTGACGGCCACCAGCAACCCGTTCACCGTCACCGGCCTGAACAGCACCACCACGTACGAGTTCCGCGTGCGCGCTCTCTGCAGTGCCTCCGATATCAGCAACTGGAGCAACGCCTTCTCTGCCTCCACCACCATGACGCCTATAGGTCTGCCCTACACCGCCGACTTCTCCGCCAACGATGCCTGGGTGCTGAACAACGGTGCATGCCCCAACTATTGGATGAAAGGAACCGTGAGCAATGACCCGGCGCTCTTCGTGACCAACAACGGCAGCACGCCGGAATACGGCAACAGCAATTCTGCCGTCGCCGCGCTGAAACTGTTCACGGTGGGCACGGCCGACTCCATCACCATCACCTTCGACATCATGGTGGACGGCGAAGGCGGTTTTGACTATTTCAAGCTGTTCTTAGCACCGTCTTCACAGCAGTTCCCGGCATCCACCGCTTCCGCTAGCTCCGGGGACTACTGGTACCACGACTACTCCCAGAACGCCTACGACTTCTACAACCACGGTTATGGCACCCAAAGCTCTCATGCTTATATCTTGAACAAGCTGACCGCCACCACCCATGTGGTGGCAACGATGCCGAACCCGAACTCGAATCCGAATGCCAATTCCACAGCTCTGTTGGCGTTGACTTGGAAGAACGACGGCTCAGTCCTCTACAACCCGCCGGCCACCATCACGAACCTGTCCGTCACTATCAGCGGCAGCGGTCCGGTGGTCACCAACCCGACGGTCGCCACCAACGCGGCTGGCGACATCGCACAGACCACCGCCACGCTGAACGCCACCATCACGAACCCCGACAACGTGACCATCACCGCGAAGGGATTCCAGTGGAAGACCACCACGGGCGGCAACTACACGCAGATCGCCGGCACCGGCACGGGTAACACCTTCACGGCTAACCTGACCAACTTGACTCCGAACACGAGCTACACCTACAAGGCGTACATCACCTTCGACGGTCAGACGGTCTATGGCAGTGAGCAGACCTTTACGACGCTGCAGCAGGGTGTTGATCCTTGTGATGTCCCGACCGGCTTGCATTCCACGAATGTCGAGAACGAGGCTATCGCCATCGCTTGGGACGCCGCCGCCAATGTGAACAGCTGGAATATCCAGTACCGTCCTGTGGGCGGCACGCTGAGCTCTGCGACCTCCAACACGAACAGCTACACCATCACGGGCCTGACGGGCCACACCAACTATGAGATCCAGGTGCAGGCCAACTGCGGTGACGGCAACGTCAGCGACTGGTCCGCTCCGATCACGGTGCAAACCACTAACGTGGGTGTAGTGAACTACTTGGCCAACAATGTGACCCTGTTCCCGAACCCGGCTCGCGAGTATGTTGACGTCCGCGTCGATGGCGACGTGAACGTGACCGCGATGGAGGTGTTCGATGTCTATGGCAAGTTGATCAACACCGTTATGGTGGTGGACAACCCGACCCGCATCAACGTCTCCGGCCTCGCCGACGGCATGTACTTCGTGCGCGTGACGACGGACAACGGAACGGTGACGAAATCATTCGTGAAGAGGTAACCACCCCCTCAAGGGGAGGTAGGGCTGTCGCATTGCGGCAGCCCTACGGATAATCAACGGGTGCTGGCAGAAAGGCCGGTGCCCGTTTTTTTAATTATGAATTATGAATTAAGAATGAAGAATGTAGAATGAAGAATGTAGAATGAAGAATGTAGAATGAAGAATGTAGAATGAAGAATGTAGAATGAAGAATTCGGGGGTGTTCATAATTTGTTCATATCTTGTTGGTGATGTTTTCGCGTGTCGTTTCGGATAATTATTGTAATTTTGCCAGATGTTTGTCCATCGACTATAAAACCCATTATCTCATTAATCCACTAACCCACAAACGCGTAAACAATCCACTAAATCATAAAATTATGAAAAAAGCTTTATTCTTTCTGATTGCGGCGTTTATGATGCTGTCGGTGAGAGGGTTGGCGCAGAACAACTGTATTGCGCCGACTGGTCTGACGGCGTCGTTGCACGCGCCGGAGTGGAACCATGTTCTGCTCAACTGGAATGCTGTCGTGGATTCCACGCAGCAAGACATTATGTGGTCAACCACCACGTACTCTACCCGTATCGGCGGTGGTGAGAATGTCGCGCTCGATTTCACAGGCGTGATTCGTTTCACCCCGACGGAGTTGGCCAGCCACTCGGGCCAATACCTCACTTCCGTGTCCTTTATCCCCGGTGAGGACCAAACGGTGTGTACCTACTACGTGATGGTATGGCAGGGCGGAAGTGTGACCAATGACACCATCTTCAACCCTGGTACCTTGATGGTGAACCAGATTATCAACACTCCGCTGACCATCAACTCGATCAACACCATTCTGCTTGACACAGCTTTGCAGATTGATGTGACGCAAGAGTTGTGGATTGGCATCCGTTGTGATTGTTCGGCCGGCTATCCGCTTGGCGCCAGCAATAATACGGCTGTCTTCAACTACGGCGACCTGATTGCGGTTAACGGTACCAACACGGTATGGGAAACCCTTTCAGGAGGAGATCCTACGGCTACAATAGCCGCTTACAACTGGCTGATTATCGGACATCTGCAGACAGCCGACAATATCCTCTCCGGTTACAAGCTCTATCGTGACAATGCGCTTCTCTCCACTGTCGGGTCCACCGCCTATTTGGATTCGGTGCCCAACGGCGACTACACCTACAGCCTGACGGCCGCGTATGTCAGCGGCTGCGAGTCGAATCCGATTTCCGTGTCAATCACGATGGCTTCCAACCCTTGCGCCGACTGTCTGGACTCGGTGATTGTGAACGGCGGTGCCACCCCGAACACGGGTTACCTCTTGCCGCTTAACACGTTCTACAACTATTCTTTCTCCGAACAGATTTACACTGTGACGGAATTGGGCACCATCAACGGCGCCATCAACTGTATCTCTTTCCAATATATATATGCTACACCACAAACCAAGAACATTGTGGTCTATATGGGCAACACCAACAAGAGCAGCTTCAGCGGCGGCGACTGGGTTCCTGCCAGCCAAATGTTCCAGGTGTTTAACGGCACGGTTAACTTCACCAATGCCGGTCCCGACAACTGGGTGAACATCCCCTTCGACGTGCCTTTCGAATACGACGGCAGCAGCAATATCGTGGTGGCGGTGCTGAACAACACCGGCAGCTACGTTTCGAGTTCCAACCCCACTTTCAATGTGCATCCCGCTGCTAACAAGAGCCTGTATCTTTACAATGATGGCAGTGCTTACAATGTGAATTCCTTGGCGTCGGGTACTGTGGGCTCGGAACGCAACAACATCCGCTTCCTCGTGGGTGAACCGATCACCTGTCCGATGCCGCCCCATTTGACGGTCACCAGCATCACCAACGCTGGAGCGACCATCTCGTGGAATTCCACCGAGGTGAGCAACGGCTACGAATTGGTGATTGTTCCCGAGGGTAGCACGTTGAACAACGAGACGCCCATTACGTTGAGTGACACCTTCTATGTGGTCACCGATTTGCAGGCCAATACGAACTACAAGGTCTATGTGCGCGCCAGCTGCGGCGGCGATTTCAGTAACTGGAACATGCAGAGCTTCAAGACGTTGTGTGCTCCGACCGCTCAGTTGCCCTACGTGATGGATATGGACGGTTTCGGTTCGGGTTCCGGCACGCTTCCGGACTGCTCCGAGGTCGGCCTTGGCGGCACCTACGCCAACTATCCTTACATCTCCAGCTCTTATCACCATTCCGGCAACGGCGCTCTTTACTTCTACTCCTACACGCCCAACTCCGCGATGATCCGTTTCCAGGGACTCGACCTGACGGAGAACAATGATCCGTTAGTGATGAGCTTCTACGAGTACAAGACTTCCTCCGGTTATGGCTATATCCAAGCCGGTTATATGACAGATCCCACCGATTTCAGCACCTTCGTCTCGTTGAAGACGGTTTATCCGAGTGACATTCCCACTTCCGCTTGGACAGAGGTGCGTTTCGCCGTTCCTGCCACTGTGAACGGTCAGGTCATCTATCCGACCTTGTACTGTCCATTCGCACCGGGTAGCGCTTCCAACTATGTCTATATTGACGATTTGACCATTGAAGTCGGCCAGAGCAACTGTATGGCGCCGCACAACTTCCAGTTCTCCAACGTGAGCGGAACCTCCGCGTTGGCCACTTGGACGCCCGACGAGACCGCTTCTGGCACGGAAACCTATCATCTGGAATATTCAGAGACCGGCACCGACAACTGGCAACCTGTGACCACCACGGCCAACTACGTCCTTATCGGCGGCCTCACCCCGCAGACCCTTTACGATGTGCGTCTGTATATGGATTGTGACGCGAACGGCTACAGCGACACGCTTACGGAAACGCTGTTCACGCATTGCTTGTCCGGCGGCGAATTCTCCATCGGCAACGGCACGAGCACTTACTCCTACCTGCCTTCTTACGGTTTCTACAATTACTCTTACACGCAGCAGATTTTCCTCTCCAGCGAGATGACCGGCCCCAGCGCACTCACCTCCATCGCTTTCGAGGCTTCTGCCATCGCTATCCAGCGTAATTATAAGATTTACTTGATGCACACGACGGCGACCGATGCCAACAACTGGCTTCCCACCGACTCCGCCGTGCTGGTGTTCAGCGGCAACCAACCGTTAGTTGTCGGGTGGAACACGTTCTACTTCACCGCTCCGTTCGCCTATAACGGCACCGACAACCTCGCCGTCATCGTTGTTGATGAGACGGGCAGCTATGCCAGTGGCAACTCGTGGATGACGCATACCACCTCCGGCACGCTGGCCAAGTACATCTACCAAGACGCTTCTCCGTACAGCATCAACACCACGCCGAGCAGCGGAAGCTCCGGCACTTCGTCCAACCGCAACAACGTCCGCTTCGGTGGCGACTGCGATTCCACGGCCACCTGTGTCGCGCCCAACATCGTGGTCACCAACTACACCGATGACGAAATCACCATCGCGTGGGTGACTGGCGACCAGGAGACCTCTTGGGAACTGGAGTACAAGACCGCTGACACCACCGACTGGACCAATGTGGGCACGATGACCGACAACACCTACACCTTCACGGGACTGGCCTCCAGCACGAACTATGACATCCGTCTGAGAAGTGTCTGTTCCTCCTTCGAGTTCAGCAACTGGACCACGGTCAGCGCGTTCACCGTGTGCGACTACGTCACCGTTCCTTACACCGAGAACTTCGAGTCGGCCACGGGCAGCGGTTCCTCGTACTACATCGACTGCTGGTTCCGCGGCACCAACTATTCCACGACTTATCCTTACGTCTCCACTTCGTACGCCTCTTCCGGCACCCACTCCCTCTACTTCTACGGCACCTCCACCTATTACTGCTACGGTGCGACCCCGCGCTTCGACGATGCCGTGGAGATGGACAGCTTGGTGGTCAACTTCAACCTGTATGCCACCACCGCCGGCTACAGCATTGATTTCGGCGTGATGACCGACCCGTCGGATTACACCACCTTCGTGCCGCTGGGCTCCTTCCCGATACCGATCGCTGGCATTTGGAACAATTACGAGATCACCACCGCCAACTATTCCGGCAACGGCCATTATCTGGCCTTCCGTATCCCGCAATGGGGCTCCTCCTACGTCTATCTCGATGACGTTTCCGTGGATTACATGAATCCCTGCGAACACCCGACGAACCTCGCCGTGCAGAGTATGACCAGCGACGAGGCGACCATCACCTGGACCAGCAATGTCGGTGAATGGGAGTACACCTACGGCCTGACCGGCACGGTGGATTTGGAGACGGCTGTCTTAGAGGTTTCTTACGACAATACGGCGACGATCAGTAACTTGCAGGCGAACACCACCTACGACTTCTACGTGCGCAGTGTCTGCTCGGGCATTGGCGAGAGCAACTGGTATTCCTTCTCCTTCACGACGGAGTGTCTGCCCATCGACCTGCTGCCTTACACGCAGAACTTCGACTCGATGACCACGAGTACTTCCAACCCCACCTCCGGTTTCAGCAACATAGGCGATTGTTGGCATGCGTACAACACCGGCACGAGCTACACCTCTTATCCTTATGTGTATTACAGTTCCAGCTATGCCGCCAGCGGCAACTATAGCCTGCGCTTCTACACCTACACCTCCACGTCTTACGCCGACCAGTACGCCATCCTGCCTTCTCTCGACACCGACACTTATCCGCTCAACACGTTGCAGCTGACCTTCGACGCGAGCCGTTATTCCACCTCTTATCCGTTCTGCGTGATCGTAGGTGCGATGACCGGCACGGACATCAACACGTTCCAGCCGATTGACACGGTGCTGATGAACACGGGCGGCACGAACTACGAAACGCAGGTTATCTTCTTCAGCAATTTCACCGGCACGGGCGACCGCATCGCCTTGATGGCGCCTCATGCCATCGGTAACTTTGTGTCCGGCGCTTACTACAATGAAGGCCACATCGACAATGTCGTGTTGTCGGTGGCACCCACCTGTCCGCAACCCACGCATCTGACGGTTGACAATGTTACGGAAGATGCCGTGACGTTGAGTTGGACGGAGAACGGCTCGGCCAGCAACTGGGTCATCGAATACGGTCCGCAGGGCTTCGCGCCTGGCAGCGGCACCACCGTTCAGGCCAACAGCAACCCGTTCACTGTCAGCAATCTGTCTGCTGCGGTGACCTACCAGTTCTACGTGAAGGCTGACTGCGGCGGTGGCGACGAGAGTTCGCTGACCGGTCCTGTGGCGGCCACCCCGGGTTCCTACAACATGCCGGCCACCGGCACCCACACCATCACCACCTGCGCGATGGTCATCTATGACGACGGCGGCATTGACGGCGACTACAGCAACAGCTGCGAGTCCTACTTGACCATCAACCCCGCCACTCCCGGCAACGTGATTTCCATTCACGGCACCTCGACGACCGAGTCCAGCTACGACTATCTCTACATCTACGACGGCGCCAACACTTCCGGCACGCTGTTGGGTACCTTCAACGGCAGCGGCCTGACGGTTCCGGAGCTGACCTCCACCACGGGCCCGTTGACCATCTACTTCCAATCTGACGGCAGTGTGCCGTACGCCGGTTTCGAACTGATCGTGACCTGTGTTTCCAACACCTGTCCGGCACCGTCCAGCATCACGGTTTCCAACATCGGCAACACCTCCGCCACCGTCTCTTGGGTGCCTTCCGGCAACGAGACCAGCTGGATTGTGGAGCATAAAGCCTCTACCGCCACCAACTGGACGACCGCCACGGCCACCACGACGAGCTACCAGCTCACCGGCCTGACGGGTCTTACCACTTACGATGTGCGTGTGAAAGCCGACTGCGGCAGCGAGACTTCTTCCTACCGGACGACCTCTTTCACCACGCCGAACTGCCAATCCTCAGATGCCTGCAGTTATACCTTTGTGCTTGGTGACGGATATGGCGATGGATGGAATGACGCCTACTTGACGGTAGAACAAAATGGTGTGATTGTGGCAACATTGGAGGCTCTGGATCACGACCTTGATGATACCCAGACCTACGACTCGCTCATGGTCTCCCTTTGCGATGGCATTCCCACGAATCTTGTGTGGCACGAAGGTGACTACGATGACGAAATTAGTGTCACATTGATCGGACCTGACGGCACGCAACTGTTCACCATCTCTGACCTGTCAATGCTCACCAGTTATACGATCTACACCTTCACCACCGACTGCAGCAACTCGCCCGGACCCGAGCCGTGCGCCACGCCGACCGGCTTGCACACCACGGCTGTCCAGAACGAGAGCATTGCCATCGCTTGGGACGCCAATGCCAACGTGAACAGCTGGAACATCCAGTATCGTCCGCAGAACGGCACGTGGAGCTCCGCGACCTCCAACACGAACAGCTACACCATCACGGGTCTGACGGGCCTCACGGCTTACGAGATCCAGGTGCAGGCCAACTGCGGTGGCGGCAACCTGAGCGACTGGAGTGCCAGCGTCTCCGCCACGACCACCAACGTGGGCGTCGAGGAGTGGCTGGCCAACAGTGTGACGTTGTTCCCGAACCCTGCGAAGGAGGTTGTCAATGTACAATGTACAATGAACAATGTGCAGGGTGTTGAGGTGTTCGATGTGTATGGTAAATTGATCACGACCGTAAACGCCATTGACAACCCGACCCGCATCAACGTCGCAGGTCTCGCCGACGGCATGTATTTCGTGCGCGTGACGACGGATAGGGGAGTGGTGACGAAGACGTTCGTGAAGAGGTAACCCCCCCTGCCCCCCTAAAGGGGGGTAATATTCCTCATTCGAGGTGGGAAAGGGTAACGGGTGACTCTAAACCTTAACCTAAACTGATAATCAACGGGTGCTGGCGGTTTTGCCGGTGCCCGTTTTTCTTGTTCGCCCGACATGGGCATAATCTAACGGGTGAAAGTCCCGAGCGCGGCCTTATAGCGGCAAGCGCACAGCCAAAGACAAGGTGCCAATGGCGACATTGGGTCTGAAGGAAGTCAGCGGCAAAGC
>Ga0247611_10005855_pt1 | contig 15985 bp, 16 predicted proteins | sample 177DNAGHGhighgp2_FD_192422 | JGI IMG/M metagenome (GOLD analysis project Ga0247611, IMG submission 192422) | Sheep rumen microbial communities from Palmerston North, Manawatu-Wanganui, New Zealand - 1770 DNA GHGhigh gp2 | ecosystem: Host-associated > Mammals > Digestive system > Stomach > Rumen...
AGAATCACAACCTGTTTGTTTAACAAATTCAACAGCTTCTTTAACGTTAGTATATTTAGCATCTTTATCAGAAACGTTAACGTCATCTTCAACACCTGCCAATTTACCCAATTCAGCTTCAACTGAAACTCCTCTTTCGTGAGCATATTCAACAACTTGTTTTGTTACTCTAACGTTTTCTTCAAACGGGAATCTTGAACCGTCAATCATAACTGATGAAAAACCGCCATCAATACATGCTTTACAAATTTCAAAATCAGCACCGTGGTCTAAGTGAAGAGCGATAGGCACGGTAGTTGTAGCTAATGCAGCTTCAACCAACTTGATTAAGTAAGTTTGGTTAGCATATTTTCTTGCACCTGCTGAAACCTGCAAAATGATAGGTGATTGAGTTTCTTCAGCAGCTTCTGCAATACCTTGCAAAATTTCCATGTTGTTTACATTGTAAGCACCAATAGCATATCCGCCGGCAAGTGCCTTTTTGAACATTTCGTTTGTTCCGACTAATTTTCTTTCAGCCATTTTGTTTGTTCTCCTTCTTTATAACTTTGTCAGATTTGTAATCCGACCTACAATTAAGCATACTTTCATGTTCAGAATATAACAAACATAAAGTAGTTACAAGTACAGGATTAATCTTTTTGCTTGTTATGAAATAAATCTGTAAACATTTATTAAAATAGTATATATAATTTGCAAAAAATTTGTTTCAGCTGTTATAATCTGTCTAAGTGTAGTTTATTAATGAGGGGTATGTATGGCAATAACACCTGTGTCTAACTTGATTTCCGCAAACAGGATAAGTCCGGTAAATTTTGGAAACAGAAGGAAAAACATTGAGCCTAAGCAGTATCCTGTTCAAAGTGAAAGCAGGAGTGCCGCATATAAAAGAGTGCCTGTAATTGTTATGTTAGCGATGAGTCCTCTTACGGCTAGTGATTCGTTTTCTAAATCTCCGATAGAATTCGACTATCCGGAAATTGAGCTTGTAGAACAGCAGCGACAAAAGACTCAAAGTAATATTATTGGTCAAATAACTGTTGATAGTAATTATGAGCATTGTACATTTATGAAATATGATTCTGATAAGGTCAGAAGAGATGCTGAACTTTTGGCATTCAAGTATAACTTCCAATCGGAAGGCGGGTACAAAGGCTTGCTGGACGGGTTTTTCTATTCTGTTTGTAGTACTCCTAATTCTGATGGCAGAGTATTAGCTACTTATGTCGGAGTGGCGGATAATAAATTTGACCGCAACGTACGATTGTGTACTATACCATCGGGGTTTGCAAAATATATTTTAAATTTTGCTAATTCCGAACAAAATAATGATGCAGTGAAAGTTGCGAGAAAATTAGATTACATAGCTTCGTTTGGCAAGGATGCGGTTGTTAATGTTCCTAAAATTGAAGATGAGATAAACCGAATTCAGGACTGGGACGGAACTATAAGAGTTATCAACAGACCTTCCGAGCAAAACAAAAAATCTGTGAAAAGCACTAATAGTAACAATGTCAAACGTAATCAGCAATCAAAAAATGATCCGTTTAAGAGTTTGATTTTGCTTGCAAGTGATACAAAAACTATCGGTAATGAAAAATACGATTTTAAAGCATATACGGCTGATGCCAATTCAGCAAATTATGAAGTAATTGGTTTTGATTATAGCGTAAATATAAAAAATGGTTATATAGGTAATATGAAGGGGGCTTTTCAGGCAATTTGTCCAACAAAAATGTCTGATGGGCGATATTTAGTAGTGTATACTCAGGTAAAAGCAGATGGTACTCAGGTCAAAAATCAAATATGTAAAGTTCCATCTTCTATCGGTAATTATTTATTGCAATTGGCAGAATCCCCTATGAATAATAATGCTATTGTTCCGATGTCAAAGAGGGATTTATCATCTGTGTTTGGAACTTCCGGTATTAATAATGCTCCAAAAATCGGCAGTACTATAAAAGTATACAAACATCCAAACGGCTCTGTATTTGTTTCCACAAAATAGGATTTTAATATAACTAGTATATAAATTGTAAATATTTATTACGATATTTGTAAAATGGTGAAATTACTTGCCACAACATGTTTTTACATGTTTAGAGAGAATAATCAGAGGATGTTTATATGGTCAATGAGGAAGTAAAATTAGATTTGAATGTGCAAGCTGTGCGTGCCGGGCAGAGTTCCCAGAAAACTTCAACTGCAAAATCTCAGACTGTTACAAATGTTTTTGAGGGATTTAAAAAGTACGCAAAAAAATTAGGCTTTGAACTTTCTACAGAAAAAGTTCAGGAATTTATAAATGCAAATCCTGATATATTGACCAAAACTCCTGAAGAATTAGATAAAGCATTCAGAAATTTTATATCTTCTCAAAAAGCAAAAACTCCTGAAGCTACGACAGAAGTTCAGCCGGCTGCAGAAGGTGCTTCTTCTCCTGAAACAGAGAGTTCTGTGCCTGCAAATCCTTTCGGTTCAGCTTCTGATACTGATATAGAAACTTTACTTACAAATTTAACAAAGGCTGAAAGTTCAGCAGAAGAAAATCCTGCACCTGTTGCAAAGAATCTGTTTGCGGCAAAGGCTGATACTCAGCCTGATCCAACTGTTCAGCCAGAGGCAGAAGCCCCAGCTGCTGAAGAACCTGCAAAAGCAAAGGATGCACAAAAAAAGGATACTGCTGTTGGTTCTAAGGATGGTCAGAAAAAAGACGAAACTATAGCTGAATATTTCGATCGTCAGGTAGATTTTGATACAAAAACTTTCAGCGAAAAATTAACAAAACCTGAAATGGAACAGGTATATATTCGCCAATATGCAAAAAATATGTTTCTTTTCGGTAATTCCGATGAGCAAAAATCAGATGCTGATTGGGTAAATTTACCTGAAGATGAAAAGCAAAAATATATTGAGCAGGCAAAGCAGGAAGTTTATGCGGATAAATCATTCTCTTCAGCTATGGATAATGAGCATACTGCAAAAATAATGTTGAATTCCCGTATGCTGAATTTGCAGGCAGCCTCAGCAAATGGTACTACTTTATCAGAATTTAATAAGCAAGATCAAAATGCCAAAAATTCTGCAATATATGAAATGCTTGATACGAAGCGTAAAACTAACGAGAAGTATTCAGAATCTCAAGATGCTAAAGATTATGATTATTCTCAATTTTCAGCTTCAGAAAGATTATTTATGGATAAAGCTGATACTTCTTTATCAGCATTACAGTATTACGCAAAGAAACAAGGTTTGGCAGGTGCTGATGGGCTTTGCCATGATAACATAACAGAGTATGTAAAGCATAATAAAGTAAATATGGCTATTGCCACAAAAGAATATTTGACTGAGAAATCAAAATCCGGCAATTTAACTGCTTTTGAGAAATTGGAACTGGCTGCACTAAATAAACTTGAGCCGGCTTTAATTGAAGCATATGGTAGTGAAAGCGGTTCTTCTTCAGTTGATGGCGAAATCGCTTATGACGCAAAATATGCTGAAAAATTTAATAATGCAAGTCCGGCTTTACGTCAGGTATATAAAGTGCAATATATTACAGAAAAATATAAAGATAATCCTGAGAAGATTAAAAAGTTAATACAGGATGAAATTAAGCACAGTAATATAGAAACAGCGTTGGCTATTCATGCTCTTGCAGGTAATGACGAAAACATTTCAAAAGAATTAGCCGAAACAAGAGATAATAATATTGCTGTTTTAAATGCTTCAGGTCTCGGTAATTTAAAACCGGAACACATGCAGACAGCTATAAAATTAGGTGCTTCATTGTTAGGTGAAGAAAATGTTGTAAACTTGTTTAATCATTATGGTATAAATACCGTTAAGGATAAAGATTTGGGTACTGCTGCAGATGCAATTGGTACTAATGTAAAAGATCAAAAATTGTTAGATACCAGTATGTCACTTGTTTTTGACAGATCTAACCATTGTGAAAACGTAGAAGATGGTTTGAACGGTATTAACAGAGCGAAAGAACATGCCTCTCAGGAATGTCAACAAGAAGCATCTTTAGGTACTGTAGGTTCTCCGCACGAAGCAGAATATGGTGCTGAGTATGCAAAAGATAACGGTGCAACAGCTGCTTTCATGGTTGAACATGATATTCCTGCAAAATATAATAAAGAAAACCAAACAAAGATGTTCAAGGTTTTAAAAACCAGCATTGAACAAAATTTACCTGAAGATAAGGCTGTAGCTTCTTTAAATAAATTATCCGATCAGATTGCAAAATGTGATGCTTCAAATCAACTTGAAATGCACAAAGAAATTTCTAAATCTAAATATAGTGCAGTAGTTGAGCATGCAGCAAAAAACATTAGCAACTATGATTCATCTGTACAGGCTGAAGCAATACGGACAACATTATCTTCCGGTAACGTTGCTGCTATAGAAGCTGTTATTTCCAATCTTGACAAAATTTCAGCTGTAGCATTATCTGAGGTTAGAGCTGAAATTAATGCACAGATTGAGGCTATGGAAAGTCGTCATCTTGATGACTTGTTGAGCGATTATGCAAAACAGAAGCTTGGCAGATCACTTGAAGGTTTAAATCCTAAAAGTGCTGAGTATTCTGACAGAATGCAGGCATATATTGCAGAATTAAAGAAATTACCTCAGTCTGAAATCTATCAGAGAATTTGTGCAGATTTCAAAACTTGGCCATCTTCATTGCAAACTATGATTTTAGACAAGATTGCAAAATATAGTCCGACATTGCTTGCAATGTTTATTGACAGATACGGAATCAAACTTTTAACAGGTTTTGGACAGGTAAATATTGCTACAAAAAATCAGATATTAACAGAAATGCTGAAAACTCCGAGTAAACGTGCTGAAGCTATGGAATACATAAAATTTAATCATGGCGGTAATTTTAGTGATTCTGTAAAAGATATGTATAACAAGATTGTTGCCGAAAGAGAAGGCGATGATTATGATAATGTAAAAGCAAGAAGACAGTCGGAAACCGAAGAAGCATCTTATCAATCTGCACCTGCCGCTTTCGGTTCTCAGTCAGGTGCTACAAGAACTAATCTGAGCAGTGGTGAAGGTGCATACTGGAAAACAAAAGCTAACCTGAATTCGTACCTTGCTTAGAGATATTGCTTATTTCAAAACCATTTATTGACAATTTTTTTTAATCTGTCTATAATTTTCGTATGGCTAAAATTATAAATGTAATTAAGGGAACGAAAGATATATTACCTCAAGATGTCGGTGAATGGCACAGATTGGAAGAAACAGCATTAAAAGTTTTTTCAAAATACGGATATCAGGAAATAAGAACACCTATTTTTGAGGCTACTGAACTTTTTGCCCGTGGGGTTGGTGATACTACTGATATTGTTAACAAAGAAATGTACACTTTTGAAAAAAGTGAACGTTCTCTTACGTTAAGACCGGAAAATACCGCAGGGGTTGTTCGTTCATTTATTGAAAACGGAATGTCAAGATTGTCTGCACCTGTCAAATTATGGTATAAAGGTCCTATGTTCAGATATGAACGACCTCAGGCAGGTCGTCAACGTCAGTTTCATCAGGTCGGGGTAGAAATGTTTGGTATCAAACAGCCGGCTGCAGATGCTGAAGTTATATTATTGGCTATAAATTATTTGAAGGCTTTAGGGTTGAATGATTTGGAAGTAGAATTGAATTCTTTGGGTTGCCCTAAATGCAGAGAAGAATATAAGGCTAAAATTAAAGAAGTTTTGAAGCCTGAATTTAATAATTTGTGCGAAGATTGTCAAACAAGATATGAAAAAAATCCGTTGAGATTGCTGGATTGCAAGGTCGAATCCTGTCAGGCAATATTCAGTAAGCCGGAAATAAAAGAAGTTATATTTTCTGATTTCTTGTGTGAAGAATGTGCGGAACATTATTCACAATTAAAAGAGTATTTAGATAAAGCTAAAGTAAAATATACGGAAAATAAACTTTTGGTTAGAGGATTAGACTATTATAACAGAACTGTTTTTGAAATTAAATCAAACGATTTAGGTTCTCAAAACGCCGTATGTGGCGGCGGCAGATATGACAGTCTGGTTAAAAATCTCGGCGGAGAAGATACTCCTGCTATTGGGTTTGCAATGGGAATGGAAAGATTAAATGCTCTTTTACCTAAAGTTGAACCAAAACTATTAGACGGATATATTGTTTCAAATTCTCCGGTTGAGGCTTTTGCTTTGGCTGAGGAGTTAAGGGCTGCAGGTAAAAATGTTGAATTTGATTTGGCAAATAAAAAGTTTACAAAACAATTGGAAAAAGCATCAAAAGTTGCTCGTTATGCTTTAATCCTTGGTGAAGATGAAATCAAAGAAAATGCAGTATCTGTAAAAAATCTTGAAACATCTGAGCAAATAAAAGTTTCGAGAGAAAATGTTTCTGAAATGGTGTAATAAGTATAAGGGGTTTACGGTATAAATATGTCAAATAAGGTTCATGAAGTAATAAAACTGCTCTCGGGTGCATTTAGAAGAAGATTTAATGACTATAAGGGGTTATATCTTTTCGGTGCTTATGTTGACGGGCAGGAGCATGAAGATGAAGATATTGAAATAGTCGCTCTTTTTGATAATACTGACAAAGCGAAAAGAGAAAATATTTGGCCTGTTATAGGCAAAATAGAAACTGAATTAGACGTATCATTAGACGTGTATCCGTACACAGATGAAGAATTTAAGAATGATGATGTCTTGTATGATGAAGTTATTTCGGAGGGAATATTTTATAACCCTTTGGGAATTGCACAAAAAGATTAGTACATAATTAGTTAAGCTAACAGAAAGGAAAAACAATGGATAAGATTACAATTCGTTCAGACAGAAAAGAAGATTACAAATTTATGTATAAAGGAGAGGATGTTATTCTTGGTGCAGGTAAAATTATCAGTATTGCTGACGGATTAGAACATGTTGTTCTTCCGACTTGTGCTATGAAGATTATGAACAATCTTATTGTTATCAAAGAAGACGTTAAAAAGTAATATATAAATGTTTTATTTCGAGAAAATTAGTGATAAAAAGGTTTTGAAATCAGATTTAATCAAAGCCGAGCATTTTTTTACGACCAGACAATGTTGTATCAAGTCTAAAGAACCTGATATGTTCGATTTTGTTGCAGATAACAGGCAAGCTGTTTGTAACTATCTGAAAATTGATTTGGAAAATCTTATATATCCTTCGCAAACACATACTTCTAATGTTGTTTTGGCACAAAAGGGTAAATCGGATTATCCTGAAACAGACGGGTTAATCGTAAATGAACCTGATATTGCGGTGTTTTTGAATTTTGCTGATTGTACCCCTTTGATTTTCTATGATGAAGTAAAAAAAATCGGAGCGATTTCTCATGCAGGATGGCGAGGTACTGCGGCAAATATAGCAACAAAAACCATTCATAAAATGATTGATGAATTTGGCTCAAATCCCAAAAATATATCGGCTGCCGTTGGTCCTGCAATCGGAATTTGTTGTTATAATGTCGGGGAAGAAGTATATGACAGGTTAAGGACTACAGTATCTGATTTTAGCGGTTTGTATGAAATTCGTAACGGTGAAATATATGTGGATTTAAAAAATATAAATGCCCGTCAGATTTTGGAATGTGGTGTTGAAAATATTGATATTGCCCCATATTGTACATGTTGTAACAATGATTTGTTCTTTTCATACAGAAAAGAAAATGCAACAACAAACCGCCACAGTGCAGTATTAAAAATAGGCTAATTTCTGCGTTTGAAACTTATTAAAAATGTACCCTTGAATAACTGTAGAAAATATGTTATACTAATAAAAAACAGGAGGATTAAAACTATGAGTATATCTGCATTTGACCTAGGGAGTGAGGGGGTAAATCCTCTTGTAGTAAGGATTTACAAGGTTTTGATAATATAGTTGCATGTCATTACGAGCTAATCAAAGGCTTAATTTGCGAAGCGGATTTCTGTACGGTACTTGTACCGGATAGCGACGATATTGAGCGATTCGCACATAGTGCAGGTAGCGAAACTCTCGGAGCGTGGAAGAAATCCAAGGCAGTAATCCAGCCATTAGACTACAGAAATATAAAGGAAAGAGCAAGGCAAAATTTCACAGTTATGACATAAAAAAAGCTGGATTGCTTCGTTGCAAAGCTGTTTGCTTCTCGCAATGACATGGAAAAAGCTGCCTTTACTTTAGCTGAGGTTCTAATCACACTCGGAATAATCGGTGTAGTTGCGGCAATGACGTTACCTGCATTGATACAGAATTACCAAAAAGGTGTAGTACTAAATCGTTTGAAACAGACTTATGCACAGGTTCAGACGGCTATAGATACCGTTGCGGCAAGAGATTTTGACGGACTCCCGCTGCATCAGTGGAGTTGTGGTGATCAGACAAAATTTAGTGGTGTTGAATCTTGAGGTGATAGAGCCGGTGATTCTTGTCTTTATCTTGCGATACAAGAGATTGCAACAAAAATGTATAGAACAACTAATGTGGAACAGGCTATTTGTTATGAGGAAGGCAGAGCGTATAGACCTTATACATGTTTAGATGGATCTTCTTGGTGTTTTGAGAATGGAAAAGCTATTTCAACTGCAGGTATTGCCGCATTGCTTCCAAACGTGGCTTGTGTGCGTTGGTATTGGGCTGCACATGCAGGGGATGCAAGAGGAAGTTTAGTTATAGATGTTGACGGACCGTATTCAGGATACAATCGATTAGGCAAAGATGTTTTTTCATTTTATTACTCTACTCCTAATACCGGTATTGGTATGGGAAATAATGGAAGAACAATAGTTCCGTATGCTCAGGGAAATACCAGAGCTCAACTCTTAAATACTTGTAATATACGGAGTTCCGGTATGAAATGTGCCGCTTTAATTATGAATGACAGTTTGCAGATGAAGTCTGATTATCCTTGGCAATGGTATATTTATATATATTAAAAGAGGTCGGAACTAAGTTTCGACCTCTTTTAAGTTTAGTATATTAATTTAAAAATTAATTACCTGTTTGAATGAAAAGGCTGATAATATCGTTAATAGCTGCGAATTGTCTTTGATATTTCTGAGCCTGAACTTCAAGCATATTAATTTGTTTTTTGTATTCAAGAACATTATTCTGGCAATCTTTAACAGATTGAGTTAAGGTTTCCTGTACTTGTTGAGCTTCCTGCAAAACATTAGTCATAGAAATTCCAAGAGCTTCCATTGTTTGTTTAATAATTAATGCACCTGTTTGTTTTGAAACCCCTGCCGGAATTTTAGTGATTAATTGTTTTAAAACCGCAACATTAGCAGGCAAATCCATATCATCAACAGCAGCTAAATTTGCATCCTGATTGTTTTGTCTGAAATTCATCATAGTGCGGTTAAATGCGTTATCTATAGCATTTGCCATATTCAAAGATGATGTTATATTGCTGTTAGCTTCATCGAAAGAATTGATTGAAGGTTGTACATTTGGTGTAAATTCTTCATTATTAACAATACTTTCTTCTGCAGATAAATTAGGTGTTTCTGCAGGTTCTGAAACAGGAATAATATCAACATCTGATGATTGTTGTTTTAAAGCTTCAACAATTTTTTTCCCAACACCTTCAGTCATTTTATTGCTACTCATATTTCTAAATCCTTTTTATTTACTTCCGTACTTCTGCATTATATTAAAAAGGTAAAATTATTTCAACCGACAATTTTATAATTTTACAAAAGAAGTTCTTTATGGTATGTTTTTCACATAAGAGGGATGATTATGGCAAAAAAAGCAAGTATAAAAGTTTATGATAACTTGAATGAAATGTTGAGTTGGGAATTGGAAACTGATAAAGAGTTTACGCCTTTATGGGATATGTATTACGGTGAAAATCCCCAGCAGCGTGCAGGTATTTTGCAAACCGACGGAATGGCTGATTTTGAAGTTATGTTTGGCAAGACTCTTTCCTATAATGAGGTATTGAGTTTAACGGAATTGGCAAATATTTTGTGTGAATTTTATGATGTGTGTGCCGTTGCTATTGTAAAACATGCCGCACCTTGCGGTGTTGCTCTTGCTCCGACTATCGGGGAAGCATACACAAAAGCTTTTGATTGCGATCCGATAGCTTCTTTCTTTGGTTCTATCGGATTTACAAAAACTGTTACGGCAGAACTTGCAAAGCATCTTAATTCAATGTCTGTAAAAATGGTTTTTGCTCCCGAATTTGAAGAAAAAGCTCTGGAAATTTTCAAAGTTAATCCTCTGATAAAGATTATAAAATTAAATACTCCTTTACAGGAATTCAAAACATTGTTGCAAAAGGATATTCATGTTACTCCATTTGGAACTTTGTATCAGGATGCTAACAAAAGTCGTCTCGGGAAAAATTCATTCAGAGTTGTAACGAAAACTAAACCTACAAAAGAGCAAATAGAAGATTTAGTATTTGCGTGGAAGGTTTCAAAGTATGCCCGTTCAAATTCAATTGTTATTGCAAAGGATTTTAAAACAGCAGCAATTACTCAAGGTTTTATTACACCTGTTACTGCTGTTGAAGTTGCAATGGATACAGCCTGTGATGCGGCAAAAGATGCTGTGTTGGCTTCTGATACCGTGTTACCTACTGTGGATTGTGTTTATGCGGCAGCACAGGGCAGAATTTCTGCTATAATTCAACCGGGTGGTGCTGCTAACGAAGATAAAATTATTGAATTGGCTGATAAATACAATATTGCAATGATATTAACCGGTATAAAAAATTATAAACATTAAAATATAAGGACTAAGATTATGGAAATTAAAAGTTGGGAAGAATATTTTTTGGATTTGGCGAGAACTTGTGCCAGCCGTTCTAATTGTTTGAGAGCTCAGGTAGGTGCGGTTATTGTTGGTGATGATAAAAAGATTAAGGCTACAGGTTATAACGGTACTCCGTCAAAAGTTGAATCCTGTTACGAACGAGGCAAATGTTACCGTATTGAAAATAATATTGAATCCGGCACAAGATATGAAACTTGTCGTTCAATTCATGCAGAGCAGAATGCAATTATTCAGGCAGGACAGGACAGATGCAAAGGTGCTACCATGTACATCTGGGGACATAATTTTATTTGTATCTTGTGTAAAAGATTTATTGTGCAGTCAGGAATAAAAGATGTTTACCTTAAAAAAGATGAAAATACTCCTGTTGTTCATGTAACTGTAGAAGACATACGCAGAGAATTGGAAGCATAATTACTGAAATTGTATTGTTTTTTATATTATATTGACGGGTTGAAGCAAATTGTTCAACTAATCCTACCTGTCTGCTGAATGTGTAAATTTTTATGTAGTTCTTCATTTTTAATGGCAAATATTTCACAGTAAATATTTTAATATATTTAAGTAGTACAAATGTAGGTAAAATTTTATGGTAGATGCAGTTAATTACGCAAATAAGTTAAACTCTTGCCCTTGTCCAAAACCGCAAGTAGCATTTAAAGGTGAACAAGCGCCTGTCGATATGGAGCAAAAACCCGATACTTTTGAAAAAGACGTAAAAAATAATAAGATATATCCAATTAAATCCGCTGTTTTAGGCGGGCTTTTATTGGGTGGTATAGAAATCGGAACGGACTTCTTACTCAGAAAATTTACGAAACTTGATATGTATCCTAAAAAGATATCTTTTATAGTGGGTGGGTTAACTGCTTTAATAGGAGGAGTTTTTACATATTTTAATGCAAAGAAAATCCAAAAAAATGATAATATAAAAAATTACGAAGATTTGTTTAACTCACAAATTAACAAATAATAACAACATATTGAATAGAGAAAATACGATTTGAAATTATGAAAAAGTTTATAATAATTGGTTTATTCCGGTTTTAATTTAAAATTTGATAATCTTTTATGTTTCTTGTACGATTGACATGCGAGAGATGTTTATTTGTTATAAATAAGGAGAAAATTATGAAAAAATCTATCAATGATTTGGGTGACGTTAGAGGCAAAAGAGCGTTAGTCAGAGTTGACGTTAATGTACCTCTTGATGCTGATAAAAACGTTACGGATGACACAAGAATTCAAGCTATTGTACCTACCGTAAGAGCATTACAGGAAAAAGGTGCAAAAATTATTTTAATGGCACATTTAGGCAGACCTAAAGGAGAATGGAATCCTGAATTTACTTTAGCACCTGTTGCAAAGCACATGTCTAAAGTTTTGGGCGAAGAAGTTTTATTCGTATCAACTCCTGTCGGAGAAGGTGCAGAAAAAGAACTTGAAGGCTTAAAAGACGGTCAGGTAGCTTTATTGGAAAATATACGTTACTACAAAGCTGAAGAAGCAAAAGACGATGATATGACATTTGCAAATGAATTGGCAAAATTAGGCGATTTCTATGTAAATGATGCGTTTGGTGCTGCTCACAGAAATCATACTTCAACAGCAAAATTGGCAAAGGTTCTTAAACCTGCGGTTTCAGGTTTGTTGATGGAAAAAGAATTAAGATGCTTATCTCAGGCTCTTGATAATCCTACACGTCCTTTCACTGCGGTTGTTGGCGGTGCTAAAGTTTCTTCTAAAATCGGTGTTTTGGAAAACTTGTTGGATAAAGTTGATAACATGATTATCGGCGGCGGTATGGCTTATACATTCGTAAAAGCTAACGGCGGTAAAATCGGTAATTCAATTTGTGAAGATGACCAAATAGAAGTTGCTAAAGCTATCGAAAAGAAAGCACAAGACAAAGGCGTAAAACTTGTTATGGCAACTGATGTTCTTGTTACTGATGATTTCTCAGGTAACGGAACAAACAAATTCGTTAAAATCAACGAAATTCCTGACGGATTTGAAGGTGTTGATGCAGGTGAAGATTCAAGAAAAGCGTTTGCAGAAGTGCTAAAATCTTCAAAAACAATTTTGATGAACGGACCTGTTGGTGCATTTGAAAATCCAAAATTCGCAGAAGGTACAAAAGCTGTATTGGCTGCTGTTGTTGATGCAACAAAAAATGGTGCAACTTCTGTTATCGGCGGTGGTGATTCAGTTTCAGCTGCTAAGAAATTCTTTAAAGCTGAAGATTTCACCCACGTTTCAACAGGCGGCGGTGCTTCATTAGAATTTATTGAAGGTAAAGTACTTCCGGGTGTTGCAGCTTTGGATGAAGCTTAATCTTAAAAACGATATAAATAAAAGAGGCAGGATTGTTGTACTGCCTCTTTTTAATGTAAAATTTTATTAATATTTCTATATAACCTAGCAAAAATTTATTTTTAGATGTATTATACACGATAAATAAATATACAAGGAGTATAGGCATGGCAATAGATCCGATAAGTTCATTAAGAATAATAACCCCTCAAAAAACAAATCAGGGTAATGATTATAAGAAATCCAATGCAGGTAAATATGTCGGTGGATTAGTTGGTGCAGGTTTGGCTGCCAAGTGGGTTTATGGGGCTTCAAAAGTTTCAAAGTCCGTTGATTTGAAGCGTATGTTTATTCCTATTTTTGATTCTATTGCAAAATCAGTTGATGATTTTACTAAAACAGAACCTATGCCGAGAGCAGATTTTAGAGCGGTAAGAAAAACATCTTTTGTTAACGGTCTAAGAATAGGTGTTCCGGCTATTGCTGTTTTGAAATTTGGTGCAGGTTTAGCAATAGGTGCTATCGGTGACGGCATCGCTAACTACTTTTCAAGAAAGGGTGCGGACAAAGCTAACGTATAGCTGAAATTAATTCAATCTTGATATTTATGTTTGTTTGTGATGTAATGTTCTTACCGCAGATATTTTGTTTGCGAGTCCAATAGAAAGAAGACAATTAAAAGTTGCCTAAAAATATTAAACTAGCCAAATTTGCAGGTTTTTGTTACGGAGTAAAAAGAGCTGTAGAAACTGCAAAAAAATTAAAATCTGAAAACCCTGATAAAAATGTTTTTGTATTAGGTGAGCTTATTCATAATACTGATGTTATAAATGAGCTTGAGCAGCTTGGTATAAAGACAATAAATGAAGTTCCCGATAAAGGGGACGGAATTTGTGTTGTGAGAAGTCATGGGGAGAGTCCTGAAATTATTGATAAGATTCGTAGAGCAGGATTTGAGCTTGTTGATTTGACGTGTCCCGATGTAAAGAAGGTTCAGCAAAAGGCTATAGAGTTAGCTAAGGACGATTATTTCGTAGTAATTGTTGGTAAGTCTGAGCATCCCGAAGTTGTGGGAATAAACGCTAACGCAAGATTATGGAGTAATAATGTTGTAGTTGCAAGTTCGGTAGAGCAATTAAAAGATTATGAAAAAGCAATAAAGGCACATAAAAAAGTCGGTGTTGTTGTGCAGACAACTCAAATGCTCAGAACTCTAAATCCAATTGTTGAATATTTAACTTCAATATCAAAGGAATTGCATGTAGCGAATACTATTTGCCAGAGTACAGCTATGCGTCAGTCAGAAGCAAAAGAGCTGGCTAAGGAAAGTGATTTAATGATTGTGGTGGGTTCAAAAAAGAGTGCAAATACTACGCATTTGGCGGAAATTTTGAAAAATATTACAAAAACAATTCATATAGAAAATGATACAGAGCTTGATAATTACAAAGATGTAATTGGCAGTTCGGCTAATATATCAATTACGGCAGGAGCGTCAACTCCGCAAAATGTAATAGAAAAAGTTATAGAAAAAATAAAATAAAGAAAAGGAGAAAATAAAAAATGACAACAACTTTAGAAAAAACAAACATGGATGAATTTGAAAAATTATTGGAAGAATCTTTTTCAAAATCATACTCTGTAGCAGATATCGTAGAAGGTACTGTTATGAAAAAAGATAACGACGGATATTTGGTAAGTGTTCGTGGTGCAAAGACAGAAGCTTTCTTACCTAACAGAGAATTGTCTTCAGCAGAAGGTGAAGATACACTTGAAGTTGGGGATGAAAAGGAATTCTATGTATTAAAAGAAGAAAATGATGAAGACGGAATGCTTCTTTCATTGAAGAGATTGGCATTTGCTCAGGCTTGGGCTCAGTTGAATGATGCAAAAGTTCAGGGTGATACAATTCTTGCAAAAGTTGTTTCAATCGTTAAAGGCGGTGTGTTGGTTGATGTAGCTGATTTAAAAGGCTTCATTCCTTCAAGCCAATTGAGAACAGGACAACCGTTTGACGGTTTGATTGATACAAAGATTGAAGTAAAAGTTTTGGAAGCAGATCCTAAGAAGAATAAATTAATCCTTTCTCAGAGATTGGCTGTAGCTGAACAAAGAGATCAGGTTGTAGATAATATTCTTTCTACTCTTGAAGAAGATCAGGTAGTTAAAGGTGAAGTAGTCAGAATTGCTGATTTCGGTGCATTTATCGACATCAACGGTATTGACGGTTTACTTCCTATTTCAGAAATTTCTTGGCAGAGAATTAAACATCCTTCAGATGTTATTTCTCTCGGTGAAACTTTAGAAGTTAAAATCATTAAGATTGACAGTGAATTAAAGAGAATTTCACTTTCATTAAAGAGAATGGGCGAAGATCCTTGGCAGCAAATTGAAGGACAATTTGAAGAAGGTCAGGTAATCACAGGTACTGTTAATAAAGTTACAGGTTTTGGTGCATTTATTAACATCTTCCCCGGAGTAGAAGCATTGTTACCTGTTTCAGAAATGAGTGACGAAAACGTTAATCCGTTCAATGAATTCAAAGTTGGTGACAGCGTAGAAGTTCTTATCAAGAAATTCACTCCGCAAGAACACAGAATTGCATTGAGCATCAAAGATATTAATAAAGAAGCGTAAGTTTCTAATATCAAATGTTAAAAGCAGGACGGTAATTATACCGCCCTGCTTTTTTATGACGGGATATATGAAACAACATCTCCCCTATGGGGAGAAAAGAATTTCAATTTGAGGCGATAGCCGAAAATCAGAAATTCAAGAGAGGGTAAAAATACGATGAGCAAGGGAATCCTAACCCTCTCTCAAATTGCTAAGCTCAACTCTGTTTCGCAAAGCAATTTTTCTCTCCAAGG
>Ga0247611_10005856_pt1 | contig 15982 bp, 10 predicted proteins | sample 177DNAGHGhighgp2_FD_192422 | JGI IMG/M metagenome (GOLD analysis project Ga0247611, IMG submission 192422) | Sheep rumen microbial communities from Palmerston North, Manawatu-Wanganui, New Zealand - 1770 DNA GHGhigh gp2 | ecosystem: Host-associated > Mammals > Digestive system > Stomach > Rumen...
AGGAGACACCATTAAAACACTTTTTGCTGTTTTATTAAGACGAATTCTCTGTTTCTTTAATTATAACAACTTTGGTCCGGCCATATTTGTAACCGGTCGGGCAAGTGTTGTTTTACCCGGCTGGAGGGAGAGATTTGTGCCCGGCCACTCCCGACAGCCGCAAACCTAAACAAACAATGGATAACAGAATTCTCAATGGCCCAGGTCCGGGACGCTATGCCGACATCCTCCTGGACAACTGGTTCAAACGGTCTTTCAAGGAATACGGCAATGCTAAGCGCCTGATGCTCCTGTTCCTGCAGGCCCTGATTCCGGAGCGGAAGATAGCCAGCCTGACCTACGCTCCGGAAGAGAGCACCAACCAGAATCCAGGGGGCAAGAACATCCGTGTTGACGTGGAATGTACCGATGAGAACGGCGAGCGCTTCCTGGTCGAGGTCCAGCGCTCCGAGCAGCACGATTTCTATGACCGGGCAGTGTTCAATTCGACATTCTCGATCCAGAGGCAATTGAGGGAAGGATCGAGGAAGTACGGCTTTCCACCTGTCTATTTCATAGGCATAATGCGGTTCTCCCTTCATCCGGAGACAGAAAGATTCATGTTCCGTTATTCGGTGACTGAGGATGAGACCGGAGAACTGATGACCGACGACCTGCACTACATCTTCATGGAAGTGGAGAAGTGCCGTCCTGATGCGGAAGCATCTCTTATAGAGAGGGTTGGATATGCACTTTACCATCTCCCCGAGCTGGATGGCAAGCCGGAAGGATTCGATGAGGAGATCTTTGACCTGTTGTTTTCTTCGGCGGATTTGCATAATTTTGCTGAAGAGGACAAAATCAAATACCAGAACGACATGACTACGGAAAGGGACATACAGAACCAGATAGATTTCGCAATGGACAAAGGTCGCGAGGAAGGATTTGAGAAAGGTATAGAAAAGGGCATCGAAAAGGGCATCGAGAAGGGTATCGAGAAAGGACGAGAAGAGGAGAGAGCCAAGATTATCAAGGCATTGAAAGAGCAGGGTGTGGCGGAGGAGGTCATCCGGAGGGCGCTCAGTAATCTGTAGGATGAGATAGAACTATCTAAGAATCAGCAAGATAATCAATTCGAGGACCTTGATATCAGGGCCCCCGCATTTCACCAACGACTGTTGTTTTCTTCGGCGGATTTGCATAATTTTGCTGAAGAGGACAAAATCAAATACCAGAACGACATGACAACCGAGAGGGACATACAGAACCAGATAGATTTCGCAATGGACAAAGGTCGAGCAGAAGGTCGGGCAGAAGGTCGAGCAGAAGGTCGGGCAGAAGGACGTGCAGAGGAGAGAGCCAAGATTATCAAGGCGTTGAAAGAGCATGGTGTGACGGAGGATGTCATCCGGAGGGTGCTCAGCAATCTGTAGGGTGTGGTAGAACTATCTAAGAATCAGTAATATAAAGAATGTAGGGACCTTGATATCAGGGCCCCTGCTTTTTACCAACGACCTGTTGTTTTCTTTGGCGGATTTGCATAATTTTGCTGAAGAGGACAAAATCAAATACCAGAACGACATGATAACCGAGCGGGACATACAGAACCAGATCGACTTCGCTATGGACAAAGGTCGAGAGGAAGAGAGAGTCAAGATTGTCGAGGCCTTGCGGAGACAGGGGGTACCTGAGGCAATAATCGAAAAGGCTTTGAAAGACATTAAAGAATAAAAGAACCTACATTTTTTAAAGACAACAAGCATATCCAGGTATGCCTGTTGTCTTTGTGTTTACGATTCTTCTGCAGGAATCATGACGATTGTTCGGAATTGCCGGGTAGTTATTACATCATTGCTAGCTTGACCGGCAATCACAGATGCCCGAACAGGTCGGGCAGGATGAAAAACAGGGCTGGCATGACAAGGTTGAGTCGTGCATGACGTGAGAAAAGCCGGCAGAATATGGTGAGTGTATAACAAAAAGCCGGGAAGTCAACTTTCACTGTGCTTCCCGGCTAATTAAGAATGATTATGATGAACTATTCCCCAGAAGGATCTGGAATAACATAATAGGAATCTGAGTCTGATTCTTGAATCATTAAGATGTTACAAGCATTTGCTCTTGTTGCACCATTCTCATTCATCCAACATGTATTATAATCAAATCGGATTTGATAACAAGTCTGTCCTGCTACGACCCAACGTGAGAGGCAATTTCCCGTATTCCTCCAATAAACTGCTTCCGGGATATGACTGCCTTTATTATACTCCGTACCATCAGTGTCAATAATATAATAAACTGTAACACCATTAACAACTTTAGTATGAGTGTGTGAAGCAACTATCGAATAGCAGTTCGGATTGGAAACCCAGGAGGAAAACTCCCATTTCTGCCACCATTTTGTTCCATAGCTACCATTTGAGTAAAGTTTTCCTGCAATTGCTGGCAGATATACTCTATTACCTCCTAATGTAAAAATCGCGAAATGCTCGTCTTCATTTGAATAAGAGAGATATCTTCTCCATGGCTCGACATCTTCAAATGAAGGAACTCGATATCCTACTGGGCAAGGATCGTAGATAGTTTTACTCTTGTCTATTCGGGCGCTGCCATTCTTGAGTACTTGATCTTTGAGTCCCATGCGAGTGTTATGTGCAGCCCAAAGATTGTAATACATATCGTCCATTGAATGCGTTCCATCTGTATTCAAGCAGAATGTATTTGGACGCATAATGCATTCTGCAAGAACCTTCTTACCGCTAGTCCCGAAAACACTCTTACCTTCTATGGTCATATTGGCATCTCCACCTTCAAGATTATAGAAAGGTTTGTCTGTCCATCTGCCTTCACCCTCATAAAGCCCTGATTGTGATTGGAGTGGGTCTTTCCTTCCATATTGGTAAAGAGGAGCATTACCATCAAGACGGCCCTTCTGGGTCAAGGTGACATAATCTGTTGCTCCGGTTCCTTCCTGGACGAATTCAACGACTATTTCACGTGGACCTACGCTAAGATCACAGAATCCAACATAAGCGCCAATTCTTGCACCTGTTACTCCTTCAACCGCATTATCGACAAGTTCCTTGCTCATCAAAGTGCTTGATGATGTGGTGATATTCTTTTCTCCTGTCATTTCAGTAATCCAGATGTGCCAACTCCAGAGGATATTTGTTCCATCTGTTACAGCAATCAAAGCATTACCTTCAACAAGGTCGTCCATGTCATTGGTAACGGTGAACTTCACATAACCTCCTTCTAAACTAACGCTTGTGATCAAATCCTTGGCATCCTGCCACACTAATACTACATCAGAAACTCCTTCTATTTCTGGTTTAGTGATGTTGTTCTGTTGGAAATCAACGAAAGGAGAAAGGAAATGCGAAGTGAATGGGGTGCCATGATTCCAACCAAGATTATCATCCCCTTCAACTGGCGTATATGCTACACTATCAGCAATTTCCTGTTGCGATCTATCGTGATAGGTAGGGTTAAACGCCATTGTGTTGGTCGCTCCGTTCTTGATAGCATTGCCATATACGATAGGGAACCTATATGTTCCACCGGCGTGGACCATGTAACAGTTGGCGGTGTTTCTGGAGGTTGTATTACCGCTGACGTCTCTCAGTGAGAGGTCGACGTTGTCAGCAGGGTTATTAAGTGTCGCTTCCTTCAGCTTCCTGTAAGGTGGCTTGTTGTAGGAAACTGTACCGTTGACAGGGGTGACGAATTGTTTTGGGTTTCCTTCAACATCAGTGAAACTGAATTTATCCCATCCTTCAAGCATCGTTGGCAAGACTCCGATTGCGTCAGGAGTGAGGACAGCCGGTCCGAAATCAAGCCAAGTCTCACCACCGTCGAGAGAATACCTTGTTGCAGTCCAGGCAACCGGGGTCTTCTCTCCTGCAGCGTTGTAAGTGTAGCTGGTGACGTTAAAAGGAGCAGCTCCACCAGGAATATCATACTCATGAGACTCAGGAGTTACCTCGAATACAGTTGACTCAGGAATCTTTATGGTGAAGTTGTACTTGTGGGTCGGCAGGAACACGATGTCTTCCTTGACTGTCGTCGTAGTTGTGGTATTGTCATCATTGGTAACAGTGACAGTCTTCTTTTCATTAAGCGCAATCTTACGGGTCACTTGCTGACCGTTGATAGTCATCTTGATGCCAAGCTTGGCGTGGGTGAACTCCACCGGAAGGGCGAACATTACAACGCGGACCTTCTCTTCAGAATCCTTGACAAGAGTCTTGTTGATACCAACGACAGAGATCTGTCCCTTAGGATCGCAATTGAAAGAGATTTCGGAAGCAGGGCTGGTGATATTTTGGAGAGTACCAGGAACGGTTACGTCATATGTTCCCGCAACCTCAGGACCATCGATGAAGATCTCATTGATGGTAATATCACTCTTCGAAACGTTCTGCAAGTCAAATTGCAGGGTCGTCACGATTGGATAGTAAACCATAGATACATTTCCCCTTTGCTCAAGAGTTGCAGTTGTCTTTGCTACCATTCCTGCAAGTCTCATGTCAACATGAGTGTCGACATGAGTGTCGTCGACAAGATATGGCTGTTGTTTAGGGACGCAGGTAATGAACCTGAAATCATTTGCGTTTGCAGTAACCTTAGGATAGCTATGCTCTCCTGCGTTCTCACCAAAGGTTTCCTCAGCCGGATAAAGACCAATGAAAACATGAGGGTCAGTTTCGCCCCACTTCAGACCCTGTTCGCTGTCGAGGGTTACGGCAGCAACGCTCTGACGCCTGTTCTCTTCATTTACAGTGATGGTCGATTCATTGATTGCATATACAGCATTGTTAACACCGGATGATGACTGGTTGCAGTATATCTGCAGCTTGTCACCATCGATCCAGTCGATGCGTTCGTATTTGTTGGTGCCGATCGTGATCTCCTCTCCAGAATACTGTGTCCTGGTCTCTACCTCACCGTTCTTGTAATAGGTGTTGGCTCCGAACATAATGAAAGTACCAGGGGTATGAGGAGTATTCTCGTCATACTGCTTTACGAAGTACTCCCAATCGTCCTCTTCCGGGGTCTGGATTTCTTCTTCCTCTTTGCAGGAATTGAACGCTACTAGGAAAGCGATTGCAAGGATTGCGAATGTAATCTTCTTCATTTTCTTGTCCTCCATAGAATTAGTCCCAATCATCTTCGTCTTCTCCAATGATGTGGTCGTGAACGTCCTGTCCGCCAGTACGGACATCAGATGCGCAGATTGGCTGCTGCGCAGAGAAAAGGGCTACCTCCTTCGTTACCGGAGGTTCGTACAGGTATTTCTTCATTTTACCGGAATAAATAGTTTCTTCAATTGAATAGTTCGTTCAGTTGAAGTGTTAGCAAAAACGTAGGGCGCAAAAATAGTAATAAATTATTGTAATACAATAGTTAAAACGACAATTTTCAATGAATTAATTAAAATTGTGCCATTATTTTTTATAAATTTACATTTCTTAATGATTTCAGAGGATGAAAAAGGCGACAACCATAATGGCATTTCTCTTCTGCGCGGCGTTATCTTACGCGCAGAATATTGATATTGAACGATATGTACGCGACTGGGCACCGACAGCCGTACGGGAGATGTACCGAAGCGGTGTGCCAGCCAGCATAACCCTCGCCCAGGGTATCCTGGAGTCCCGATACGGGAACTCTCCGCTCGCTACCGAAGGGAACAACCATTTCGGCATCAAATGCCACAAGGGCTGGGAGGGGAAGACCATGGCCTACGACGATGACGAGAAAGGGGAGTGCTTCAGGGTATATGATTCCGCGGCCGAGTCTTTCCGCGACCATTCCGATTTCCTGCGCTACCGCGACCGGTACAAGTTCCTGTTCGAGTTCAGCACGACCGACTACAAGGCCTGGGCTTACGGGCTCAAGAAAGCCGGATACGCGACTGATCCGAGCTACCCGGAGAAACTCATCCGCTACATAGAGGACTATAAGCTTTACGAATATGACACGGTGGAAGAGGACCAGTTGCCTGCCGTTGCGGAAGTGCCTTCCGGAACCGTCACCACCGAGTCTCATGCCCATAAGCCTTCGCACGAAAAGAAAGCATCCAGGAAGACCCGGAAGGACAAGAAGGGGAAAGCGGAAGTGACAGGAGGCATTCCGGAGTCCCCGCTGGCGATCGAGGCACCTAAGAAAGTGGACAAGAGTGAGTTCGAGGAGTTCCATTTCTCCCTGAGCAGGGAGGTGTATTCCCGCAACGGCGTCCTATACGTGCTGTCCGTGGAAGGGGAGACATATTCAAGCATCGCGGCACAGTATGGCCTCTATTTGAAGAATATCCTGAAATATAATGACTTGAGTGAGGAGGAGGAGCTTCTCCCGGGTACGATAGTATATATACAGAAGAAGAAAAACCAATCCGAGAAGGGGCTCGACATGTTCATCGTCGACGACGATAGCCAGACTCTGCGGGATATCTGCCAGAGGTTCGGCGTGAAGATGTCCAGCATCTGCAAGATGAACGGTATCCCGGAGGGGTACAACCTTACCGAAGGCGATACGATCATGCTTCGTTCAAGGAGATAGTGGAACTGACCGATGAATACTTGGAAATGGATAGTCCTGGCGCTCGCGCTGACAGCCGTGGTAGCCGCCGGTGCCCTTGGAGGCAAATGGTTCAATGACAACAAGAGACCTAATTTCAACCGGAACGTCGAACTCTATGTGACACCCGGAATGTCGGTCAACGATATCCTGTCCCAGATTCCGGACAGCGTGCTTGCCCGCCGGCGGAGCCTTGACAGGACGCTGCGGAAGTATCTTGACGACTCCTCCATCAGACCCGGACATTATGTCGTCGAGAAGAACAAGCCGAGCGTGTATGCCGCAAGGATGATAAAAAAGGGCTGGCAGACTCCTGTCAACCTGGTCCTGTCGGGTACGATGCGTCTCAAGGGACCTCTTGCCCGCAAGATAGCCAACCAGATGATGATGGATTCGGCTACTGTCCGCAAAGCCCTGGACGACAAGGAACTCCTGGCCCGGTACGGGGCCACTCCGCAGGACGTGTTCTCGCTGTTCATGCCTGACACCTACGAGGTTTACTGGACAGATTCCATAGGCGTCGTGCTGGCAAAGCAGAAAGCCGCGAACGATGCGTTCTGGACCAAGGCCAACCTGAAGAAAGCGGAAGACCTTGGACTGACTCCGAAGGAGGTTTCGGTCGTGGCTTCCATAGTTAAGGGAGAGTCCAACTACGAGCCGGAATATCCTTCCATCGCAGGAGTCTACCTCAACCGCCTTGAGAAGGGGATGAAGCTTCAGGCCGATCCTACCGTGGCATATTGCTTCGACTATTCCCTGGACCGTATCCTGCTCAAGCACTTGGAAGTGAATTCGCCATATAATACCTACAAGTATCCTGGCTTGCCACCGGGGCCGATATGCGTTCCGGACAAGGCAAGTCTCGAAGCTGTCCTTAATCCGGACAAGCACGGATATCTCTTCTTCTGCGCCAGCCCGGAGATGGACGGAACCCACCGTTTCGCAACGACACTGTCCGAGCATAACCGCAATGCGCGCGAATTCCAGCGCGCCCTGGATGCCAGGAGGAAACGGTAGTTCCGCCTGAATCGCATTATTTCACGGAAATTGTTTATCTTTACGTGTTAGTAGTATCTTATTGCTTTAATTCTCGTAAAGATGGACGACAAGATCCGGAGATTGTTCCCGCAATTCGACGATGCAGGACTCTCGCTCGTTGAGCGGGCGTACGGCATCGCTGCAGAGGCGTTGGAGGGGCTTTCCCGCTGGGACGGGCGTCCTTTCATAGGGCATCCCCTCAATGTGGCACTGATTGCAGCTGACGAGATCGGCCTTCCGGCCGAGTGCGTAGCCGCCGTATTCCTCCACGAAGCGGAGAGGCTTGCGGAGTGGTTGGATATCGAAAAGGCCAGGGAAGGTTTCCCTGCGGATGTCATTACGATGGTGGACGGACTCGACAAGATATCCACCATCAAGCCGAAGGACACCCGGCTTGAGGCCGAGAATTACAAGAAGCTCATAGTCAAGTATTCCAAGGACCCGAGGGTGACGGTGCTGAAGATTGCTGACCGCCTGGAGGTGATGCGCAATCTTGAATCCTGCCCGAAGTCCACACGGGAGAACAAGATTCTGGAGACCTTGATGCTGTATATTCCGCTGGCCCACCAGCTTGGCCTTTACAACATCAAGAGGGAGATGGAGGATATATACTTCCGATATGCCGAACCCGAGGCATACAGGTCCATCACCAACAAACTGAAGGCTACCGAGCGCGACAGGGAACGGCTGATGATCGAGTTCATCCAGCCTCTCAAGCAGAAGCTTTCCGATGCCGGGATCAAATACAAGCTCAAGGTCAGGACGAAGGCTGCATATTCGATATGGTGCAAGATGCAGAAGCAGAAGGTGCCGTTCGAAGGGGTATATGATGTTTTTGCCATCCGCTTCATCATAGATTGCGACCCGGATCCGAAGGTCGAGAAGGACCAGTGCTGGAAGGTCTTCTCCTACGTGACCGAGGAATATGAGCAGGACACCGCCCGTTTGCGCGACTGGATCACCACTCCGAAGTCCAATGGATATGAGTCCTTGCATATTACGGTCAAGAACAAGAGGGGAGCATATATCGAAGTCCAGATCAGGACGGCCAGGATGGATGACGAGGCCGAGAACGGCAGGGCCTCCCACTGGTCCTACAAAGGAATCAAGCACGAAGAATTGCTCGACAGGTGGCTCTCATCTGTCAGGACTGCTCTGGAGCATCCTCAGGAGGCTGATCCAGAGGAGCTTCCGCAACCGCCGGACAAGGATATATTCGTATTCACACCTACCGGGGAACTCCGGATCCTTCCGGAGGGCGCCACGGTGCTGGATTTTGCGTTCAACATCCATTCCGGGCTGGGAGTCAAGTGCATAGGTGGAAAGGTCAACGGCAAGGCCGTATCGATCAGGGAGAAGCTGAAGACCGGCGATACCGTCGACATAATGTCGTCCAAGAACCAGAAACCTTCTCCGGACTGGCTGGGCTGTGTCGTGACTTCGAAGGCTCGCAGCCGCATCAAGAGGGAACTGGATGCCGAGGAATACAAGAAAGCTTCCCAGGGCAAGGAGATGCTCTCAAGGCGTCTGAAGAACTGGAAACTGGAATTCCCGGACGAGATGATGGCGGAGTTCCTGAAAAAACTGAAATACACGACCCAGTATTCCTTCTATGCCGCGATAGCCGACGGAATCGTGGATGTCAACGACGTAAAGAGCTTCATCCAGGAGCATGACAAGATCGCTGCCGCAAGTGTCGAGGCTGCCAGGGAAATAGATGCAATGAGGGCTGCATCTGCAGCCGGATGGGAAGGGAAGCATTCTTCGGATGACATATTGGTGCTCAACGCTCGGGACTTGAAGGGCTTGGACTACAAGATGGCGAAATGCTGCCATCCCGTGTTCGGTGACGATGTGTTCGGCTTCGTTACACGTTCGGATGGTATCAAGATACATCGGATTTCATGTCCGAACGCTTCGCGCCTGATAAGTGCATATCCATATCGTATCCAGAGGGTCAAGTGGGCGGAGAGTCCGTCTGCAGGTTCCTTCCAGAGTACGTTGAAGATCGTCTCTGCGGTGGATTCGTCCGTAATCGGAAAGATAACCGAGATCATCGGGATGTTCAAGGCTTCGATGCGGACGTTCAACGTCATAGAGAACCACCGCAACGGCACTTATGAGATTACGCTCAGGCTTTCCGTGCCATCGAATATGGAACTTGACAAGGTGATTTCCCAGATAAAGGTCCTCAAGCCTGTGATAAAGGTGTCCAGGGTCTAGTCCTTCCAGACTTTGAGATATTCCTGCAGGGCCCACATCTCGTCCCTGTACTTGGCGGCCTGGCTGAAATCCAGGTCAGCAGCGGAATGCTCCATCCTCCTCCTGTCTTCGGCGATGGTCTTTTCTATCTGTTCCCTGGTCATGGAACGGATGACCGGGTCCTGGAGCACTGCGGCCAGGTCGGCCTGTACGTAGCCGTCCGCGAAAGCCGTATTCCCTTCACGCTTGGAATCGTGGCCGAGACCGACCGAAACGGTTCCCTTCCCAAGTTCGCTCGGATCCGGGATGTAAGTAGGACGGGATACGGAATCCGCTGCGCTGACCCTTCCGCTCGGACCGTTCTTGATGCGTGGGTTGACTGGCTTCCCGGCCGGGCTGCCGTACAGTTCCGACACCAGAACGTTCTGCTTGACCTCGACCTGCCTTGGCGTGATGTTGTTGATCTTGTTGTATTCCATCTGCTTGGTCCTGCGCCTGTTGGTCTCGCGGATGGTTTCCTCCATCGAATCGGTGATTGTGTCGGCGTACATGATGACAAGTCCGTTGAGATTCCTGGCCGCCCTTCCCGCGGTCTGGGTCAGAGCCCTTCCAGAGCGCAGGAAGCCTTCCTTGTCAGCATCCAGGATGGCTACCAGCGAGACGGTCGGTATGTCCAGGCCTTCCCTCAGGAGGTTGACTCCTACGAGCACGTCGAACAGTCCGTTCTTGAAGTCTTCGATTATTTCCACCCTTTCGGCGGTATCTACGTCTGAATGGATGTACCGCACCCTGATTCCGATCTTGTCCAGATAGTCGTTCAACTCCTCGGCCATCCTTTTTGTCAATGTCGTAACGAGGACCCGCTCGTCATTCTCTGACCTTTTCCGAATCTCTTCAACGAGGTCATCGACCTGGTTCTCTGTCGGACGCACTTCGACAGGAGGGTCCAGCAGTCCGGTCGGCCTTACGACAAGTTCCACGACAAGTCCTTCCGAGCGCTCCAGCTCGTAATCCGCAGGAGTTGCACTGACATAAACCTTCTGCCCTGTAATATCGTTGAATTCATCGAAGGTGAGAGGCCTGTTGTCGGCGGCGGCAGGCAGCCTGAAACCATATTCCACGAGCACGGACTTCCTGGAATGGTCACCTCCGTACATTGCCCTTATCTGGGGGATCGTGACATGGCTTTCATCGATGAAGGTGACGAAATCGTTCGGGAAATAGTCGATCAGGCAGAACGGCCTCTGTCCAGGTTTCCTGCCGTCCAGATAGCGTGAGTAGTTTTCGATGCCCGGGCAGTAGCCCATCTCCTTGATCATCTCCAAGTCGTTCTCTACCCGTTGCTGCAAACGCTTGGCTTCCAGCCCCTTGCCTATCTCGTTGAAATAGTCCAGCTGTTTCTTGAGATCATCTTGAATCTGGCTGACCGCCTTGATGCTCCGTTCGCGGGTGGTTACGAAATTCGTTGCAGGGAATATAGGCACTTCGTCCAGGTCTTCGATATGTGCCCCGGTGACCGGGTCGATGAGGGAGAGGGCCTCGATCTCGTCTCCGAAGAATTCGATCCTGACGGCTTCGTCTGAACCTCCCAGGAATACATCCACCGTGTCTCCGCGGACCCTGAAAGTGCCTCGTCTGAAATCCACTTCGGTCCGGCTGTAGTTTGCGTCCACCAGGTGATAGAGCAGGCGGGTAAGGGAGCGTTTCTCTCCTCTTTTGACCGTAACAGACTGGGCATGGAAATCATCCGGATTGCCGATTCCGTACAGGCAGGAGACACTTGAAACGACTATCACGTCGCGCCTTCCGGACATCAGGGCGGAAGCTGCACTCAGCCTGAGCTTGTCGATCTGGTCATTTATGGAAAGGTCCTTTTCGATGTACGTGTCCGTGACTGGCAGATAGGCTTCCGGCTGGTAGTAGTCGTAATATGATACGAAATACTCCACTGCGTTGGACGGGAAGAAACTCTTGAATTCGCCGTACAACTGTGCTGCCAGGGTCTTGTTGTGGCTGAGTATCAGTGCCGGACGCTGGAGCCTTTCTATTACGTTGGCCATCGTGAATGTCTTCCCGGAGCCCGTGACTCCGAGCAGGGTGACATCCCCGACCCCCTGTTCCAGGGCCCTGCAAAGCCCGTCGATGGCTTCAGGCTGGTCCCCGGAAGGCTTGTATTGCGACTCGAGACGGAATTTCATTCGTTGATGATCAAAGACTTTACGCCAGGCGGCTGAGTTCGTAGTCGGCCTTGATCTTGTCGATTATGGCGCAGACGACCTTGAATGTGCGGCTTTCCTTACGGTAGTCGGCAGGGGCGATGAAACTCGCACGTCCCTGGCGCTTAAGTTTCTCGGCGAAGGCTTTCTTCTTGGGTTTGTCAGGGTTGTAAACTGCGATCGTATGCCCCCCGAACATCGAAACGATCTTCATGCAAGGGATATCGGTCTCTCCGTCCCCGAAATAGATCATCCTCGGATAAGGAATCCTTTTCTTGTCCTCGGCGATGCTGGCGTTCACCATCTTGTTGTCATGGGCAGAGAATATTCCTTTGTTGATCTTGAATATGAACTGTGTCTTCGCGGTGTAGTCCACCGCGATTCCCGGCCAGACCGCCTCACCCTCGTCGTTGTATATGTACGAACAAGCGAATATATGCTTGAATTCCTTTGCGAGAGGTGAGCCTTCGATGATTTCCTTCAGGCCGGAGGAATTGATATAATGCTCTATCTTGACCCCGTGCGCTTCACCGTATTCGTTTATGAGGCCGAACCATTCCTTCACTCCCTCGAACAGTTCGATGTGCTTGCCGAATTTGCGGAAGTCGGAGCGCCGGAGGGTGATGTTGTTCTTCTTGGCCTCATCGAACATCATCTTCATGTAGGACAGGACGTTGCTGGCATCCTGACCGGCGGCAAGGCCATCGCTCATCTTCCAGAATTCCTCCGGAGTCTTGCCAACTGCCTGGATGAATCCGAACTCCTGCATGTTGCCCGGAGAAAGGGTTCCGTCGAAGTCATAGATGAGTGCGACAATCGGTTTCTTTTTCATGGTACGGTCATTATTTCACCACAAATAGGGCGTTTTCACTAAATACTCGTTGATTTTACAAATATATTAATAATTCGCTTGAAAGATATTTCCAGCCAAGCTAAATTTGTGGATACTGAATACAGAACAATTCTACGATGGAACATTACTTATCCTTACTTCAACAAGCTACTCGCAAGTACTGGGACAAATCCGCTTTGAACACTATCGGCGGAGAATCATTCACATATTCCCAGATGGCGACCCTTATCCGTAAATTCCACCTTTTCTTCGACAAGGTCGGAATGCAGAAAGGGCAGCACATTGCTCTCTGGGCCCGCAACAGCGCCAGATGGGGAATGTCATACCTCGCCATCAACACCTATGAGACCGTAGTCGTACCTATCCTCGCGGATTTCACTCCTGAGAACGTGGAATTCCTGCTGGACCATTCTGACAGCGTCGGTCTCCTGACCAATGCCGACAAGTTCTCGAAGCTGGACATCACAAAGGCTCCCCAGGTCAAGTTCGTGATGGACGTGGACAACCTCCAGATACTTTATTCTGCCGATCCGGAGACCGAGCAGGTCTGGAAAGACATAGACAAGCTGTTCGCAGCTGAATATCCGGACGGTTTCGGCCCGGACGATGTCAAGTACCCTACGGACAATATGGATTCGCTCGCAGCGATCAACTATACTTCCGGATCCACCGGCAACCCAAAGGGCGTGATGCTGACCTACAGGAATTTCTCGGCCACGATCGATTTCAGCCAGAGGAACAGGCCTACGTCCGATAGCAACAGGATGATTTCAATGCTGCCTATGGCGCACATGTACGGCCTCGTAACCGAGTTCATCTATCCGCTTTGCTTCGGAACTTCGATTTACTGGCTCGGCAAGGCTCCGACCCCGAGCACGCTGATGAAGGCGTTCCAGGAGGTCAAGCCTTATCAGCTGATCACCGTGCCTCTGGTCATGGAAAAGATTTTCAAGTCCAAGGTGAAGCCGGTCCTCGACAAGCCTTCGATGAAGGTCCTGTGCGCGATCCCTGGAATCAACAAGGTCATATTCAAGAAAATTCACGACGAACTTATCAACGCTTTCGGAGGTGAGGCTTCGGAATTCATCCTTGGCGGCGCTCCGGTGAGCCCTGAAGTGGAGAAATGGTTCAAGAAGATCAAGTTCCCTTACACCGTGGGCTATGGAATGACCGAAGCTACCCCTCTGCTGGCCTATGCAAGCTGCGCCACCTACGTGGCAGGTTCGTGCGGAAGGCCTGTGGACTGCTGTACCGTCCGCATCGACTCCGAGGATCCGGAGCATATCGCCGGAGAGATCCAGGCCAAGGGTGAGAACATCTGCATCGGCTATTACAAGAATCCTGAGGCTTCCGCCAATGCGTTCACCGAGGATGGTTTCCTGAAGACCGGTGACCTTGGAATCATGGACAAGGACGGGAATATCTTCATCAAGGGCCGCAGCAAGTCGATGATCCTGACCGCCAATGGACAGAACATCTATCCTGAGGAGGTCGAGGCCATCATCAACGACCAGCCTTTCGTGGCCGAGTCCGTGGTCGTGGACAGGGCATCCCACATCGTAGCCCTCGTGTATTTCGACCAGGATGCGATGAAGAAGGCCGGTCTCGACGCCGAGACCATAGCCGACCTTCCTGAAAGGGTCCGTGTCAACTCGAACAAGAAACTCGCAAATTACAGCCAGATTTCAAAGGTCGAGGTTCAGGAGATGCCGTTCGAGAAGACCCCTAAGATGTCCATCAAGAGGTTCCTGTACAAATAGTCGAAGAGTTTTTGTCCTCTGATGCAAGATTACGGTATCTTTGCATTTAGATTGACGTAAAGCTTTTTTCGATGATACGTTATTCAAGTGTGGTTTACAGGGTGGCGGTCAGGTTCGCAATGACCGCTGCCTTGTTTCTTTGTTGTATCGTCTCTTCAGCCCAGACGCCGGGGAAAGGTCACGAACTGAGGCTGGGCTATGGTGGAGTGCCGGCAGGCCTTGCCCTTGCTGGCGGCTTGTATTACCGTGAATACGATCCTGGATATTATTATTCCCTGGACCGTTTCCGGGATTATCGCGGCAAAGGCATCTCAGTCGGAGTCCTGACCTTGCAGTACAGTTGGAATTTCAATGCAAAAAGGTCCCTTGGACTGAATGTCGGCTGGGACCAGGTTTTCGGAAAGGTGTACGACGGAATTACCGACGAGGTCAAAGGATGGCAGAAATCATACGGCATCGCCTTCTATCCCGAATACCGGAGGATATGGAATCCTTACAGCAAGGTGAAGGTTTATCTCTCCGTAAGCGCAGGGTTGGGAGTGGGCTTTTACAACAATTGCAAAAGGGAATACAATCCCGGCGATTGGAGCGTGGTCCCTATCCTTCAGTTCACTCCGGTAGGCATTTCTTTCGGTGGGAAAGTCTTCGGATTCGCTGAGATCATGGAGGGTACCTACATCTTCGGAGGACGTGCCGGTATAGGTTACAAATTCTAGAAATATCTGGCTATGAGGAAGTTGATAATAATTGTGAGCGTCCTTTTCGTCGTAGTGTCCTGCGACATCATAGGAGAGGGTGCGAACCATAGGGATTCCAGGATGAAGGATGAATCCGTCGGACTTGTGAGTGCTTATCTGCTTTCTCCGGCAGTCATGCTGGATAACCTCCTGCTCGCGGACAGGTTCATTCAGGCTCCGGAAGAAGAGAAGGATTCCAGCCTGTACGACAGGGTCAGACGGACCCTTTACAAAGGAGACGGAGATACTTGGCTAATCGAGAACCTGGGCACCCTTGATACCGGAGGCGGATCCCTTCACGAGCCAGGTGTCATCTGGAAGGTGGAATTCAAGAACGGATACGGATATTACGGGTACTACAGCTCTTCTTTCCTGCATGCACCGGGCCTCGATGGCTGGTCCTTCGAATGTGTGTCTGATGATCTGTGGAGTGCCGTCGCTTCGGATGAGAACGTTACTGTCTTCCAGTTCGACGGAGATGAGACATTCCTAGTGTCGACTTTCGGGGAGAGGAAGACTCCGGACGGCTATGACTGCTCCTTCAAGACCGAAGGCGAGTTCAAGCTGGTATTGAAATACGTGGACGAGGAAGAGCGCTGGTGGATATCAGGCAGGTTC
>Ga0247611_10005857_pt1 | contig 15981 bp, 23 predicted proteins | sample 177DNAGHGhighgp2_FD_192422 | JGI IMG/M metagenome (GOLD analysis project Ga0247611, IMG submission 192422) | Sheep rumen microbial communities from Palmerston North, Manawatu-Wanganui, New Zealand - 1770 DNA GHGhigh gp2 | ecosystem: Host-associated > Mammals > Digestive system > Stomach > Rumen...
TATTGAATACACTCGCACCGATGCCTTTATTGAGAAAGCATCTGAATGGTTAAGAAAGACTGCAGATAAGTATATATGGTATTCTGATTATGCTGAATGTCCTGGTGATGATACTTGTGGATTGACTGATGATTTTATTGATGACTTCAAGAAATATATGAAAGGAGAATAGAGAATGAAAATGCTTATAGGAATTATTTTTATAGTATTTGGTATTATTCCCTTAATATACTGGCTCATTAAAGAAGATAGTAAAACCTATCTTAAAATAATAAGTGGTGTAATATGTGGAGTGTTTGTGCTTGGGGGACTGGTTATTACTTTTATGATATAAACAGTTATGACACAATACATAGACAAAAAACCAAAGAAAATTAAATCCCCAAAATATAAAGTTGGAGACACTATTTTCAATAGTAAAAACAACGCGGAATCGTTTGTCATCTTATCAAAAGATGAATACTTTTACTATGGAAATAATTGTAGTCTATTGATACAAATTGCAGATAATGAATGGAAACCTTTGAACTCGGACTTAAATCACGGAAGGGAGAATAATATGACAAAGGAAGAAAAAGAACTGTTATTGAAAGACCTTTGTGCAAGGTTGCCGTATGGTGTTCAAATAGAAATAGAAGGTTGTAGAGGCGGTGTGTTGAAAGGTATTAATGGTGACATTATCTCAACTGATAGTGGGATTAATTATCCGCTAAGACTTGTTAAACCTTATCTCCGTTTGATGTCAAGTATGACTGATGAAGAGAAAAATGAATTATCTCGTTATGATAATAGCGTACAAAGAACTGATTATTTCTATTCTCATCATATAGATTGTAGGTTTATGATTGAAAAAGGTCTTGCCCTTGAAGCACCAGAAAATATGTACAAAGATGAATAGAAGAGATTTAATAATTATTTCAATAATCTTGTTATGGGGTGGTTTTTGGATATTTCTTGCAGAGGGGTTCTGTGAGAATATGACATCAGACGAAATCCTTGCATTGTTTGGTGTTACTATGTTGCTTATGTTGGCGTGTATGGGTACTGTAATTATTCTATCAGCAGTAATTAAATCTTTCGGAAAATGGGGTGACAAAAAGCTCGTCAACAAGAGAAAGATTGCACACCGGAGATGGCAACGTCGTCGAGATCGTGCTTGGAATATCGCATGCCATAAAGCATATGATGGATACAATGAAGATGTAAACGCTTGTGACCCTATGTTTTATTTTTATAATGAATTGGATGGATTGAAAAACAAAAAGAATGGAAGAAAGAATAATAGCCGCCGCATATAAGGTTAAACCAGAATTTATATGCAATAAAGGTAGTGTGCGAAAGATTGGAATACAAGAAAGAGATGATATATATAAATGCAGAATAGCAAGACATCATGCTGAAATATTACATTGTTTTGGTCAAATAATAGATCACACTACTGATGGATTTTATACTTCTTTTGGTCGTTGGGTTGATAGAAAAGAAGCTGCTAGGATTGCATTAAACTGTGGACAAATCAAGAAGCTACATTATTGGGAGGATAAACTTGATAGTAGTGATATATTTGATATCATAGAAGAAAATTAACTTAAAAGATTATAAAGATGGAAATTAATGAAAAGAACAAAACCAGTTATGAAAAGGCATTTATAACTGAGGGAGAATTTGGTAAAGCTATCTCAAAACCTAGTTGGAAACCTGATATCGATGAAAACGAGATTAGCGATTGGTCCGGTGACAGTAATGATAATTGGGTACCAGCAACACCTCTTGGATATAGGGACTATTCCATTTCTAGATCTGAAGGTATAAAGAACATACTTAACAATCAAGAAGATTATATTGACTTAACTGGGGATAAGCTTTATCAAGTTAAGAAATCGGATAACTTATTAAAAAAGTATGATAAAATCCATACGAACAGCGGGGATTTTATTGTAATTAAGGATACCGAGACAAGATATTATGTCATAGATATCAATGGAAATCAATATTATGTCGATTATATGGAGGAATAACTCAATGAAAAATAAAATTCGAAATATTATAATAATTATTATTTCTATTATAATAACTTTTTCACTAATCTTTGGTTTAGCTTTCTTAGGGTCAAAAACTAGTGGGGGTAATGATGAATACAGTTATGAGATTATAGATAAATGGCAAGACTCAAGTGGAAAATTTCTTAGAGGTAGTACTACAGTCTATCATCTAAGGATAAAGGCTACTAGATTAAATGAAAATCAATGGTCAATGGATAGATCAGGAATACACCACATTAAATCCGGTTATGCTTTTTATAGTAGACATAATGTAGGTGATAAGTGGGTTGGAAATGATAATTGGTTGAGGGAAATATATTATAGTGACAATTATTAATTAAATAATAATTATGACAAAAGAAGAGAAAGAACTGTTACTAAAAGACCTCTGTGCAAGATTACCTTATGGTGTTAAAGTAGAATACACCAAGACTAAAAAACAGTATAGACTTCATGAATTGAGTGAGGGCGGAAACTATTTTTCATTACTACATGAAACTGAACCAACTGGGGTGTGTAGTGAACTAGGGATTGAATATGAAGGAGAACAAATAATTAAACCCTATCTTCGTCCAATGTCTTCTATGACCGATGAGGAATGGGAGGACTTTAATAATTACCGTGGAGTGGATGGTGTCTCAATGCCGATAGCTAATGAACTTGATTGGCTCAACGAACATCATTTCGACTATCGAGGGTTGATTGAAAAGGGATTAGCAATTGAAGCACCTGAGGGAATGTACAGCACAAATACAAATTGAACAATGAAAATAATGGTTGATATGGTGGGCTATGAAAAAGCCTACGGGGAAATTTGCGAGCGAACCAGAAGACTTGATTATTCTCACGACTGGGAAGAAATGGAAATTACTCCAGAACAATTGAAGGAATTCATAGACAAAGGAATTGATATTAAAACGTTATGAAAGAATTTATTAAAGAACTTGTAGACAAATACAGCAAACAAATTGAGAAAGACATTATTGGTTGTGGACTTCGTTATAGTGACAATGAAGCATTGACCAAGGAAGTTGAAACGTATGTTGACAATTTGTTTAGTGAAATAATTGGAGAAAGACCTACAACTGATTGTTCTGCTCCTGAATACGAACAATGGTATAGAAAATTCCTTGTTTTTTGCGAAGTGATGGAAAAGTTTGGAAAAAAGTACGGAAGGAAATATACATACTATCCAACACCGAAAAATCTTGCAACCAGTCATGGCCCTCGCGATTAACTCAATGCACACCACTTTGATTATCGTAACTTAATTTCGATGGGTCTTGAATTGGAAGCACCAGAAGATATGTATAAATAAAAATAAAATTATATGAAAGATAAATTAAATGAATTAGAAGAAATTACTAGGTGGTTGGAAAGTAGATACAACCAAGAATCAGAGAATTATAATATCTTCACTGGTTCAAAACCTGAGGTTCTTAAATATAATGACCATACTGCTGTATCTCTTTGGGCTTGCGGAGCTATTGTCTGTATATATGACCAAATATACTTCATAGGTGAGGATGATGGAAATTGGTTTGTTAGAGATGAAGAAAAAGACAAACGTGGTTACTGCGGTTTTCAAGATAGTTTTTCTATAGGTTGGTCTGAAAGTTTTGTTAAAGCAATGTCTGACCTGAAAGATTATGTTTGGAAACATGGTAAACCCGTTTACTTCTCCGGTATCGATACAAAAATTGTTTGTCATTATAGATTAGGAGACTAAATATTTTATAGAAGGATTAATTTCCTTCTTTTTTCTTCCAAATTAATAAAACGCACTCTAGGAACCTCTTTTTCTTTATATATGGCAAAAACATAATATAACTATGAAAACAACAAGAAAAAAGTTATTTGAAACTAATTCAAGTCCTACACATGTCTTAACTATGTGTACTGCTACTGAATTCGAAGGCTGGGAAAGCGGTAAGTATCTTTATGATAATACCACAGATAAACTAGTCCCGGTAGATCAATGTAGATACGGAAACCCAGATAGATATTATACAAAAGATCAATATGATAAATATGTTGAATCTATTTTATCTGATTATTCCGGAGATTATTTTGAGGATATAAAGGCCTTCGGGCTCTTCTATACTGATTATTAATAAAAAACATCTAAAAATATGAAAGCAGTTGATACAAGAATTTTAGTCCAAGAAAAGGGCGATGTTGTTAAAGAGAAATTTGGTAACTTTGAAATGCCAGTTACCGATTACATGACCGTAGAAATTTTATCAGTCGGAGAAAAGATTGAAAGCGTACATCCAGGAGAAACCGCTTTGATTTATCCCGGCGCTGGTAAAGAATTTTTGAAAGACGGTAAAAAATATAGAGTAATATCAATAAACGAAATCATAGTAATTCTTTAAAATTATGGGAAAAGAAATTAAAAAAGGTCAGGATAGAATAATCGCCGGGGTAGTTGAAGCGGTAGATACAGTTAAAGTTACGCTAGGTCCCGCTGGTCATTGTGTGGCTGTTGCAGATGATTTCCAGGTTTCTACTTCTAGAGACGGAGCTAATATTCTGAAAACCATAAACTTTGATGACCCAGAACTTAATATGGGCGCCGAACTGGTTAAAAAAGCTTCCACCAATACAGAGAGTGAATCAGGAGACAGCACAACTACAACCGCTATCCTAATTAAAGAACTTGTATTATCCGGACAAAAAGCAGTTCAAACCGGTTCAAATGTAAATGAAGTGAAATCCGGTATGTTAAAGGCTGGTAAATGGATGAACGACTATATAAAATCTAAATCTATACAAGTCGAAGGAGATCTGGAAAAAATTAGACGTGTTGCTACTATCTCCGCCAATAATGATCCTGAAATTGGAAACTTGATCGTTGAATGTATGGAAAAAGTGGGTGAGAACGGAATCATTACTAGCGAATTGGGAAAAGGACTCGACACTACCATAGATATCACACTTGGAATGAAATTAACTAAGGGCTGGTCTTCTCCCCAGTACGTCACAAACCCGGAAGAAGGTAAATGCATCTTAGAAAATCCTTATATCCTAGTCTGTGGTGAACGTATATCCTCCGTAAATCAGCTCCTCCCCGCTATTGATCTGGTTATGAAAGAGACTAGAAGCTTCCTTATCATTTGCGATGATATGGATGAAAACGTAAATACCACCCTAGTCGTGAATACTCTAAGCGGGGCCATTCGTTGCTGTGTCGTTAAGGGTATAGATTTCGGTGACTCTAGAAAGAATATTATGGCCGATGTCTCTGTGGCTTGCGGCGGTACTTTTATATCGCAGGAAAATGGTGTGTCTTTGAATGATATAACCCGCGAAGATTTAGGCGCTGCAAAAAAAGTTATAGTCGGCCGTGATAATACAATAATTATAGAGGGTTACGGTGATTCTAGTAAAATCGATGCACGTACTAAGATCTTAAAAGAAAGACTTAAAGCCCCCGAAATGACTGACTATGAAAAAACTAAACTTGAATCTAGAATAGCAAATCTCTCGGGTGGTGTGGCTATTATTCGTGCTGGGGCCGCTACTGAAATCGAAAGCAAAAATAAAAAAGAAACTATCGAAGACGCTATTCTCGCATCTAAGTCCGCTATAGAAGAAGGTTGTCTCCCTGGCTGCGGTTATATATATCTGAAGGGAGCTAAGGAAATGATGAAAGACCACAAATTTATTAAGTCTCTGTGCGGCGATGAATTGGAAGGTGTTAAGATTGTAGAAAAAGCCCTCCCCTGCATCATGAGAACAGTGGTAGAAAATTGTGGCGTTCCTGGTGATGTAGTGATCGAAAACGTTATGCTCCAAAGAAAAGAAAATATCGGATTTAACGCTAAGACTAAGAAATATGAAAACTTGGTAGATTCTGGTATTCTCGATTCAACAAAGGCAGTTAGAATGGCACTTAATAACGCTATCTCAACTGCATCAACTATACTCCTCATTGATTCTTGTGTTATCGAAAAGAAAGAAACCAAAAAAGAGGAGTAAAAATAAAAGGTAGATCGGATTAAATTTCCTTTCTACCTTTAACTTTTGCTGAGATTATAGACCGAATTTACTTAAAAGCTTTTCCGGTTTGAATAATCCTCTACCAGATTTTCGTTTTTGAATTAGTATTTCAGAGTGTAGTATTTTGTATTTCTCGATCAAACAGGGAAAAGTTAAATTGTATATTCCAACTGGGTCTGTTTGCAGTAGTCGATGATAGCCCTGATAATAATCTAAGCTGTATTTTTCGAATAAATCGAAGCAATCTCTCTCGAAATACTGAAAAACAAACTCATCTTTACCTCTCCTGTCTGATAAAGAAAACCGCGTCCACTCTGAATCGACTTCTACGTTCCAGTTAAGCTTTCCGGTTTTTGTTCCTTCTATCAACTTGTCTATAACCTCTTCGACTTTTTCTAGTGTTAATTTATTGTCGTTTTTCATAATATAAAAAAAAATTATGAGAAACCGTTTTATAGTTTTGGTCTCTCTAGTTAAACATTCATTTTTATCTACATATATAAGGGTTTCAGTACCTTTCTAGACGGTTAAAATTGCGGGTCTAATTAACCTTATATATGTAGAAACTCAAATAATAAAAACAACACTTAAGATATGAAAACTAAATAAGATATGAAAACTAAAGAGGAATTAATAGAACACGTAGAAGAATATTATAGCCTTAAACACCTAACAGAAATAGAAAAAGAAACACTAGATGACCACTTCTGTCGTATATTTAAGGCAATTCATGAAATACAAGAGGAGAATAGTAAATATAAAATAATGGGGAAAAACTACTTTAATAGCTATTCAACTTACGACGGATTTAGATACAGTGACAATAAAATATTCCTCCACTATTATGACCACGGATATGACTGCTATGATTGTGAAGAATTTAGTATACCAATAGAAGCAGCAGAATCAGAGGAAAAAGCTAAGGAATGGGCACTTGAGGAAATAAAGAAAATGAAAGAGAAAGGAGAAAAGGAAATGGAGATCAAGAAAAAGAAAGCGGAAGATAATGAAAAAGCTGAATATGAACGACTGAAAAAGAAATATGAGGGAGAATAAATAAAAGATAGGAAAGGAAATTAAATCCAATCCTATCTTCTTTTTTATTTCTTCGATATCATTTCAAATCCATTCTCCCATTTACCAGAATCAAGATTTTTTACTTTAACCGGTTTCATTATAAAATATTCATCTAAGTCAGAAGCTTTAGGAGTTTTGTGTATGTTATTAGCTTTATAAAACTCTCCTAATATGCTTTTAATTTGAATGGTACTATATTTCTCCCCTACAGTGAACATGGATGATAGGTCAACTGATTTCAGGCTATTTAAGGTTTCTATTTCTCTAATAATCTCAAGTTCTTCATATCCTAATGCCCTAATCCTTTCAAAACCAAGTATGTTAATATAATTCTGATATTCTATTGGAATCATACATGGAAGAGGAGAATTAGCATATTTAGTATAGAATTCTGGATATTGAAAGTATGTATCACAAAGCGATTTCATTCTTCTCTTAAATATACCATCCTTATTAAATTCAGATAGTAAGTGGTCATAAGCTTGTTGTAATTCTAATTCAAGCTTTTTTATTTCATTTTCTTCTTCAATTACTCTATGATATCTTTCTTCTATATCTTTATATTTACCTGGAAAATGTTCTTCTATTGTTTTCTCTAAGTTATCTAGGTTAAACCAAAGATAATTAGATATACTACTTTCCTTAAAACTAATTAATGGGGTCAGTTCTTTTGAAGCTACTTGAATGAAAAGAGATTTTTTTGGATTATTTCTTTTATTTTCTCTCGCTTTGTCTGACTCTGATCTACTTAATCTAATCCAATTATTTATCTCTTCTAATGACTCTTTTGTTTTATGGGTTTCAAAAAAGTCAATTATTTCCTGATTAAACTCAAACCACTCATTACCATACTTTCTGTATCTTTTAAAATAATAATGTAAGTTTTTCTCATCTCTCTCAGTTCCATTATTAATTAAATATAGAACTCTCATAGTTGGATTCTCAGTTATATAGGCGTCTAATCTTGATTTCTTAGAGTTTTCTCCTGTATAACCAATTTTAATTATATCCTCATATTCTTTTTCATTAGTTCCTTCCTTATAAGCTGAACTCTTTATTACATATATCATAGTTTTTATTTTTTAGATATTATTTCAAATCCATTTTCCCATTTATCTGAGATCTTTAATTTTATGGATTTTAATATAAAATACTCATCTAGATCAGAAGCTTTAGGAGTTTTATGTATGTTATTTGATTTATAAAACTCACTTAATGTTTCTTTAATGTATTTCTTTGTATATTTCTCTCCTATGGTGAAAAGAGATGATAGGTCAACTGATTTCAGGTTCTTTAACGTTTCTATTTCTCTTAGAATAGCAGCCTCAGTATAACCAATCGCCCTAATTTTCTCAAATCCCAAAATATTGATATAATTCTGATATTCTATTGGAATCATACATGGTAAGGGAGAATTAGCATATTTAGTGTAAAATTCTGGATATTGAAAATACGTATCACATAAAAGCTTCATTCTTCTCTCAAAATCCTTATCTTTATTAAATTCAGAAAGTAAGTGATCATAAGCTTGTTGCAATTCTAATTCAATATTTCCATCTACTACTTCAACATTAGCAGTAGAAATAGATTCAATACCTCTTTTAATAGTAATTTCATCTATATATTCCTCCCTAGTTACATCCCATGCTCTCATATCTGCTACCATAACTAAAGAATTAAAAGTAGCTTCTCCGGTTCTTGATGAAACTCCTATATAATCATTTTTATATAGGTTTTTATCATTCTTAGCCTTTATACCCCAGAGAATTTTACCTTCGTCTGACATTTTCTTATACTCCTCTAACATAGAATCGGTTGTTTGTCGCTTTTTGAAGACTTTTTCATCATTAACCAGTTTTTTAGCATTAATGATAGCGCCCTTTTTATTTTCTGCTCTATATAGGATTAAAGCTTCATTTCTAAACACATTTTCCCTAAGTCTCTGTCTACCTAGAATTTGAGGAAGATCAAGTACAATATCTACAGTCATTGTTTGAATATTACAATCTGAACAAACTACTGTAAAGGCATTAGTACTATAAAAGTCTGCCCCAAGGTATGAGGTTCTAGTACAGAAAGTAAACATTTTATGATATTCCCCTTCCATTGGAATTCTACCTATTTCATGACCCACCTTCTTTAGTTTATTAATATTTACAGTAGAGTCTGCACATATCACATTTACTTCTTCCGGTTTTAAGTCATTTTTCTTTATAATAGAACAGATAGAAGTAATAGAATTCATAAATATAACTAGCTCTTTCGAATATTTAACTGTACCATCCGATAGAACTTTATCCGGATATTGACCATTCCTATAAGAATCAATTAATTTTTTAAGTTCTTTAGGTATACTCTGTATTATTCTTAATTCAGTTCTCACTTTTTCTACTCTATTGTCTGGCCATATGAATTTGTACATAGGAAGATCTTTAAATTCATCAATCATTCCTAAATACTTTTCTAACATAGGTGTAGCAGATAAGTAAAGAACATTAGTACATCCCTGAAGATCATTTACAAAGTCTAATTCAACAGTTGCTTTGAATGATGCATCCATAAAAATTGATTGAAATTCATCAACGACAATAGCATAGGATGAAGAGGGATAATAATCATTTAAAACATTTAAGACATGATGAAGAGAATCATATGTAACAATGATCTTAAATGGATTCTCTTTTGATATACCAGTAGAGTTAATATATGATCTTAGGTTATCTTTAATCTGTTTAAGATATTCTTCCTTTGCTTCATCTCCTACATCATCTAAGTTTTCCTTAATCTTTAATTCATCAAGTTTAGAGATAGAACCAAAAGGAGTATTTACAACATCAGAATTAGTTGTAATGTTGGTATTATCATTATCATCACCTCCATCATAACCAAGAGTTCTATCATATTCATTTTTAAAGTAGTATATTTGTCTTAATCCCTTTTCTTTACCCTTTTCACTATTATGTTGTTCTTCTTTATTTTCAAGTAAACGTTTTCTAGGAGAACATAAGAGAATAGGAATATCATTATTAAGACAATACTCTGTAAATCCACAACCACATATAGTTTTATCCAATATAACATGTCCTTTAGGGTAATCAAAATCTTTCCATTCTGATATGTATTCAATATTTTCTGGAACATATATTGGGATCACATTCATTTTAGGTTCTTCATTAACTAATTCGTTTTCATTCATAATTTTATAGTTTTTAATGGTTTTAAGAAAAGGTCCAACCTTTGGTAAGGACCCTTTCACTTCGTATTTCACATATAAGTATTTCAAGTCTTTTCAAGTGTGTTTTCTTAATTTCAATCGGAATTTATATAATATTCTATAATATAATCGACTTTCTAAAAAATAAGAAATAAGAAAAATCATTTTATTCAAATAAACAACAAGGGGTCTTTTTCTATGACCGTAGGTCCACCTCGAACGGTGGAAATTAGTGAACGACCGAAGGGTAGTGAACGTTAAGATTTCCAAAAAATTTCGTCTATGAGCGAAGGTCCGAGCGAATAGAAATTTTTAGTGAAGAGTAAGACCTACTGAGAGAAACGGGTTCAACTCGTTAATGGAATGGAACATTGAACGTATGTGAAATGTGGAATGTAATAGAGTTGTGGCCGTTAGGGGAAGGCGTTTCTCTCTTTTTATTTTTCGTGTGTTATTCTTCAAACTAGGATTTAGCGAGATTCTCGCTTATTATATAGTTTGATATATTTACACACGATTACTCGCTCCACTACGTTTCACTCCGTTCCGCTCGCTAAGTTCTCCTTTCCACTCTTTCCTTACCTTTCCAATTTCCTTATATATGTTATGAAGTTAGATATTTTAACTATTCCAGAGTATATAGAGGCGATGAAGTCTTATTATTCTGCTGATGGGAATCCTGGGGAGGTTGTTCAGTGTGTTTCTCCGCAGGGTTATGAGTTTTGGACTAAGTGTAAGACTCTTGAAGACATAGGAGAGATATATTGGAAACACGAGCCCTTAGTGAAGATGAGTTTTAGGTCTGAGGATGAAGTTGTTGAGGCTTTAAGGTCATCTCATTCTTCTGGTATTATAGGTTGTAATTTTAGATGGTTACCTGGAAATAAAGCGGCGGAGAATTCAGTTATCTTACAGCCGAATATAATATGTGGGGTTGATGAGGTAATGGAGTTATGTAATAGTAAATTGAAGGATAGACTTTTTGGTATTCTTCTAGATCCTTTTGTTTATATTGGCCTAGATGATATAGAGGAGGAGTATGAGAAGGAAAGTAATTATCGGCTGTTTATAAAGAGGATAACCGCCGCAGAGTATATTGGGTCAGAGGCCAGGTATTCAGATTCTTTCAATGGTACCTATGAAGATGATTATATAAGAGTTGAGTATGGTGAGTTTCGAGGTTTTAAGGATGAATTTTCGAAGTTCCTAAAAAAGAATTGTCCAGCGTTTGATTAAGTAGAAAATAAAAGGAGTGCTATTATGCATTCCTTATTTTTACTTCTATATTTTCTACACTTTCCGGGAGTTCATATTTTACACCCTTCATAATAACATTAATATCAAGGTGTTTATCAGGGAGTTCATTTTCTATAATTACATTCGCCTGTATTCCGTTAGTTATTATTAAGGCGGAGTTGATTATAGCATTTTCATTATCCTCTTTAAACTCCATATACCAAGCTGTTCCCCATACTTTTTCTGTTGTCCAAAGCATTAAGGGTGAGTATTTATTTACTTCAGCTACTAAGAATAATCGATTTGTTCCTTTAATTTCTTTTATATCACCAAGGATATTAATATCTTTTATTATTTTGTATTTCATAGTGTCCTAATGAATTCTAGAAGTTTATTTAATTCGTCTTTTCTAAAGTTATCTCCTTTTATTCCTCCAGGTCCGATTCTATGATTAATAACATATAATCGGCGTTGTATTTCTTTCTTTATTATTTCTTTTTCATCTTTTATTTCTTCACACAGGTCGACATTAATGCAACCCTCTACATTTTCAAAGAGGTATGCCAAGCTTTCTGGTTTTTGTGGATTTCGTATAATTGTTTTTACTTTACCCACGAGTACACCATCATTAAATGCTTTTCCATCTTTTCTTACTACTCTTATTACTTCATTTTCTCCCATGTTTCTCCTCCTATTCTAATTCGTTTTTGATCTTCTCTATTTGCTTCATCTAGTTCTCTGTCTGAAACAAATGTATTAAATCTCAATACTCTTGGATTTACTTTATAAGAGAAACCCAGAAGAGCACCATCCTTAATTCTACACATTAGGCTATCTACTTTATCTGTCTCTGATTTTTTTATCATGACAGGGGTTTTAGATAAGCAGAATCCGTCTATAAAAGCTCGTTTAATTGACTCATCTATGGTTTCAGATTTTAGATATCTTTCAGCATATCTTTGGATAGCATGTTCTTTAATAAGAATGATATAAGGTTCTAAGTTGTCTTCCGAATATAACAGTTCACTAGGCCAGACGACTAAGTAACCTGGAAAATTCGAATATACAGCTACAGTAGTATTGTCTTCCCTGTTTTTTAGAAGTCGTATAAAATATTCTTCAATTTCGGAATTAGTTTTAACTTTAACCTCCATTACTTGATTTTTATTTTTTCTAAGGGTTAAGATGGAGGTTTTTAACTTTTTCTTATCTCTTTTAAAAGTTTTCAAGAGATCTAAATACCTTTCTTTATTAATATTTGTTATCATAGTTGAAAAAAGAAGGAGAAACATACTAGTAAATTAATACTTTTAATGTTTCTCTTTCTTTCATATATAAGGGTTTTAAGGTATTATTTTTTCCCTTTCGTTAAAGCATCTAGAATTTTTATAGATATCTCAATTTCCTTTTCTTCATTATTTATAACTTTTAGTGGTAGAATTTTTTCTAATACTTGTATTTTTGGTTTTCTGAATTTCATCTTACTATTCCTATTGTTTTTATTCTTGGGTGTACCTGATTATAGATGCTCCCCGTTGTATAGAGTTTTTCAATTTCACCTGAGTCAAGTAGCGGTCTTAATTTTCCGGAGAGTACTTGGTTTTCACAGTGGCTACAATATACAAAGATTTTACCGGTCTTATTCTTTTTTAGTTCTTGTACAGCCTTATAGATTGTTCCTCCAGTTGCTACTATATCATCTATAATTAGGACAGTTTTATTTTCAAGCCACTCTAATTCCTTATCAGTTTCAGTGCAGAGTTTATATCCGGTTATTTCTCTAGTTTCCCAGTTTCTAATCTTTTTACCATAGAAAGATACATATTGTTCATCCATATTATATCTTTTATGTGCTCCTTCATCTGGGAAAATAAGAGCATCTATTTTTTCATCTCTAAGAACGGAACCTATAAATGGAGCAGAACTAAGCGAACTACAATGACGAAGTAAGGCTGGGGCTACATTTGAGTGAGGATCGAAAATAACAACCCTATCGAAGTTTAGCCAGTTTATGAGTTCTGCAAAGTATTTCATAGTGAAGACCTCGTTATCATTCTTCACTCTATCCATTCTTGCATTAGGAACATAATACATTTTCAATTTAGTCTTAGTTCCTTCCTCATACAGATCAGAGGCGTCGTAATAGTTTTTCAGATAGATGAGTGCTGGTAATTCATCTTCACCGTCATAGAACCACTCAAAGGTTAGTTCTCTAGTTCCCTCTACTTTTACAGGAGCTTTCAAGTTATAAGTGCCATCAGGAAATTTATCCAGATTCACTCTAAGTCCGTTTATTTTAATCATATTTGTATTTTTTATAATTTTCATATATAAGGGCTTTGAATTCCTTATACCTGAGAAATAAAAAAAAACAAATAATATATGAGTGAAAAAGATGGAGGACCTATTTTAGTAGGTAAACTAGAGGAGGCATTTACTCGAGCTTCTGAAGATTCAAAAAATGGCGGTTGTAATGAAGTTTTTACTGATACCGTTGTTTATAAGAGTATTGTTTTAGCATTGGTTGATAATAGTGATGGATGTAAGATAACTAATTCCATCTTAAATAGTTTAACCGGTGAGGAGAAGAGTAAACTAGTTGATGAGCTTAGAAAGGCTAGTGCAGAGATTATAAAAAATAACTCCGGTCCTCTTAGTCTTATCTCTCCAAGTACTTCATTAATCGGTAAAGATATAGAGCCGCACTTGTTTAGAATTTCAGAGTTTAAGAGGATTGGGCTTAGTCATAGTTCAGCGGGGTATACTGTAGATGATTTTATTTATAGTGTTCTCTTAGGTGATGAGAATAAAAGTGCCAAGATATTAGTGAATTTTGGATTTGATAAGGAGGTGTATATGAAAGATTTGTTTACTGATTCTGCCATAAAGTCTCTTGGATCTATGTTAGGTTTAGATGGATTATTTACTGATGTAGATAAAAATAATTCTGATAAGGATGATTCCAGTTCATCTGATTCTGAATATTCTGCATCTGAGTTTGAAGAGGCTGGTAAGAGGGTAGATACTTTACACACCAAAAAAACTGATCCGAATTCTAGTACTCCTGCTTTAGATGAGTTTGGTATTAATATGACTGAACTTGCTAAAGAGGGAAAGTATGATAAGGTGATTGGTCGTGAGAAGGAGGTAAAGCAGATAATTGAAATCTTGTGTTGCCGGAAGAAGAATAATGCCATGGTAATCGGAAAAGCTGGTACTGGAAAAACGGCTTTAGTAGAATATCTGGCCCAACTTATAGCTCAAGGTAAAGTTCCGTCTGAGTTAAAGGATAAGAAGGTAGTGTCAATTTCGATAGTGACATTAACGGCCGGGTGTATATATCGTGGTCAACTCGAGCAAAGGGTTCAGGATATTTCTAATGAGGTGGCGCAGAACAAGAATATTATACTTTTCATTGACGAGTTTCATAGCGCGGTTCAAGATGGTTCCTCAGATATTTCCCAAATGTTTAAACCGGGATTGAGTAGAGGGGAGTTGAATATGATAGCTGGAACGACGTATGAGGAGTATAAGAAGTTCATCGAGAAGGACAGTGCTTTAAAGAGAAGATTCCAGAAAGTTTTTATCAATGAACCCAGCCACTCCGAGACTCTCCAGATTTTACAGGGATTAAGAGACAAATATTCAGAGTTTCATAATGTGGAGTATTCTGATGAGGTTCTTAATGCTTGTGTGGAGTGGTCTGAGAAATATTTATATGACAGAAATAGTCCAGACCGCGCTATAGATCTTATGGACGTTTCAGGCTCGAGGGCTAAACTTGATAGACCGGCCGATGGAAGTAAGATCCAGAAACTAGAGGAGAAGATTGAGGCTATATCAAAGAAGAAAACTGAATATGTAAAGAATGAAGAATTTGATAAAGCCAAGAAAGAGAGGGAGAAACAGAAAGAACTTGAGGATAAACTGGAAGAATTGAGAGCTGGTCGAAAGAAAACAGAGGTGACATTGGAGGATGTTGCTCGTGTAGTTTCAGATCTAGTTAATGTTCCTCTCGATAAAATCATGAACCCGGATATTGAGAAGCTAAGATCTATGGCGCCTCTCCTGAAAAGTCGTATTATCGGCCAAGATGAGAGTATTGATGCCGTAACGAAGCTCTTAAGTAAACAATATCTAGGTTTAAGAGATCCCAATATTCCGCCAAGTCTTTATATCTCAGGTGGAACGGGAACAGGAAAAACTTATCTGGCCGAGGAAATAGCTAAAACAATCTTCGGTACAGAGCAGGCCATGTTGAGAATTGATTGTGGAGAACTCAGTCAACCTCATACAGTAACTAAATTGATTGGTGCTCCTCCTAGTTATGTAGGATTTGGGGAGGTGGCATTGTTCGATAAAGTTCGTGAGAGACCGCAGCAGTTGATTCTTGTTGATGAGGCAGAT
>Ga0247611_10005858_pt1 | contig 15980 bp, 34 predicted proteins | sample 177DNAGHGhighgp2_FD_192422 | JGI IMG/M metagenome (GOLD analysis project Ga0247611, IMG submission 192422) | Sheep rumen microbial communities from Palmerston North, Manawatu-Wanganui, New Zealand - 1770 DNA GHGhigh gp2 | ecosystem: Host-associated > Mammals > Digestive system > Stomach > Rumen...
TAAAGATATCTCAAATACTAAAAGAGGTTTATATAGCTGGATATGAGCAAGGTTCTGAGGACTTCAGCAAGCGATTTGCGAATGAATTAGGCGACAAGATAGAGTCTATAAAATTTAAGGAGCAATAAAAATGAATAGATGTATAGTCACGGGTTTTTTATCAAAAGATGTAACTATCAAGAAAAACCAAAAGATAGCAACAACACAGATAGCTGTCGCTAGAGATTATCCTTATAACAAGGATCAGAATGGGAAACCAGTTACGGATTTCCTGAACCTTAAGTTTATTGGTGAAGCTGCTGTGTTAAAGGCTATGGAATGGCTTAGCAAGGGTTCTGCGATTATCGTAGATGGACGCCATCAATGCGATACATTTCGCGGTGAGGATGGTTCTTTCGGTAAATATGAATACATTCTGGTTGTTCGTTGGGAATTTCAGAAGGGTGCTAAAAAAGATGAGGACAAAGATAAAAAGCAAGCTGATGACGAACAGGAAGAGATTCAAACAATAACACCATCGTTCCAGGCGCCTGACGATTATGTAATGAACATGGATGATATAGATCCTGACCTACCATTTATGAAGTGAGGTAAACATGACTAAAGATTGTGAATATAAACATAAGCTAATTGATATGGGACTTTGTGGTCAATGTGGCAAGGTTAGAGACCGTAACGGTTGGTATTGTTCGGTGTGCCTTAAAAAACAAAATCAGCGACGTAAAGAAGATACTATTTTCTTTATAGAGCAGGGATTATGTCGCATATGTGGCAAGAATGCAAAAAGGCCAGGGTCTACATATTGCGAGGAATGTTCTCAGCGGCAATACATATACAACAAAAACAGATTTGAAAGAAATCCTGAATATGTCCGAGAACACAGCCGGATAAGTAACAAAAAACGTTATGAGGAATGTAAGGCGGCCGGAATATGTACCAGATGTCGAAAACGTAAAGCTGATTACGGGAAAACTAAATGCAAAATATGCCTAGATAAAGACGCGCTGAGACATAAGTATAAATATAAGGTGGTTGAGTGATGTATGAGACTAAGTAAAGAACTACAAGTTGGGAAAGCCGGAGAATACCTAGTATGTGCTGATTTAATTATAAAAGGTTTTGTGGCATTTCCGAGCGAACAAGGATTACCGTATGATGTTTTACTTGATACCGGAAAGAAATTATTGAAGGTTCAAGTAAAAACTTGTATCAAACCAAGAGTTTTACCTCAGCGAGAAAAAGACACTTATGTATATCAATACAACATTAAAACACACGGGAAACATAGAGACGTGCGTTACGCAGAGGATGAGGTTGATTTATTCGCGCTTGTGGCACTAGACACTAGAAGCGTGGGCTATATTTTGGGGAAAGATATTAAAACAACTATTAATTTTAGAGCCGATTCATTAAGAGGTTCATATTATGACGAAAAAGGAATACAAGATTACGAAAAAGTCATGGAGTTACACAAAACAATAAAGAGTCAGACAGAAATAGCGAAGATACTAGGTTTGAATATTACGGTTGTAAACAGAATGTTAAAAAATGGATATGAGCCATATAAAACTAACGCTAGATACTTTTCAGACATCATAAGAAGTAAGGAGTGGTTTGATGCTATCTAAAATAAAAGATATTTACGGGAAGGAATATGAATTGGATTTTAATAATCTAAGTTCTGTTTTTATAAATTGCGATTGTATGGACGCTCTGAAACAGATGCCGGATAAGTGCATAGACCTTTCAATTTGTGACCCTCCTTATGGCGGTGTTACTCAGGGCGGCTATATGACTAATCAAATGGGTGGCGGCGTTGCTAAGAACAGGAACGATTATCACCTGTCATTATGGCAATGTGAGAGGCCATCTGAGGAATATTTTAAGGAATTACAAAGGGTTTCTAAGAATCAGATTATATGGGGCGGAAACTATTATGCATCCCTATTACCGGATAGTCAGTGCTGGATTGTCTGGGATAAGGAGAAACCTGAGGGCGTAAGTTTTGCTGACGCTGAGCTAGCGTGGACATCTTTCAATCTTGCCACCAGAATATTTCATTTTGCATGGAATGGAATGTTACAGGGAGATATGAAACACAAAGAATATAAGATCCATCCGACCCAAAAGCCCGTAGCACTGTATGAGTGGTTACTAAATAAGTTCGCTAATCCAGGAGATATTATTTTAGATAGTCATGTTGGTTCAGCTAGCAGCCTTATTGCTTGCCATAGGACTCAACATAAGTTTGTTGGATTTGAAATTGACGAAACATATTACAAAGACGCTAAGGCAAGGCTAGATGCAGAAATGGCCCAGATGAGTATTTTTGATTTTATGTGAGGTAGTTTTATGAGTTACAAAATTGATTTGACTGGACAAAAATTCAATAGATTAAAAGTTTTGTCTTATCAAGGGAAATTTAAAAGAGCGCAGATGTGGCTATGTGAATGTGATTGTGGAAATAAAGTGGTGGTTAATTCAGCCCACTTAAAAAATGGTCATACAAAGTCTTGCGGCTGTCTTAATAAGGAAAGAATAAAAAATCTAAATATAAAAACGGGACAAACAAACACAAAATTATATTACACATACAGAAACATTATAAACAGATGTTACTACGCGAAAACTAAATCTAGTAAGTATTACATAAAACGGAACATAACAATGTGTCCTGAGTGGCTTGATAAAGATGTTGGATTCCAGAATTTTATGGAATGGTCATTAAACAATGGCTATGTAGAAGGATTATCAATTGACCGCATAGATAATGATAAAGGGTATTCGCCTGATAATTGTAGATGGGTTGATGTATATGTTCAAGCAAACAATAAAAGAAACAATCGGTATATCAAGATAAATGGCGAAATAGATACTGTCGCAAATATGGCTAGAAAATACAACATAAGTTATTGGAATTTACTTCATTACTCTAAAGGTGGCAAAAATTGTAAATATCCAGATTTACAGATTGAGGTGTGTGATGGCTTATAAAAACTATAAACAAGTAATGGCTATTCAAAATAAGTATAAGCAAGAGATAAAGGCAATATGCCCTGATATTGATGATGAACCTGGTATCTATTTTCTGCTAAGAAAAGATGAGGATGGAATCTATTATTTCTATATCGGTCAAGCTGTCAAATTGTTATCAAGAATGGCTAGTCACATGACGGGATATCAACATATAGATTTAAGCCTAAAAAAGCGTAAATGGTTTTCAGAAACAAATCCTTATGGATGGGAATTACATATTATTCATTATCCTGTTGAAGAATTAGACAAATGGGAAAAGCATTGGATTTTGGAATATACAAAACATGGGTATCAATGCAGATACAACAAGACAGCCGGAGGACAGGGCGAAGGAAAAGAAAAGATCAATGAATATAGACCTAGTCGCGGCTATCGTGACGGGCTTGTCCAAGGCAGAAAGAATGCCAGTCGAGAAGTTGCTCATCTGTTCGAAAAGCATCTTGAATATAAGCCCAAAAGTTTCCCACCAAACAAAAATCAGCAAAAGGCTATTGAGAAATTTGAACAATTTTTGAACGAGTATAAATCACCTGATAATGGGGAGGTGACATAATGAAAGTAATAATTGATATACCAGATGACACTCAAGAAAACATGAAAAAAGGATTTATGAGTTTTTATGAAAAAGATCACACATTGTTAAGAGCTATCCAGGAAGGTGAGCCGGTAAAAGATTGGCTGTCATCATTTAATACAGACTCGACTACAGAGTGCTTTGAGGCAATTCAGGAGCTTAAAAAGAAGGTGGATATGTAATGGGAAAAGGTTACATCAAACTACATAGAGAGATTCAAGATTGCTGGATATGGAAAGATGAAAGATTCACTAGAGGGCAAGCGTGGGTTGACCTTTTGCTTCTGGCTAATCATAAAGACGTAAAAATAGCAATTGGTGAGAACATCGAAATTGTTAAAAGAGGTCAGTTTGTAACAAGCATTGCGAAACTATCTGATAGATGGAAATGGTCATTTAACACAACAAAAAAGTTCTTAAATCTGCTCGAAAATGACAATATGTTGACACGCAAAAGTGATAACTCAAAAACCCTTATAACCATAGTAAACTATGGGATTTATCAAGCTGACGAGAGAGAAAAAACAGAGAACCTTGATAGACCTATTGATAGACCCCTTGACAGACCTATTGATAGACCTGCTGACAGACAGAGTGCAAACCCCTTGACAGACCTATTGACGGACAGGGTAACAGACAGGGTAACGGACACCTTGATACCAAACAATAATGAAGAAGAATATATAAAGAATGAAAAGAAGAATATATATAGTGTGCATTTTGAAGCATTCTGGAAAGCATATCCACGCAAAAAGGAAAAATCAAAAGCATATAAATGCTATCAGGCAAGACTCAAAGATGGATTTAGTGAGGATGAGTTACTGATTGCAGCTCAGAAATATGCTGAGGAATGCAAAAGGGAACATCGAGAGGAACGATACATCAAGTTAGGTGCAACGTTCCTGAGTAGCAATACACCTTTTGTTGATTACCTAAAAGGGGGTGAGAATAATGCAGGACATGCAAACTCTGATAAAGAACATGAAAAATGGGTTGAGGAGCACCGGGAACAACTCGACGCAGTCCGACGGGACTTGTTCGGTGTGTAAAGGTGATTACTGGATCATCAGGTTTGATGGTACGGCGGTTCCTTGTGAATGCTAGAAAAAACGATTGTTAACTAATCGGCTTAAGTTTGCAAACATCCCTGAAGGATTTACTGAGGCAAGTTTGGAAAACTTTTCAGCGAAATATTACTCAGACAAAAAAACCTTACTTGAAGCTGAACGATATATAAAAGCGTGGCTGGATAATTTCAGAGAAATGGAAAGCGAAGGGATAGGGCTTTACCTGTATTCAAATACAAAGGGTTCGGGGAAAACTCGGATGGCCGCAAGCGTAGCAAATTATCTCATGTCTGAATATGAGGCACAGGTCAAGTTTGTTACTAGCTTAGATATCATATCCGAAATAAAGGCTACATGGGATAAGAATGGTGATACAGATTTCCGGTCTGAGAGTCAGCTAATGAATTATCTAAATACAACCCAGGTGTTGTTCATAGATGATTTTGGAACCGAGAAACACAACAATCAAATCGGGTGGCTGGATGATAAGTTTTATCAAATCATCAATACTCGATACACAAACAAGCTAATAACAGTTTTTACAAGTAACTATAACTTATCCGACCTTAAGTACGATGACAGGATCATAAATCGTATTAAGGAACGGACATATCCGGTGCATTTCCCTGAGGAGTCAGTAAGAGACTTGATAGCGGAAAGCCGGTTACAAGAATTAAAGAATAAGATTGGAGGGTAATACGGATGGCAGGCAATGGATTACCAACAATTGACGTAGTGGCTACGGCTGAGAATATATGTCGTCTCATGAAAGAGAAAAGATTGACAGTTGGACAACTACAAATGCTGTTTGGTTTTCAAAGCGGAACAAATATATATGCGTGGCGACAGGGGCGGTTTATTCCAAGCTCAGATCATTTGGTTGCTCTAGCATACATTTTCGATTGCAAGATTGAGGACATATTAGTTGTCAAGGATGGCAAAAAATGAAAAAAGGAGGCAAACGATGAGTAAGTACAAAGTGGGTGACAAGTTTATTTGTGAAATTACAGATGTCGATGATAGCGGAATGGGAACTTTTTATTGGTTTAATGACCGCATACGAGTGTATGACGAAGATCTTGATTCGTTAATGCTTGCTGGTTCTACGGTGGAAGAAGTACAGCCTGATATAACCAAGGAAAAAACACACACCTTAGAAAGCCTGAAAGAACGTGTTTTCATTCTAAGCAAATTACTTGCTAATACCATTGAGTCATACGAAAAGGTCCAGAAAGAGGTTAATGGGGCTGTGGAATACATTGACTCAGTGATGGACGAAATGGGAGGTACTGTATGACAAGTCGTTTGATGGTTGCTTTGATGATTACATCATTAACCTTTATGGTAGCTGATGTTGAGCCAGAGGACGCAATACAGGATGATCCGTTGGCGATAAGCTGTGAGGTTGGGGCTATATCGGATTATTCAGCCCCAGGCGTAATAATTTCTGTTCCGGCCGAACCAATTTTAATAGAACAAGAGGAAGAACCGGAAGTTCAAGAATGGACGGGGCCAAAACTTACTCAATCAACCGGACGAATACAAGGCCCTGAAGCTGAGGAAACATGGTACAACCTACAAATGGGTAAATGTATAGACATAATGCGAGATTTAGGCTACAGCGTTGAGGAATATCCGTTTTGGATTAGGTCTGATGGCTGCAAAATGTTAGGGGAATACATCATGGTAGGCGCCAATACTTATTCGATACCCAAAGGAACTATCGTAAATACATCTTTGGGAAAAGGAATTGTAGCAGATCATTGCGTAGCTGCTCAATCAAAAAATCTATATGACATAGCGGTTACATGGTAAATAAACAGCGATATGAAGGGGTTATACGAATGATAAAAGTAGTAATTATTGTTGTTGGGGTAATAGTGCTTGTGAACGTCTTGTTTGTGGTTTTTGCACTGGCTAAGGCTTCCGGTGATGACGAAAGGAAAAGAGAAAATGAATATCAAGATACAGACTCAGAATGAGATTATAGAACATTATGGATGTAAACATCAGATGGGAATAGCGATGGAAGAGTCAGCCGAATTAATCCAGGCTATATCAAAAATGAATAGAGCAAGTGGTAATGTCGAGAACTACGAAAAGGCGAAGCTCCATCTGGAAGAGGAAATAGCTGACGTGATTGTTTGCATCAATCAGCTACAAACCATTTTTAACATATCTGATGCGAGAATAAGTGAGCTGGTTAATTATAAGATACACAGACAGTTGGAAAGAATGAAGGGAGAGAAAAGATGATTAATAAAGGGATTGTGGATATATTGAATGTGCCAGATTATGTGAAAAAAGGGGACATCATTGTTGCTCGGCATTCAAACGGTCATTTTTGGTTTTATGGAAAGTACGATGAGAACAGAGCTATCGAGGTTGCCGAAGAGATAGGTGGTATTGTTATCGAGATAGCCTGAGAGGGGGTTCGATAAATGAATTATTGCGGAACTTGCAAATTTTTTACTGAGGGCTGCAAATCTTGGGATGGTGACGAATACAAGGTCCTTGATTACGAATGCGGCTGTGAAGAATCAGATCATTACGAAAAAGAGGTCAGGGATATAGATGACGCTTGCGAAGAATATATCGAAAGAGAGGTTGTTGAGGATGAGACTTAAGGCTGAGATGTACTGCCCAGATTGTGATTGCGAAAGTAACTCAGATATTATTGACACAGTAGCGAGAAAGACAGGACACGGTGAAATAATAACAAGGCGTAGAGCTTGCCGTAAATGTGGAACAAGATTCACCACATATGAGATTTCGGCAAAGGAATACAAATCACTTGCAAAAGTTAAAAGAAATTTAGGCAAGTTGGAAGATGCACTTGAAGCGTTTATGAAGTTTGCAAATGAGTGTAAAGACATAGACGAAGAAAAGTCTTGTGCAGATGATGAAATAGATGCTTGTTCCAGAGATGCAAGAGTAGGATGTGAATATTGCAAGCATAAGTTCAGAGAGCTACACGAAAGACCATGTTCGTTATGTCAGAGGAATTTTGTGGATAAGTTCGAAAGGGAGGTAAACGCTGATGATGAATCTTGACGAAGCGATAAAGCATTGTGAAGAAGTAGCAAGTGAATGTGAATTTGATACAGATTGGGGCATGGGAAACCACTTTATTGACAGAAGTGATGTTGCTGATGTTATTGAATGCGCAAAAGAACACAGACAGCTTGCGGAATGGTTAAAAGAGTTGAAGTATTATAAAGACTGTCAAGACTTATTTAACAAAAGCTGGCAAGAGTTAATTAGGTACAAAGAAGGAATTAAAAAAATAAAGATGCGTAGTCAATCATATCGAGAATGCGGTGAAACTGTATTAGCAAGTGGTATGGAACAAGCATTGGATATATTGCAGGAGGTAAACGCTGATGACAGCAATTGAACAGTTAGAGGTTTTAGAAGTAAGACGGTTAGGTGAAAGCATAGGATATGGTCATTTAATGGCATTAGCACATGAATTATGGGCTATAGATTTGGAAAGTAAAGGAATTTCAAGAACTGGCGCCCATGTTCCAGTTAGTATTGTAATGGTGAGAGATGAATATCAGAAAGAAGCGTTAAATGACCCAATATATACAATTTTGGTTAAAAGGGCGTTGACAGAGATGAATGTTACATCTGACAAGAAGGAGGTAAACGCTGATGGTAGAGATATTGATTAAGATACCAGAGGGGTTAAAAGATGTTTTTGAAAACCGAAATGTTACAGCATTAGATGTTGAGGAAATGAGAAATGCGATTAAGAACGGCACACCACTTCCAGAACATCACGGAAGGCTGATTGATGCTGATGAACTTCTCGACAAGAAACAGGATTATGGAGAGGGACAAAGCACGTTAATACTAATTGACCCATATTATGTGAGAAAAGCACCAACCATTATAGAGGGGAGTGATAGCGAATGACAGTTGATAAGAAAGATGTTGTTAAAGATATTCAATTTTGTAAAGACCTTATGGATAGGCTCTTAAGAGATGCAAAGAAATACGAAAAAGCTAGTCTATATGATAATAAACATACAGTATTGCAAGCTGATATTATTCGGCTTCGTAGGGAATTAAACGAGGTGCGAAAGAAACTTGATTGGGATTATAAGGAGTGAGAGCGAATGACAGTTGATGAAATCAACAACATTAAATACAAGGTATGTTGTCCATTGTGCGACAATGATAAATGTGTCAGAGGCACGGATAAATGCGAAGCTGAGATATGGGCAGAGCAGAAGAAACAAAAGGAGAGTGAGAGCGAATGACAAATAAAGAAGCCATAAATATATTAAATAGCCTAAAGCAATATTACAACGATGAAAACGAGGATAGCTATGTGGGATTTGATAATGTGGATAATAAATCAATTGATATGGCTATCAAGGTGTTAGAACAACAACCATGTGAGGATTGTATAAGCAGAGAAGAAGTTATAAGAATAATCAAAGACCATCCTAGAATAGTCGGTGATAGAAGTATATTGATACAGAAGGTTGTTGAGTTACCACCAGTAATACTAACTATTTCAGAAAAGGAAACAGTTGAGGATTGCATAAGTAGGCAGGTGGCTATTGACACTATTGAAAGTTGGTTATCATGTGATGATTACAACGAGGCAGAACGGCACATTATGAGAGCCATGCAGAGTGTATTATACGATTTACCATCTGTTACACCACAGAGAAAGCGTGGGAAGTGGATAGAAGTTGAAATATGTAATTGCCATGCTGCATTAAGGTGTTCTGTATGTGATAGAGTTATTGAGCCTACATTTACTTTCGGTGAGTATTCTTATGAAAATATAAAGAAATGGTATCCATTTTGCCATTGTGGAGCAGATATGAGAGGTGATACGGATGAAACTAATTGATGCTGACAAAGCAATAGAAATCTGGAAAGAAAAGAATTTTATCAAATTCGTAGGTCAAGAAAAAAAAGCAAAGATGTTGCTTGATGTGCTTCCAACAGAACCAAGGTGGATTCCTGTTAGTGAGAGGTTGCCCGAAGAAAATGGTCAGTATTTGATAACCGTCAAGTATAAACCCGAAGCAGGTTATGAAAACATATACACTGAATATGGGGAATGGACAGATGGACGATGGGATATGTTTTGCTTTGGACATTGTGGAGAAGTAGAGGATATTATTGCATGGATGCCACTACCAGAAAGTTATAGAGGTGATAAAGATGGGAATATCAACAATAAGGAGTAAATTAAAAAGAGGATTAGCACTTACTCAAAAAGAAAGTGGAGATTTATGGGAATATATCCGTTCACTTGAAAAGCAACAACTAAAGACAGGGCATTGGATAGATAACATGGATTTGGGTTATCATGTATCAATTTGCTCAAACTGTGATTGGAGAGGACATGGAGATACTTGTTTGATATACAAACCAAAGTATTGCCCTAATTGTGGAGCAAGGATGATTGAACCATGGGAAAGCGAGGAAGTATGACAAAAGAAGAAATCATAGCTGATGAAAGATACCATACTTGTGGAAGGTGCAAGCATGGAGATACACCTTCTGATGAGTATCCTTGTAATGAATGTGTGCATGGGTTTGACAACAGGAGAGACTTTTGGGAATTGGCAGAAAGCGAGGATAAGGAATGAGAGTCAATGTATCTATGGATTTAACAGTATCACAGGCATTTTATATTTTACTAAAAACATTAAATGTTGAATTGGATGATGATTCACCGAAATTTGAGGTTGATAATGGAGAAATTGTTTGTGACCGCGACAATCGAGGTGAATTATATTTAGCACTATATCATTTAGCAACAAAAATATTTCCGAATACTGAATTTAGACATTTATTCGATAATCCTAATACTTTAATGAACGATTTGTATATAGCGAAAGAAAGTGAGGATAAGGGATGACGGAAAGAGAAGCAAGAGAAGCCATTGATATTATCAAATCAGAATGCTACGTCATGAATTTGCTCAACCTTGACAGGACAAGGGCTATCAATTCAGCTCTGGACAAGGCTGTTGAAGCTCTGGAGGCGCAAATCAATGTTGATGAGGTTGTGGAAAAAATCGAGGACATGAGAGCAAAAGACTATTTTTGTAAATATCCTTATAGTAGGTGTATTGAGGTTATAAAAGGGGTGATGGAATGAGTTTCGGAACATTTGAGGAATGCGTTAAAAGTTATAGATCAGGATGTCAAGATTTTACTAACGATGGGGTGTGTTCCGGTTGTGGTCAGTGCTGTAGCGATTTGCTTCCCCTGTCAAAAAAAGAAATAGATATAATCAGGGAGTACATACACACACATCATATAAAACGACAACAGCATAAGATGCCGTTTTCCCAGGTAGCTGATTTCGATTTATACTGTCCGTTTCTTGATATCAGCAAAGAAAAGAAATGCACGATTTACGAAGTCAGACCGCAAATCTGTAAAAGTTTCCTGTGTTGCAGAAAAGATTTTGACGATGAACTGTTAAACGATGACAGATTTCCGGTGATTATGTCAGAGACATTTTTCGGATAGGGGGCAAAACATGAAATATATAATTATGGCTGGTGGCAAATACAAAAAATGGGAAACACCACGACAGCTTATTGAGATCAAGGGTGAGCCGATAATAGCGAGGACTATTAGACAGCTTAAGGGAAATGGCGTTGAGGACATAGCAATCAGCTCTAACAATGCTGAGTTCGAAAAGTTTGGTGTTCCGGTTCTAAATCATGAAAATGGTTATGTTGCTTACGAATATAACGTATGTGAGGGATTATGGGCTGAGGCTTTTTATCCGATGGATGAGCCGGTTTGTTACATTTTCGGTGATGTAGTGTTTAGTGATAAGGCTATCAAAAAAATTGTTGGGACAGAAACCAAAAACATAGAGTTTTTTGCAAGTGCGCCGCCGTTTGACGGAAAATATATTAAAAGATGGGCTGAACCATTTGCACTTAAGGTTGTTGATACTAAACGATTTAAGTCCTGTTTATACATCAACAAACTGTTTTATGAAATGGGTGTGTTTGCAAGAGAGCCTATCATGTGGGAACTGTGGCAAATCATAAAAAAATCACCCATAAACATAATTGATTATACAAATTATGTAGCAATAAAAGATTGGACTTGTGATGTTGATAGTCCAGATGACGCAAAGTTAATTGAAAGGGTTATGGAATGAAGTTAAGTATTATTATTCCTTGTTACAATGCTGAACCTTATATCTATATGCTGTTAAAGGTGCTTGATTCACAGATTACAGATGATGTTGAGGTTATCTTGATTGATGATGGCAGCGATAAACCGATTAAAGCTGATTACAAATGGCTTAAAGTTATAAGACAAGATAACCAGGGCGTGAGTAGAACAAGAAACCGCGGGCTGGAATTATCTGAGGGTGAATATGTATGGTTTATTGATGCCGATGATCTTATAACCGAAAAAGCGGTTGAAATAGTCTTAAATAAGCTGTCCATGCAGGATTATGACTATATAGATTTGTCCTGGAAATCACTAGAGGATAACAAGTATGTGTATAAACTTGCAAATGATAACGATAGATTATCTAATCCCAGCGCTTGCACAAGGATATTTAATCGGAATTTCATAGGCGATATGAGATTTCCAGAAACTAAGGATGCAGCTGAGGATGAGCATTTTACAAGACATTTGAATTTAAAAGATGCAAAACACGGGTGTATTACAGACTTTATATATCTTTACAGGACAAACGTTGAGAAAAGCAAATCAAAAACATATATGTCAGACAATTGCGACACAAAGAGGATAGTTTATTACTTTAGACATGTCACAAAGGATATGACGTTTCTGATTGATGAGATAAAAAGAGAGGACGAAACCAACGAGGTTTTTCTGCTTACAAATAGAAATGATTTGCCGGAAATTGAAAAATACTGTCAGGTGTGGTGTCCAGCACGCCCCATCAGAGCTATGGAACAACGAGGCGAACAAACAAATCTTATCACAGTTATTCCAAGGACCTTGCGAACTCAGGTTGTTATATACACAAGCCAAACATTCGAGATAGGTGGTATCGAAACTTTTATATATTCTTTTTGTAAACAAATGTCTAAATACTATGACATTACGGTTTTATACGACTCAATAGCAACCAATCAAATGATCAGACTGTCCGAAATCGTCCCTGTCGTCCAAAACAACAAGTTCAATGTCGAATGTGACACACTCATCATAAACCGTATAGGCGACAAAATCCCTCATAATATTCAATATAAAAAGTCAATACAGATGGCACATTGCATCAAACAGGATCCCGAATGGCACATCCCCCAAAATCGAGATTACATTGTGAATGTATCACAGGCCAGCAAGGATAGCTTTGGCGATGAGGCAAAGGATGGAATAGTAATACATAACTTGACTGTGCCGGAAAAGACTCAGGAAGCATTGATGTTGGTATCAGCGTTAAGAGTGGGGGCACCTGATAAGCGGGGCAATGACGAACGATGTATTAAGTTTGCAAAACTACTTGATGAAGCGGGGATAAAATACATCTGGTTTTACTTTGGTGACAAACAGATGAGTAAGGAACCACCAAACATGTTTTATTGCGGAATGAGGCTGGATATAAAACCATTCATAGCAAAAGCTGATTACCTGGTTCAACTTAGTGGTTCTGAGGCGTTCTCTTATAGCTTGTTAGAGGCGTTAGAGCTTAATACACCAGTGATTGTTACGCCGCTAGCACAAAATGACGATATGCAGATTGTAGATGGGGAAAACGCATATGTGGTTCCGTTTGATGTTGACGATTTCAATGTACGAAAGATACTGGATATTCCAAAGTTTGAATATGAACACGACAACAAAGGAATAATTAAGCAATGGCGAAAACTGTTAGGAAACACAAAACCCAAACATGATTACACACCTACAAAGCAGATAACGGTTGTAGTCAGAAGGGAATATTACGACCTGATGTTAAACGAAACAATGAAAATAGGAGCAAAACGAACAATTCCTTACATACGAGCGCTAGAGCTAAAGAGCAAAGGATTTGTTGATATTATTACATAGCGAAAGGGGTGATGATAAGTGAGATACATCAAAAGACCCGTCCCTGTAATAGCTGATAATGTCAAATTTGAGTTAGGAATTACTTACATAATCAGTCGTGAAAAGTCAAGTTTAACCCACAAGATTGATGTTTTGATAGATGCAGACATAACATTAAGGGATATATCAACAAAATATCCTCATGTTATTAAGGTTATTCACGAAGGGGAAAGACGCGGGGTTGTTTATAACTATGGAAATCACACGCTCGAAGGAGATAAAGCGTGGGAAATGGTCGGAGGAACCATAGGTTATTTGTAAAAGATAGGTGGTGATTAGGTGGTAACGGACAATAGAATAACTGAAAGTGAATTGTTGATATATTTGCTTAACCGTGATAATATTGACGTTGCCACCGTTGCCGATGAAGTGGTGCGTATGAAACGTCAGGAATATCTATCACAGCATAAATACAACATTTGGTCTAGTAGTGATGGTTATTGGAAAACTAAAGTGAAAGGAAGTGATGGAAAATACCGTCAAATAAAGCGTAGAAACAAGACGGATTTGGAGAATGCGCTTGTTGAGTATTACGAGGCACATTCAAAAGATGAATCATTTAAACAAAGATTCGATAAATGGATAGAACGTCAAAGGAATTGTGGAAGAAGTGAAAACACAATCCTAAAATATGAATCAGATTATAGACGGTTCTTTGAGGGCTATCCTATCGAACATTACGATATAAGAGACATAGACGAAGAAATATTATCAAAACATATTTTACAAGTTCTTGAAAATAAGCAGATCAGGTGGCGGGCCTTTAAAGATATTATGGGTTATGCTGATGGTGTGTTTGAAAAAGCCAAAAGAGACAGGGTTATTTCAGAAAACCCCATGAATTATCTTGATTTGCCTATTTATAAAAAATACTGTTATGTCCCCCCTGTTAAATCTACAAAACAGAGAACACTTACAGAAAAGGACACACACATCCTTCTGGAATATCTGCATAATCCTAAAGCACACAATGTAAATCAAATGTGTTGCTTTGCTGTAGAAATGGCTTTATATACAGGAATGAGGGTTGGTGAATTAGCAGCTCTAATGTGGGATGATATAGTGTTTGATGAAGAAATAATGATTATCAGGCATTCAGAAAAATTTGACAGAACAACAAAACAATCTATAATTACCACAACAAAAACAGGGAAAGAGCGAATTTTTCCCTTGATAGATGAGATCAAAAACCTATTATTCAGAGTTAGGGATTTTGAAAAGAAAAATGGTTTTTATGGAGATTATGTTTTTCAGGACAAAGATGGTCGATTAACCAAAAGCAAAATATCTGATGCCGCAAGGAATTATACCATGTCAGATGAGTTTTCAGGTATTAAATCTATTCATGCGATAAGAAGAACTGTAAACAGTAGAATGAAGTGTGATGGTGTCCCAACAACAATTGCGAGTAGTTTGCTCGGACACACAGAAAGAGTGAACGAACAGAATTATACATATGACATTTCTGAACTTAAGGAAAAACAAGAAATAATAAGGAAAATTGTTAAGAATGTATAAGGGCAACCTGGGGCAACCTATAGAATTAAAAGGAAATGTAATAAAATAAAGGGATGAAAGGTGCCGGCGGCGGGGGTCGAACGATATATGGAACCCAGAACCCGCTAAAATAGTGCGTTTCATCAATCGAGTAACCCTAAAAGTAACCCTATGAAACTATGAAAGGAAAATGGCAACGGTGGCTTTCATAGTTTGTTGATGAGAGCATACTTGCTCTTTTTTTTATTTTGTTGAAAGGAGAAAAAACATGGCAAAGAAAATGATTGATATTGGAAACGGAAAGATGATACCGATTACGGCTGAGGAAATTGACGGAGTACACACGATAAAAGTTGATGGCGTAGTGTGGGTAGAAACAGAAAACATGGTTCATGCAGCTGTATTGTTTAACATGATGGCTGACCATATCACAGAGTACATGACGTATGATGCGTAAAACACATACTGATGGGGCTGTGAGCCTTTTTAAGCGACTTTGGCACATTATCCGATAAATAATACCTTGATAGCATAAAACTTGAAATAAAGGCGTTGACGCGGTGGGACGCTAGCGGTATAATTTCGTTTGAAAATCATTGGATTTCCTTCGGGAAACCGGAAGTTCCCCTGTCAGTTTGAATTGTCAGGGGGATTTTCTTTTTGACATGCACACCCATGATTGACGCCGGCTTTTTGTGGAGCTATAATATTATTTATCCCAGGTGGGAAA
>Ga0247611_10005859_pt1 | contig 15978 bp, 11 predicted proteins | sample 177DNAGHGhighgp2_FD_192422 | JGI IMG/M metagenome (GOLD analysis project Ga0247611, IMG submission 192422) | Sheep rumen microbial communities from Palmerston North, Manawatu-Wanganui, New Zealand - 1770 DNA GHGhigh gp2 | ecosystem: Host-associated > Mammals > Digestive system > Stomach > Rumen...
GCACACATGCAGGAGAAATACAACTATGGCGGTTACCTGAAGTTGTGGATCCCTCAGGGCGATAATGCCCGACGGCTGGAAGAGTTCCGCCAGACGTTGGCTGATAAGGCCGCATTCAGGCGGCTGTTTGATACTATCTATGATCAATTAACTGATAAAAACTATACATGAATGATGAAAAAGATTACGACACTATTATTTATCTTGTCGTTGAGCATAACTGTCTGGGCTGAAATCCCCAACGGTTACTACACCAACGCGATCGGCCTTCAGGACGAGGCCCTGATGACTGCACTGGAGGGCATTACCTACCCCCACACCGAATTGACCTACAACTACTTGTGGAAGGCTTTTAACGACACCGATCAGGGCAATGACGGTTATTACATCGACATGTACTCCACCTGCAAGTACAACTACTACTCAACCCATGTCGGCAATGCAAGCTACGTGGGCGAAGGCATCAACCGCGAGCACTCGTTCCCCAAGAGTTGGTTTGGCGGCGAAGTCTATCCCATGTACACCGACCTGACTATGCTTATCCCCACCGACGCCTACGTGAACCAGCGTCGCAGCAATAATCCATACGGCGTGTGTGCCGGAGGCTATACCTATGTTAACGACTCCCTGGGCGTGAGTATGAAGGGCAAGTTGGGCAATTGCACCTATAGCGGTTACACTTCTAAGGTATTTGAACCCGATGATGAATACAAGGGAGACTTTGCCCGCATTTACTTCTATATGGTAACATGTTACAAGAGTGATGTCAAGAACTGGCCTGGCTGCGATCAACTTGACTATGCCAACAACGGCTACAAGGCTTTCTCGAACTGGTCGATGCAGCTGCTCATGGAATGGCATCGCGCCGACCCCGTCAGTGCCAAAGAGATAAGCCGCAACGAGGCAGTCTATTACCATCAGGGAAACCGCAACCCCTTTATTGACCATCCTGAACTTGCCGAGCACATCTGGGGCACCAAGCAGCATGTGGCTTGGACTGGAGAAGACATCCCTGTTGATCCGTTAATCAAGGAAGTCCCCGTCATGCACCCCATAGACGAGAGTGCGGTGCAGCCTGCCGCATTTCGTGCTGACTGGACCAGTGTGGACAATGTTTCGAGCTATACCCTCAAGGTGAACCGCATCGCTGCTCCTGGCGAGGAGGTTGCCACCTTGCTCATGACCGAGAGCTTCTCTAAAATTGAGACCGATGAAGATGGAACAAACGATATCGCTTCCACCTTTGACAGATATACCGACAATGCTGGTTGGAGTGGCTACAAGGTATATGTCGCTGCCAACAATGGCGTGAAAGTGGGCACTGGTAGTGTGGCCGGTTATCTGACCACCCCCCAGCTGGAACTCGACAGCACCATCACTGTCGTGTTCAACTCCAAGAGCTGGATCAATGGCAAGGGCGTCAGTGACGGCAGCTCGGTTATCGTTTCTTGCGGCGATGTGAGCGAGACGGTTGAACTGAGTACCGTTCCCACCGACTATACCGTCGTACTCAAGGGTTGTTCGGGCAACAACGTCAAGTTGGCCATGACGGCGGCTGCCAAGCGATTCTATATCTACCATGTTGATATCTATAATGGTGATTATACTGCCCTGGCTCCCCGACGTGCCATTGTCGAGGAAGGTGATGCCACATGGCGTGTCGTGAGTGGTATCACACAGAATAACTATACTGTACAAGAATTGGCTGGCGGCATCTATGAGTACCTGGTAAAAGCGATCTATACCGACGGCACCGAGAGTATTTGGTCCAATATCGAGCATGTGACACTCATCGGTAGTGGTGATGAACCTCTCGTCGGAGACGTGAACGGTGACGGTGAAGTGACTATCGGCGATGTGACGGCACTCATCAGCTACCTGCTTGACAATGCCACGATACTTGCGGGTAATCCCGATGTCAACAACGATGGCGAAGCCAGCATCGGCGACGTCACAGAATTGATCAGCATCCTATTGGGACGTTAACACCTTGAAACTTTAAGGTCATTCATTTCAGGCGTTAGAGAGCATCTGCCATCTGACGCCTGAAATGTACCTAATCGCATGTTGGCACGATGCTTGCCGATTGAGTGTATATAAAAAATATTGACAAAGAATAAAGAAGAAGACAACACATGATTAATAACCAACATCAACTCCAGCAAAACCACTGGAGACAGGATATTACGCTTCCAGTAGCGGGTGCCGACTTCCCCGACGAAGAGGAAGATGAGGAAGACGACCTGCCTGGTGGAGGAAATCCTGGAGACAGCGATAATCCGTCCTATCGTGAGACTCGACAGCGACGAAATGTCAGTCGGGGTGACAATTCTGCCACTCCCGTCATTGATAAGTATGGCAAGGATATCACCCGAGAGGCGGCCGAAGGTCGCCTGGATCCAGTCGTGGGACGAGAGGCGGAAATCGAGCGTCTGGCACAGATATTGAGCCGTCGCAAGAAGAACAATCCCGTCATGATCGGTGAGCCCGGTGTGGGCAAGAGTGCCATTATCGAGGGACTTGCCAAGCGCATTGTTGAGCGCAAGGTGGCTCGCACCCTGCTCGACAAGCGCATCATCTCGCTCGACATGGCTGCCATCGTAGCAGGCACCAAGTATCGTGGCCAGTTTGAGGAACGTCTCAAAGCCGTTATCGACGAAGTGAGCTCCAACAAGAACGTCATCATGTTCATTGACGAGATCCACAACATCGTGGGTGCCGGCAATGCCAGCGGATCGATGGACGCTGCCAACCTCTTGAAGCCCGCCCTGGCACGTGGTGAGTTCCAGTGCATCGGAGCAACCACGCTCGACGAGTATCGCAAGAGTATCGAGAAAGACGGTGCCCTGGAACGCCGTTTCCAGAAGGTACTGGTAGAGCCCACCACACCCGAACAGACTCTTGAGATCCTGCACAACATCAAGGAAATGTATGAGAAGCACCACGGTGTCAATTATACCGAGGAGGCGCTCAAGGCCTGCGTAACGTTGACCGACCGCTACATCAGCGACCGCTTCTTCCCCGACAAAGCCATCGACGCCATGGACGAGGCAGGATCGCGCGTCCATATCACCAAGGTGGACACCCCCAAGGAGATTGAAGAACTGGAGCAGCGCATTGCCGAAGCACAGGACAACAAGTTCAAGGCCGTACAGGCACAGAACTTTGAAAGTGCCGCCAACTACCGCGATCAGCAAGAAAAGCTCAAGGCTGAACTGCAGGAAGCCAAGGAGAGATGGGAAGCCGAACTGGACAGCCGCCGCGTGACTGTTAACGAGGGGCACATTGCCGAGGTGGTTGCCATGATGACAGGTGTGCCTGCCCAGCGCATTGCCCAGAGTGAGGGCATCCGCCTGTTAGGTATGACCGACGAGCTGAAGAAGCAGGTCATCGGTCAGGACGAAGCCATCGACAAGATTGCACGCAGCATCCGCCGCAACCGTGCAGGATTGCGTGACCCCAAGCGTCCCATCGGTTCCTTCATGTTCCTGGGACCGACAGGCGTCGGCAAGACTTTGCTGGCCAAAAAGCTGGCTCAATTCCTATTCAACAGCGACGACGCGCTGATTCGCGTCGATATGAGCGAATATATGGAGAAATTCAACGTCTCCAGGCTTGTGGGTGCGCCCCCGGGCTATGTGGGTTATGAAGAGGGCGGCCAGCTGACCGAGAAGGTGCGTCGTCATCCTTACAGCGTCGTCTTGCTTGATGAGATTGAGAAAGCCCACCCTGATGTGTTCAACATGCTGCTGCAAGTGCTTGACGAGGGCAACTTGACCGACGGTTTGGGTCGCAAGGTGGACTTCAAGAACACCATCATCATCATGACCAGCAACATCGGTACGAGAGAGTTGAAGGACTTCGGTGCCGGCGTGGGATTCAATACCAACCAGCTGACCAAGGAACGCAGTGACTCGGTCATCCGCAAGGCTTTGAATCGTCAGTTCTCGCCCGAATTTCTCAACCGTGTGGATGACATTGTCACCTTCGGATCCCTGGATCACGACTGCATCCTCAAGATTGTTGATATCGAGCTGGCATCATTCTACAAGCGTGTAGAGGAGAATAACTTGAAGCTCAACATCACCGATGCCGCCAAGAATCTGGTAGCTGACCGAGGATTTGACATCCAGTACGGTGCCCGCCCGCTGAAGCGTGCCATCCAGAGCGAAATCGAGGATCCCCTGAGTGAAATGTTACTGCGCGAGGAAGCCAAACCAGGCGATACCATCGTTATCGATGCCGTGGGCGGGAAGATTACTACCAGCATCATCCAAGCCAAGCAGCCTGTTGAGCAACCAATGACGACAGCCTAAACGGCCATTAGTAAACAGCTTGTTTAGTGTAGATATGTAATCAGGGAAGCCTATATAGGGCCTCCCTGATTTCTTCATTAAACATCACTAATTGTAACAGAATTGATTGTGGCTTGTGGTATAGATGGTTTCTGTAATATAGACACATGAAAACGTCGTTTTGCAACAACAAAACGACGTTTTAACAATACTTTAACTATTCCCCCTCGAAAGAATGAAGAGCGTTACAGTTCTGCTTCCTTGAGCTTCTCGGCGTTTTCAGCGACAATAAGGTGATCTATACAGTCCTGGATGTCACCATCCATAAAGGCAGGCAGGTTATAGATCGTGTAGCCGATGCGGTGGTCGGTGATGCGTCCCTGCGGATAGTTGTAGGTGCGGATTTTGGCAGAACGGTCACCAGTCGAGACAAGCGTCTTGCGACGCGAAGCGATGTCGTCCATATACTTCTGGTGCTCGTGGTCATAGATGAAAGTGCGCAGGCGAGCCAGTGCCCTTTCCTTGTTCTTGGGCTGGTCACGCGTCTCGGTACACTCGATGAGGATTTCCTGCTGCTCACCCGTGTTGGGGTTGGTCCACATGTAGCGCAAGCGCACACCACTATTCACCTTGTTCACGTTCTGGCCACCGGCACCACCACTGCGGAAGGTATCCCACTTGATTTCGCCCTCGTTGATGTGAACGTCAAACGGCTCAGCCTCGGGCAATACTGCCACGCTGGCAGCGCTGGTGTGGACACGTCCCTGGGTCTCGGTGACAGGGACACGCTGTACGCGGTGCACACCCGACTCATACTTCAACGTACCATAGACGTTGTCGCCCGTGATGCTGAACACGACCTCCTTGAAGCCGCCCACAGCACCCTCGCTACAGCTGGACATCTGCACATTCCAGCCCTTGGTTTCGCAATAACGTGTGTACATGCGAGCCAGGTCTCCGGCAAACAGGGCAGCCTCGTCACCACCTGTGCCTCCGCGAATTTCAAGCACCACATTCTTGCTGTCCTCGGGATCCTCGGGAATGAGCAGCAACTTGATTTCCTCTTCCATCTTGGGCACCTCGGCTTGATTGGCATCGATTTCCTCACGTGCCATGGCACGCAACTCTTCATCAGTCTCGGAGTCAAGCACAGCCTTAGCTTGCTCAATGTCCTCAAGCAATTTGCGATAACGGTTGGTTGCTTTCAGTAATGTCTCCAGGCTCTTGTATTCCTTGGCCAACTTGACGTAACGTCGCTGGTCGGCTATGACATTGGGGTCGGTAATGAGTGTGCCGATTTCTTCAAAGCGGGCGTCCAAGCCTTCAAGGCGTTGTAATAATGCATTCATATATAGTTGATAGTTAGTATTTTATTATTGATGAGGCATCCTCTCGGGATGACGGTTGATGTACTGCTGGATGCGCTTGGCAAACTTCAAGTCTTTTTTATTCGTTGGGTCGGGGGTAAAATCCATGTGTTCAGGGATGTCCTTACCCAAGTCAATCACGACATGACCCTTTAAGTTGACGATCATCAAGGAATCGTAAAGGGCATGAGAGTAAGCGTCATAGGTGGCCATTGCCAAGGTGTCACCGCTGACGTTCACCGTCTGGTAATAGCGACTGGAAATACCGTATTTGTCAAAGTCCTCCTCAAAGTGGATGCGGTAATTCTTGGGCGAGCAATGACTGATGGTATAAACAGGCACAGCTGGAGCACCATTTTTATAGATCCCGCCAATCATGCGTGCGTATGCATGTTCGTGTCCCTGCAATACCAAGTCAATGCCATACTGACGAACAAGGTCGTCAAACATCCAGCGTTGAATCAGGTTATTGTTCTTGCTCTTGATGGAATAGAGTGGATGATGAAGGACCACAATTTTCCATTTGGCTTTGCTCTGCTGCAATTTATCTTCAAGCCACTTGCGTTGTGTCCACAGATGCCAGAACTCGCGATTACTGTCAAGCACAAAGAACTGGACATTGCCATAGTTCAAGGTATAAACCATGTTGTCATCCACCTTGGAGTCGAGAAAATAGGAGAAAACCAGCGGGAAACGGCGTTCAAGGGAATTCATGATACCCTTGAAATAGTCATGGTTGCCCGTCACATTGAGAATGGGCATGGATTGTCCGATGCTGTCAAGGTCACGGAATGTCTCTGCCCAGTATTGATTGGCAGGACGCTCAATCAGGTCACCACCACACACGAGAAATTCCACTTCAGGATGGTGGGCATAGGCTTCCTTGAGCAGGCTGTTGGCTATGCCGCCAATGGTGTCCTGCACATCGCCGACAAAGAGGAAAGAAAACTTGTCACGACCAGGAGCGAATGTACGGAATGAATACCATGGCGATACTCTTCGGCCACTCACGACCCGATAGCTGTAGTGGGCATCAGGACGCAGCTGTCGCAGGCGGGCGACATAATAAGCAGCCTTGCCCTTGCGTGACTCAAAGACCTCACCCGTTGCCTCGATGCGCGTGGTGTCTTCATTCTCAAGACAGACCAGTTCCAAGTGAGAAGGTCTCAAAGCCGTATCACATTGCCAACTCACGTTGCGGGACATCTCGCTGTCGTCACCGAAGGTGAGCAATACATGACCAGGAACATCCAGCGGCTTGACAGCCAACTCCTCGGGGTTGTCAAACCATACATTCCACCTCATCGCTACCCATGTCGCTAAGGCAATCATGAGCAGCAACAGTACTATACGCTTGATAATTTTAAACCTTGTTTTCATTTTGTGGTGCAAAAGTAGTACTTTTGTGCAATATTTCATGCACGAGATCATAATGAAACGTCATTTTTCTATATCCAATATGCCCCTGGCTGCCGTGTTATGGGATTTACTGGTCGTATATATTGCCTATACCCTGTGCCGAGGTGTCTTCCTGGCGCTGAATTGGTCATTATACGCCGGAACACTCACATGGAGCCATGGTCTGGGACTCTTCGGAGCTGGACTGCTGTTTGATACACCGGCCATCCTCTATACCAATGCCATCATCCTGCTGATGCTATTGCTGCCACTTCACTGGAAAGAGGGAACGGGCTTTTATCGGGTGGCAAGATGGATCTATACCATAGTAAACAGCATTGCCGTTTATGTCAACCTGATGGACTGCGTGTATTTCCCGTTTACAGGAAAACGCACCACGGCATCGGTATTTGCCGAGTTCAGCAACGAGAGCACTGGAGAGATGTTGAAAATATTCGGTGGGCAGTTCTTGAGTCACTGGTACCTGGTGCTGTTGGCAGGATTGGTCACTTGGTGTTTCTGGAGAGCCTTTCGCCCCAATCCCAAGAGCCTCAGGAAACCTGCCACGCTTGGACAATATTACACCATCCAGTCCATATTCCTCCTGATTGCCGTCCCGTTGTGCATCGGTGCCATCCGTGGTGGTTTCACAAAGTCAACACGTCCCATCACCATCAGCAACGCCAACCAGTATGTCAATCGTCCCGCCGAGACAGGCATCGTGTTGAACACCCCTTTCTCTATTTTCCGAACGCTGAAGAAGACGCCCTTTGTCGTTCCCGACTACATGAGCGACGCGGAGGCACAGGTACTCTATACCCCACTCCACCAGCCCAATGACAGCGTAGCATTCACACCACGCAATGTCGTGGTGCTTATTCTGGAGAGTTTCAGCAAACAGCACATCGGTTTCTATAACAAGACCTTGAGGAACGGTAACTATAAAGGCTTCACCCCCTTCCTCGACTCCCTTATCACCCACAGCGCGATGACCTACCGTTATTCCTACGCTAACGGTCGCAAGAGCATCGAGGGGATGCCCTCAGTGCTGTCATCACTGCCCAATTACGTTGAACCGCTGTTTCTCACACCTGCTTCACTGAATAGCATGTCAGGTCTTGCCCGAGAACTGGGCGAACACAAGGGATATACCACAGCCTTCTTCCATGGAGCCCAGAACAGTTCTATGGGATTTCACGCCTTTGCCCGCGCCACCGGTTTCGAGCATTACTTCGGTCGTGAAGAGTATAATGCTGATCCCAATTTTCATGGTGATGATGATTTTGACGGGACATGGGCCATCTGGGACGAAGAATTCTTCCAATTCTACGCCCAGCAGATGAGCAAAATGAAAGAGCCCTTCATGACAGCCTTGTTCAGCGCATCAAGTCATGATCCGTTTGTCGTTCCCGAGAAGTACAAGGGCCGTTTCCCGCAAGGCGAACGCCCCCTGCAAGAATGTGTCGCCTATACCGACTATGCCCTGAAGCGATTCTTTGAGACCGCCAGCCGCCAGCCGTGGTTCAAGAACACTTTGTTTGTCATTACTGCCGACCATGTAAGCCAGCAGATTGATCCATTCTATTGCACCTCGCTGGGCAACTATTGTGTGCCCATCATTCTCTATGCTCCCGGTGATCCTTCGTTGCACGGATATGATGAGGAGCAGGTGGTTGAACAGATTGACATCATGCCCACTGTATTGAGCTATCTGCACTATGACCAGCCATATATCGCCTTTGGTCGCAATATGTTAGGGACTGACGATGGTTTTGCCCTGCATTGGTTACCCGAGTCCAGTAGCTATGAATACGTGTGGGGAGACTATGCCCTGGTATTTGATGGCAAGCAAGTCACTGCGGCCTATCAGTTCCGCACCGACTCAACCTTTACCCACAACGTTCTCCACACCATGCCACACGACACACGCTCGCTCATGGAGCGACACATGAAGTCGATCATCCAGCAATACATGCAGCGCATGACGAGTGACAACCTCACCGTCAAGTGACAACAGTAGCGACCGAGACGCTCAGAAGTTGAAGCCGAGGATGTGATAGACCTGGTTGACCATCGCAAGACGGTCAATGTCGGGACGGGTCGAGAAAAAGAGGAAAATGAGGTCACGCTCGGGAATCTTGCCGGCATAGATGGTGAAGCCGCCGTTATCTCCCAGGTGATAGACGTGAGTGGGCAATCCAGGATAGTCCTGGACAAAGAAGCCATAGCCGTAGCCCGTGTAGGGCTGATAACCGTACTCCGCATCGGCCGGAATCTGCACCCATGGATGGTAGGCAAGACGTTTGGAGGCTGCACTCCACACGCTATTGTCACGCAGGGCACGCTCCCAGCTCACGAAGTCATTGATGGAGCAATAGAGGGCACCATCGGCCTTAGTGCCAAAGAAACTTTCCTCGCCGTAGTCATATTCCACCCATCGTCCATTGGCATCTCGCTCGTAGCCATGAGCCATATCAGCAATCTGACGGTCGGGCTCAAAGTAGCAGCAAGTCTTCATTCCGGCACGATCAAATACGTTATCATGCATATAGGTCTCGAAGGGGATGCCCGTCGTTCGCTCCACAATCTGATAAATCAGTTGGAAGGTAGGATTGATGTACTCATATTGTGTACCTGGCCTGAAATTCAATCGGTCCAGCGTGCGCATATACTGCACCGAAGTGACGTCATTGCTATAGAGCACGAAGTTGCGATCATCACGAGGACGTGCATCAGGGATGCCCGAGGTGTGGCTCATGATGTGGTGCAGTGTGATATCCTCAAAAAATGGTGCCTGAAACTCAGGGAAAAATTTCGACAGGGGGTCATTGAGTGAGAGCTTGCCCTGCTCAGCAAGTTGCAACATTGCCACTGCCGAGAACTGCTTGGAAACTGACGCAATGCAGAAATTGGTCGCAAGGGTCACGGGAGCCTTAGTGACCATGTCGGCAACGCCAAAACAACGACTATAGACTGTGTCATTGCCCTGCATGATAAGTACGGCAGCCCCTGGTTCGCCTGGATTATTGTACACAGCATCGAATACTTTATCGATGCGTCTTGTTATTTCATTATCACTTTTCATGTTCTCTCCAGAAACGACGGTGAACGATGCCAGCAACGCCGCGATCATCAATATCTTTTTCATCATGGCGGCAAAGTTAGATATTTTATTAGACATACCCAAAAAAAAGATTCGCGGCGCTCCCGCGTCACGAACCCTTCTGCAAATAACATTTCTCCAAATTTATTAACTTTTAACTTGAATAGAATTGATGAAAAGTTGGATTTTCATTTTATCAATTTGATGCTCTTAAAACAAACAGTCATTAAAAAATCTGTTCACTTCAAAAGACAGTGCAAAATTACTACTTTTTTATTTAACTGCAAAGAAAAAAGCCAAAAATCAATTAAATAGTTCTTAATAAGAGTGAAAAAGGCTATTTTTACATTATATCGGTAAAATACAGGCATCAAAAAGACATTTTCACTCAAGAATTGCCATCGGGAAATAAGACAATCTACAAGCAGTTGCGGAAGATTGTTTCAATATCCTGCTGGTTGAGTGGCACGAAGCCAGGCAGCACACCACCAGCACAAGCCTTACGTGCCATGGTGGGAATGTGCTCATCGCCAATACCCAGAGCTGTGAACGTGCTGGTCAGGCCCAGTGTACCAAAGAGGAATTCCTTAGTCTTCTCAATCGCCTCATGGGCAATCTCCATCGCGGGCTGATTAGCATCAATACCAAAGACATTCACGCCAAACTGAACATACTTGCTCACCGTCTTCTCGCTCAAGCAATAATCCATCCAGCGAGGCGTAATGATTGCCAGTCCCAGACCATGAGTAATATCGTAGTAGGCGGACACCTCATGCTCCATCGGGTGGCAACTCCAAGCCTGACGCTTGCCGCCATCGACAAAGCCGTTAATTGCCCAAGATGAAGTCCACATCAGGTTAGCGCGTGCCTCATAGTTCTCGGGTTCCTTGATGGCGATGGGTGCATACTTAATGATGGTCTTCATCAATCCCTCCATGAAACAGTCAAGCATATAGAGGTCCTGATCCATATTGAAATAAACCTCAAAGATGTGTGACAACATGTCGGCAGCACCACAAGCGGTCTGATAAGGGCTGACGGTATAGGTCACAGTGGGGTCCAGGAAGGACACCTTGGGCAACAAGGTGGGGCGTTCAACTCGACCGATCTTGTCATTGGTCTCAGGGTTGCTGATCACACCGCCAGCATCCATCTCACTGCCCGTAGCAGAGAGGGTGAGGACGCTGATGATGGGCAATGCCTCGGTAATGGGTGCCCACTTCTCGTTGAAGAAATCCCAAGGATCATGATCCACCTTGGCACCAGCGGCCATGAACTTTGTGGCATCAATCGTTGAACCGCCGCCCACAGCCAGCAACACATCGATGTTGTGCTCCTTACACATCTGGGCACCGCGGCGAACGCTGTCAATGCGAGGATTGGGCTCAATGCCTGAGAGTTCAAACAGCTCCATGCCTGCCTTCTTGACCTCGGCAACAATAGCGTCATAGAGACCTGTGCGCTTGATGGAACCACCACCGTAGGTCAACAATACACGCTTGCCGAACTTGCCGAGTTCTTCACTGAGGTGATGCAACTGATTCTCACCGAAATAGACCTTTACAGGTATGTCATAAACGAAGTTGTTCATATCCTTATTGATTAATAGTGTTTAATATAACGTCAGATGATTAGAGCTTGATAATCACATAGTTCTTGGAACCGAGACCAATGCGCTCAGCCCAGTCGATCGTGTGGGTGCCATGACGGCTATTGATGCGCTCAATCAGGGGCGCATTATCATCACCGGCTTTAGCCTTATGGTTGAACACCATCTGCACACAAGCCCAATCAAGAGCCACAGGATCCAGACTTGCCATGATGCCCATATCCTTGAGCATAGGCTTGTCCGGCGAACCGTCACAATCGCAGTCAACGGACATGTTGTTCATTACATTAATATAAATGACATGACCACCCATATAGTTATGAACAGCCTGGGCGGCAGCAGCCATCGACTCCAGGAAGCCGTCCTGATTCTCAATGTGGTTCCATGCGTCAGTGGCATCATCGGTGAAACCAGCCGAGTGAATATAGGCTTTACCGGCAGTGCTTGCGACACCAATCGACGCGTTCTTCAAGACACCGCCATAGCCACCCATAGCATGACCCTTGAAGTGTGCCAAGTTGATCATCCAGTCATAGTTGGCCAAGTGATCCCCCACGATGTCATACTTGATGTGGCTGCGATCCTTAACGGGAATGCGCATCTGACCAAACTCGTCCATGATATCCACGGCAAAGATAGAGTCGAAGCCGTGATCGTGGATGGTCTGCCAGTGCTTTGATACATCTTGTCGTGAACCTCCGTATGCAGTGCAACACTCAACGATAGTACCGTTCACTTCATCCACCAGATTGCGAATGAGCGTGGGCTTCAGGTAGTGGTTGTTGCCTGCCTCGCCAGTACTGATTTTGACGGCCACATGTCCAGTAGCCTCCACACCGAGAGCTTTATAAATCTTAACCAATGACTCTGGTGAGATTTCACTGGTAAAATACACCTTGCTTTGAGCGTTGGCCATAAATGCAAATAAAGCAGCCGCCAACACGGTTAAAAAATTTACTGTTTTCATTTTTTCTATCGTTAATCAATCGTTTTACAGTGCAAATATACGACACTTTTTTAATATATCAAAGCACTGGACCCATTACAGTCAACCTCTCCCAATTCTGAGGAAGAAGGATGAGTATGGAGTTAAGTTCCTGATTGTTATTTCAAAGTGTTGATCCAAGTGGTGATATCACTCTCACTCATGTAGTTGAAATTCTTGGGTGTTATCCACTCGGCACCAGGAGCTGAAGGCTTGAGATACTTTAATGTCTCGCCAGCACCACTACCACCCGAGGTAAAGAACGGCACAATGGTTTTTCCTGTCATGTCATACTGCTCCAAGAATGTATTAATAATTGTCGGAGCGATATACCACCAGATAGGGAAACCGACAAATACGGTATCATATTGAGCCATATTCTCCACCTTGCTCGACACTGCGGGGCGGCTGGACTTATTGGCCATTTCGACACTGCTGCGGCTATTCTTGTTATTCCAGTTCAGGTCGGCTGTCGTATAGGGCTTTTCAGGTACAATTTCATGCAGGTCGGCATGAATGACCTTAGCCAGTTTAGTAGCAGCTTCCATTGTTGTACCTGTAGCACTGAAGTATGCTACCAGCGTCTTGTTTCCTTCGTTGTTCATATCGTTATCAGGGTTATGGTCATCATTAGCAGCCATCACACTCAACGTCATGCTGCAAGCAATGACAGTAAATAATAAATCTTTAATTCTCATCTTGTCAATAATATATTGATTAACTCTGTAACATCACCAATACTCATTTCTCCATCATTATTCACATCGACGGCGGCATTCCAGGAATCATCAGCGCTCAATAGCAGATTGATCAAGGCTGTCACGTCTCCAATGCTCAACTCGCCGTCACCATCTACATCGCCAACGACAACATCATCCCATTCAAATTTCACTGTCACGTTACCAGCCCCTAATGCATCAGCCAAACCAGCAGGGTCGTCGATGGAACCGATACGCGTGTAAGAATAGGAAGTGTTGAAGGTCTCATAGAACAAAACCACGCAGTTGCGACCATAAAGCATGATGTCACCGGCGTGGATAGTACCAGGATTGGAAGGACTGGAGGGCAGATTGGTGGAGAGATAGTTATATTTCTCGTTGCCATTGAGTTCTGTCATGTTGAGCGTGAGGGGCAGCAGGTTGCCGAACGCCTCGGCTGTTGCATTGTCGGCAAGAGTAGCCTTGAAGATCTTGTCACCCACGATGACACGTATTGATGTCGCGGGGGCCGCAAGAACTTCAAATTCCAGAGTATTTACCCAGGCCTCTGCCATGGTCGTGATATTGGACCTATTATTATAATTAATGTGCAACGGTGTTCCCACGAAGGTTGAATTGGGCAGTTGGTTGTGGGCATCGGTAACAACATTGGTAATGCCACTACTCCAGCTGGTTACAGCCAGCGCTACCTGTTTGCCGCTGAGCTTATCGGCATGGTTGTGCAGGAAAGTCAACATTGGGTTGGCCATCTTTCCATTCCACAAGGGTGTGCAGATGATTACTGCGTCCCACTCATCAAAACTCTCTACAGCTGTTTTGATCTCAGGCCATGTCCCTTTATCAATCTGGCTACGCTCATTGTTGGCATAGTTGTAAGTCGTTTGGCTCTCGGGACGCGGATAATTGCCATGGTCCACAACCTCAAGTAAGGTACCGCCACAATCCTCGGCAATCGATTGGGCCAAGGTCTCGGTCACACCGCTATAAGTATAATACAATACTAAACACTTTGCCTCATTGGCGGGCACCACCACGGCATGAGCGTAATGTACTAACGTCATCATGACGAATAAAAACAAAAATAATCTTTTCATAATCAGAAATTTTAATAGTTTAAAACCTGGATGCAAAATTATAATTAAAAACAGCTATTGCCGATACCTTTTTTACAGAAGTAATTACCAAAATTTCAGTTTCATCACGATTTATAAAAACATCCTCTCGCCTTGCACTACGTTGGGGACTTCGCCCCCGAAATTAGGCGGCGGCTCGGAAATGATCAAATAAATTTGGCATTTCACACGCCTTGCACTACGTTGGGGGCTTTCGCCCCCGAAATTAGGCGGCGGCTCGGAAATGATCAAATAAATTTGGCATTTCACTCGCCTTGCACTAATTTTGCAGTCAAAATTGTAGAACGATAGCAATGATCAACATACAAATAGACGATAGGATTCTGAAAGCCTGTCCTGACACCCGCATCGGACTTATCAGTGCTACGGTTATCAATGGACCGACAAACGATGCCTTGTGGAGTGAAATTGAGGCGGCAGCCGAGGATATCAAACAGCAATATGAATTGCTGGAAATCAACAAGCGGCCTGCCATTGCTGGCACACGACACTTGTACAAGGCTTTGGGCAAGGATCCAAGCCGCTATCGTGTGTCAAGCGAAGCTTTGTGCCGCCGCATTATCCGTGGCCTGGGTATTTACCGCCTGACCACACTGATTGATGTTGTCAACCTGGTATCCATCAAGAGTGGGTATGCCATCAGCGGCCTTGACCGCGACCGCATCGAGGGTGACACATTGACAATGAGCGTGGGAACTGTTGATGATGTTTATCACGGCATCGGACGCGGACTGCTCAATATTGAGGGAATGCCCGTGTATCGTGATGCTGCTGGACCTATCGCCACCCCGACCAGTGATGAGGAGCGTACCAAGTTCACAGACCAGACCGTGAGGGCCCAGATCAACATCAACGCCTTTGCTCCCGAGATGCCACTTGACGATGCCGTCGAGTGGATGGCTGCATTATTGAAGAAATATGCCCACGCTACAGACGTGGAAACATCGATATATAATCCGCAACAACAATAAACAAATGGAAATTTTAGAAATCATTGAGAAGAATGTGAACCAGCGTTATATTGACCATGTAGTCGAAACGCTCAAGGACGGTGGGCTCATCATCTATCCTACCGATACTGTTTATGCTCTGGGTTGTGACGCGCTTAACAATCAAGCTATTGAACGCATCTGCTCCATCAAGGAGATGAAGTCGGCCAAGACGAACTTGTCGATCATCTGTGACGACATCTCGCAGGTGGCACAGTATGCCAAGTTCGACAATACGCAATTCCGGTTGATGAAATCCAACCTGCCCGGGCCGTTCACCTTTATCTTCCCTGCCCTTTCCAAACTGCCCAAGGCCTTCAAAGGCCGCAGAACCGTCGGAATCCGTATTCCCAATAACGAGATCGCTTTATCCATCGTGC
>Ga0247611_10005860_pt1 | contig 15978 bp, 17 predicted proteins | sample 177DNAGHGhighgp2_FD_192422 | JGI IMG/M metagenome (GOLD analysis project Ga0247611, IMG submission 192422) | Sheep rumen microbial communities from Palmerston North, Manawatu-Wanganui, New Zealand - 1770 DNA GHGhigh gp2 | ecosystem: Host-associated > Mammals > Digestive system > Stomach > Rumen...
CTCGGCATCCTGTGCGAAGCCGCCGTACAGGTTCTCGGTGGCCTTGGTGGTAGAGGCAGCGGCCCAGTTGATCTTGTCGCGGAGAGCGTTGGCGACGTGGGTCACGATGTAGCCCTGGAGGTCGAAGGCAGAGTTCTCCAGCACCTGATTGCTGACGCGGACGCGCAGGGTCAGGCGGTTCTGGATAGGTGTCTGCTTGTCGAGCGAAATCTTGCGCTCGGTGGTCTTTGCCAACTCGTTAGCGAAGACGGCTTCCACGCCACCGGCGAAGGCCCACTGAATCTTGTTGCCTACCACGCCCGTTGTCATGGGCACACCGGCGGTCAGCAGGATGTCGTCGTCCTTGCGCTCGGTGTCGATGAGGTCAACGACGGTGATGCCCTGCACGTAGTCGGTGGTGTCGGCGGTACTGATGGCCTCACGGTTGAGAGGCAGCACGAAGGAGTCGCCCTTCTTGGCGGTCTTGATGAACTCGCGCAGCTGGGTGTTCACGTCCACCTTCGGGGCAGATGTCAGCGAGCGGTTCTGCTTCTCGTTGAGCAGCATCTTCGACTCGCGCTCCACGGCCTTGTACTCTACTTCGAGGCTCTCGCGCTCTGCGGTCTTGGCTGCACGCTCCTCGTCTGTCAACTCACGGTTGAGCAGGTCGTTCTCGACCACGCCCAGTTTGTCGGAAAGCTCGCGCTGGTATGCCAGAGCGGCTTCGACGTTCTCAAACTTTTTCTTTGTCATGTCCTAAAACGTTTTAAGGGTTAATAACTGAAGTTGTCTAATTCCATCTCACGGCGACGCTGCTCCTGCAGCATCTTGATTTTCTCGCGCTCCTGTGCCAGTTCCTTCTCGTGGCGTTCGCGCTCCTGCTGGAGTCGGGCTTCCTCAGCGGCTTTGCGCTTTGCTTCCTCGGCCTCACGCTTGGCAGTCGGGGTTTCGTTCCACAACTCGCGGGCGTTGACGGTGGTCTGACTGTAGGCGGGATCCATAGCCAGCGTGAAGGCCGTGATGCTGCGGAACTTCTTGTGGGTCACGCGCACTTCCTTGCCTGCGCCGCGCTCCTCGATGTCGTACACGTCGGGGCGGAACTCGAAGGAGCATCCCGTATAGACTCCAGCGCGTACCATCTCCAGGGCACGGTCGCCGATGTCACACTTGGGTATCTCAGCCCAGAAGTTCACGCCCTTGCCGTCCACGTCGATGTGGAGGTTTCCGCGTCCCTCACGGCTGCGGGCCACGGTGTCCTTGCGGTCATGGAGCAGGTTGAGCTTGATGTCCTGAGTATTCAGGAACGCCATCTGTGCTGCCTCCGGCTTGATGACCTCGCGGAACTTCACACCATGCTCGTCGAGCACCTCACTCTCTGCGTTGAAGACAATCGCCGTGCCCTGAATGATACGGCTCTCGCCCTCGCGGCCCTCAACTTCGCGGATGCCGATGTCGAGGTTGAAGGTTCTGATTTCGTTCTTGTTCTGTTCCATGATCTTTATTTTTTTTATATGGTGAAATTATTCATTTATCGCTCAATTTCCCGTCTGGGGTTTACTCCACAACTCTTCATTCTGTTTCAGCCATGCCGACTGCCTTTGCAAGTCGCCCTGGTGCCACGAGCCGCCGCCGTAGTGTTCGATGAAGAGCCGAATATCTACGTGCAAGCCAACAAGCCGTGGGCGCATCCGCAGCACGTCGTCCAGCAGACAGGCACCCGTGTCGAACCAGTTGCCGCGCAGGTTGGCATCGGCCTTCAGTCCCCAGCAGCGGTCGGGGTCAAAGTATCGTGCGCCCTCCTTGGTGAGCTTCGGCACGTTCATGTAGCACAGCATTGGCAGGATGCGCGGCACCTTGAAACGGTTTCCGTTCTGGTTCTTCTGCACATAGCCGCAGAACGAGTACTGCTCTTTCCACAGCTCCGTGATGTCGCGCTTCACGAGCGTGTCACTCTCCACGAGGATAAATCCGTCGGGCAGCAACTCCCACAACTTCTGTACCGTCACGATGTGCTTGGCCGAGCCCCACACCGACGATTTCAACACACCCATCTGCCGGTTGCGGTCAGGGTAGAGCGAAAGGAACTGCTCGAAGTCGATGATCTGCCCCTTCGTGTTGTCGATGACCTTCACGCCCTTCATCTTCTTCTTGAAGGGTCGCCCATTGATGATGGTGTCCTCCTTTGGGTCGTTGCCGTTCGTACCCGCTGGGATGGTGATGTCTGCCGAATTGTCGAACACCACCACTGGCCAGTCGCAGCCGTGCTTCCTGATTGACAGGATGCAGGCCTCGGTCAGTTCTGGCGTGTTGAAGTGGATAATGGCGATGGTCTGTTTCTTCTTCATAGCCCAAAATATTTGCGAATGTTAAACTTCCCGTCCTGGTCTTCCAGTCGGTTCACGGCCAACTTATACACCAATCTCAGCAGCCGCTCGTCGCGGTCGTTGGCGTGGATAGCCTCTTTCAGCGATTCGCCCTCGTCGCTCTGAATCATCAGCATCGTCGTAAGCAGGGCGTAGTGGTTGAAGTGTGGCGGCACGTCGGTGGGCATTCCCATCGACTGGAGCGAGGCCGTGAGGCCCTGCATCGTCCATGTGGGTTGTGGCACCATCTGAAAAACGATTGATTGTGCCTCCTGTTCGGTCAGTCGGTTGGCGTAGTCGGTGGAGGTGTTGTCGTCGAGCAGGGCGAGTGCCTGTGCGGCCACCTGCGGCTCATACTTGAACATCCACCCCATCACGCGCTTCACCATTGCGCCCAGCCGCTCCATCTGGCGGGTGTCGCCGCTCTGGATGATGCTGTCGTAGCGGGCGAGAAATTGCTGTTGCATTTGTTCTTTATCCATAGTTCCTTTATTGTCTGATTTCTTGTGCGATGATTTGAATCTGATTGTCTTGGCGGTCTTCCTGGAATTGGAGTATCTGGTAGGTCTTCCCACCCGAGCGCAGACGACAGTCACGGTTCACGATGTCGTTCCACCTCATGCGGATCATCACCACGTCGTAGGCTTCCAGCGCACCCTCCTGCATGGGTCGTGCACCCTTCGTCCACGTCACGGCAGCCCACACACAGGCGGCCGTCTCGAACACTGGCTCACCCGAGCCGCGTCCGCGTTCGCCGGAGGTTGCCCGCTGGCGGGTCAATATCTCCACTCTGTCCTTGAGCATTCCACTTGAATATGCCATACGCTATTCGGTTGAATTAGTACCTGGGGTTTACTGCATAAACTTGGTCTATCTTCTCGGCAAAGAATAACTATATTCTTGTCAGAGAATAACTATATTCTTGTCAGAGAATAACTATCAACTTTCCTCGCCCTCATTCGTCAATGATTCCGTCCCCGTCGCCGTCTCTTGGGTCTCTGTCTGGCTTTCGGTGGGGGGGGTGCTTTTGTTATTGCCATTGGCTTTTTGCTCCGTCGCAACCTCGCTCTTGGCGATGAGTGCTTTCAGCGTCATGAGGTTGGCACTGGCCAGCGGCTCGTCGCCGTTCTCCACTGCCGGGCGGTCGTACTGCTGTCTGATCTCGTTGATGGTCGAAGCACCCGTCTGGAGCATAATCTGGTCAACCTTCGCCTGTGCCTCCTTGTCGAGCCGCATGAGTGGCTGTTCGCACATGTGGAACCGTCGCATTCCGAAGTCGTACTGGTTCAGCAGTTTGGAGTTAAACTCCTGCTCTATTTCCAGCACGTCGGGCTGGATGGTCCATTGCAGCAACTCCATTCGTGCGTTCTGATAGGTCGTGTAGTGCGAGTTGGTGTCTTCCATCAGCAACGGACGTTGAACACCGTAAAACCTACAAACGTCATTGATACCCATGCCCAGCACCTCAATCATCTGCTGGTCTTGTGCCGACATGCTGATGTTGTGGAGAGCAGACAGCCCACGGATGCCCACCACGTCCTGCTGGTACATCTTCGTGTTCAGTTCCTTGGCATAGGAGTCAATCTGCTCCTTGTTCAGCAGTCCGAATGACAGCGTACCGGCACCCTGCGCCGGCTTCTCCTCGCCGATGATGAGTTTCACGCGCCCGCCCTTCGCAGCCGTTTCCAGTGCCTGGTTCGTCTCGGTCTTGATGAGCGAGAGCGTGTCAAAGGCATAGTGAAGCGTGGAGATACCCCAGCCGTTGGTCATCTTGTAGGTGTTGGGAATGTGTATCACGTCAGATGCTTCCACTGCATCAATATTCATGATTCCCCGCCTGGTGTAGTATTGCACCCTGTACGTGCCGTTGGCCTCGTTGTAGCCAGCACCGAAGCAGAGCCACAAAGCCACTGGCCATCCCCGGTCGTCGCGCTCGATGTAGGCGATGCCGTTGCCGTTCTGGAGTTTCGAGATGACCAGCCCCTGCATGAAGGCCGAAGCCGTCATCATCGGGTTCGGACGGACTTGCAGCAGGTAGTTCAACTGCCGCCCATAGGTGATATACTTACTGCCTACGGCTCCCATTTCAGGAACGAAATTACCACCCTTTTCGTCGATTATCTGATACTGGAGCATAAACTGCCCCTCCGTCTTGGCTATCAACCCGACGGCACGATAGACGGCGGGGACTGTCAGTGCTGCCTGTGGCGTCAGCACGTGTTTGATGCGGTCGGCAAACGACCCCGTGGCCGTCCCCTGGTTCTCCGGTGCCTTCGGGTCAGTGGTGGTGATGGTGCCCGGCGTACCGTTGGCACTCGCCGACTCGCGCATTATCACGGCAGGCATACCGCCCACCGCCTCGCGCTGAAAACTATTGAATCTTGAAAAATTGCTCATATACGTTTTTTATTATCGCCCATTTCCCGGTTATAGGTTTACCCGTCATTCCATCTCGCCGCCTCCCACACCCTTCTTGAAAACAGGCCGTCCAGCGGCTTTCCACCTGAGTTGACCCATTTCAGGAACTCCCTCTGAATCTCAGCCGTCTTTCGCCCGCTCTCGATGTACTTCTTCAGCGTGCTCTTTTCAAAGTTCGCCACCCCGCAGTTATACATAAAATCCACAACCGAGTCAAATTTCCCCTGCGTGTTGAGCCTTTTCACCTTCTGTGCCGCCGCCTCATACACCGCCAGGTCCGCCTTCAGCATGTTCTCTGCCTGCTGCAAGCTGATCCTGTCACCTTGCTTCACGCCATTGGTATGCCCATAACCTATCGTCCATACCCCCTTTGCGTCCTTATATGCCGTCAGCACACAGCTCTCAAACCTCTTTATCGCGTTCACCAATGTACTACTTGCCTTCATCCTTCATGCCCTTTCTTTCAAAAATCCTTTCCGTCTATCGGTTCGATCTCCGACACCTTCACCGTTTTCTTTCCGCCTTTCCCTTTCGTTTCCTGCGTCTCTTTCCTCGCATCACCGTTGTCCTTTGTCCCGTATGCTGCTGTAGCACAGCAGCCACCATTATCAATCGTGCCGTTGGCTCCCATGATCACCGGCACTCGTATGGCGCAACCTTCCCGTCCGCACAGAAAAGGCTTCAGTCCCTCCAGCTGCCTACTATTGTTCTCAATATCCCTTTTCATTCTTGTTCGTTCCTCCTCCGTCTCGTTGCGAAAGTCCCTGAACTCCCTTCCCAGCTTCTCCAGTTGGCTCTTCACCTCGTCATACACCTGCTTGTAGTGGTCACGGTCAGTCCTCAGTTCCTCTATCAGCCGGTGGTTATCATCCACCTCCTTCTGTTTATACTCCAGCATCTCCTGGTAGGTGTCCTGTACCTTTTGAGCCATATCCACCTCCGCGCTTTTCGCCTCTGCCTCTTTTTGTTTTGCTTCCGCTTCCGCCTGCACCGCTTCCGCCCGTGCCTTACGCTTCATATACCTCCACGTAAAGAAAATACCGAAACCTCCACCAGTCAGCAGACCGGCGAGGTTCAGCAGCGTATCAAGATTAAACCATTCCATATTCATTTCTCTCTTTTCTTATCGCCCATTTTCGCGCATCGGTTTACCGAAGCCACCGTTCCCGCTGCATCAGCTGCGGGCTTTGTCAATGGCATCCATCACCGCCGTCCTGCTGACATACGGATAGCCGGCCACGAATCGCTTCACCACTTCAATGTTTTTCTCGCTCAGCTCCACCTCTCCATCATGGTACAGCTTCGCACCCAGTTCGCACTCTTCAATGTTCTGCCCTTGCATATACATCTGATTTCCGAGCTGCTTCGAGAAGTCCACACTCATTTCCTCTCCCTCCACGTTTTTCAACGTAATCTTTCTGAAATCTACCTTTTTCATTCCTTTTATTGTCTAATAATGAAACACTAAAACTAAAATCACCGTTATCAGCACCACCGCAATGCCTATCAGCACTGCCGGCCATACGGGCTGACCGTTCTTTTTGCTACCACGGAGCGTGATTCCACCGCCACCAAGCTTCTCTTTCTCATGCATTTCCTTGTCGTTCATAATCTTTACGTTTTAATTATATATTAAGCGTGATCTGTCACTACTGTTACGTCAGAAGAAGAACGCTTGAACACCACGTCAACGTTCCCGACTGTTACAACAAGCCTTGCGCTGCTTGCACTTGTCAAACCGCCTGGATATTGGCTCAAATCAATACTGTTTTGCACGAATACACCACTGGAACCGTATGGCACGCTTACATTCCCTGTTTTGGATGCTATCTCAGTTACGCCGTCGGATTTGTAGACTGTAAATGTATAACTACCCGTCAATGGCGCACCATCATACGAAGTGTTAGTCAACATAAATTCATAATACAACAGTCTTGTACTTTGAGATAACATCCTGAATGATGCAAAACCACTAATCGCCAACTCTGCGTACTGTATCTGTATCTGTATCGTTTCTTTTTCAAGTATAGCCAAAAAACATCCGTTAGTATAACCGCCAAGTGAACTTGAAAACGGTATGGCATCAGCACTTGCGAATGGGAATATCTCGTAATTGCCTGCGAACTGGGCATCTTCTGTGTGAATATCCACCCATGCTCCAATTGTTAGCAAATCTGCCATTGTGTACTCTCTCCATTGTCCAGTCTCGGAATCATACGCCCTTTGCGTCACTGCATAAATGGTATTAGTCAAAACCTTACGAATCATTACGCCGAAGTGCATATTAGTGATAGGGTATTGCGTAGAGTTAGGCCAAACCAAGTCACTTAAAGTAAGCGTCCTTGGGTCTTGCGCTCCTACATCATACAATAAGCGCAAATTACCCTTTGGATTGATGGCATACTGACTGACTCCATGATAATCTATCGGAGCTTCTGCACCGTGAAAATATCCATAGGTATTCGCACTTACTGGATGTTCTGAGAAATCTGTCAATCTGTACGGTGAACTGCTACCGCCTGTCGGACGCTCATAAGTCCAATAATCTGGCTGTATGCCACAATCAGGCGCATTAGTAGGCGTAGTATCGATCCCAAGCCAGAAATTCGCCATCTTATTAATGTTAGCCCACGTCGGTATATTAATGATACCATGATTTACCGTCACACGATCTGCTAATGATATTGGTTCTATCACAGCCTTCTTTACCGGCTTAAATTTCGCCCACTTATTAATGTTCACGCGGCTCAGCACCGTCCAGCTGCCACTGCCGTCCATCGCCGGCACCGTGTCACCTGCCAACGCACCACACAAAACACCTATGTCATCGCTGCTGACCGTCTGCACAACGCCGCCAACCGTCCTGCGAAGCGTCACAGGCACCACTTGCATCAAGTCAGATACACCAACAGGCGCACTTATGATTCTTAAATTCGGATTGTAACTCATTTTCCAACTATCATTTATTATTTATCATTTAGGCCGCAGGCCGCTATGCAAACGCAACAGTCCTCACCGTACCGTTATCATAATACTTCAGTACATTGTTCGCATCCAGGTACAGATACCTGGTACTTCCGAGATAGAACCGCTTGCCGCTGACATAGTTTGCGTCGATATTGCCGCCTGTCATGTAGAGCGTGTAGCCATTCAGATTGAGGTCGCTGTTTAGCTCTATACCCTCGCTCGCATTGATATGAAGATACCCGTCTGTATCACCATATATCTGCTGCTCATACTCGTTCTCCACGTCAATAAACTTCAGCCGCCCCGTCAAGTTCAAGTTCTCAAGCATTCCGCTATCGGTGGCCATCATGCCCAGTGCACTCACGCCGCCGGTGGCATACAGGTTCGCCGCTGTGCCGTCCTGCTTCTCCACCTTCAACGCATTGTTCGTGTGGTCATACACGATTCTCACCGTGCCTATCTGCACGTAGCTTGCACCAGTCACGTTACTGCCAACCTTCACGCCCACCAACTTGTCAGCGTAGGTGCCGCTTGTGGCGGCACTGTTTTTGCCGTAGATGCTCACCACGCCAGCAGCTTCTTCAATCATTCGCGTCGTATAGTCAGCTGCACTTCCGTTATAGTGGAAATCCAACAAACCTCCGTAACTGCTCAGGCTCCCGGCATTGTTCAGTTCTATGGCATGGAACTTTTCTATCACGCCGCCACTATTGCCTGCGCTGATATTCCCCTCTACGTTGTCAGGCACACCGCCTGCCGTCCAGTAGGTTTTACCCCACGCCATCTTGCTGACGGTGGTCAACTTCAGTGCACTCTTTGCATTGCCGTTCGAATCGAAGTACCCCTGCAACGTAGACACGGACTGGCTCGATGCATACCCAGCCTGTGCATGGTCTCCCCATCCATATGCCGTCACACCCTTGTTCACGTCAGCCGTCGTGGGCAGCGCATATCCGCTGCCAAACCCTATATTGATAGTCCCACTCCCAGTAACTGGCGACCCGCTCACCACAAACCCCGTCGGCACACTCACCCCGACACTCGTCACGGTGCCGCCACCGCCACCGCCACCACCAGGCACCTGGTACGTCCACGTCGTTCCGTTCCACATGATAGCCACGCCACTTTGGCTCGGTGCTCCAAGTCCTGCCGCATTGATGCTTGCTAAAGGCTCATTCAGCGTCACACCTCCACCCCCACCATTCTGTCCGAGCGCACTCAGATACTGCTCTGTCCACAGGCCTACCATCGCCTTTATGCTCGCCACGCCTGAAGCGTAGGGATGGTTTATCTTCGTGCTTCCGTCACTGCCGATGGCATTGAACAGATTCTCAAATGCCGCAATGGTCATGAACTTCGCGTCGGCATCCGTCTTTGAGTAGACATTGCTCGCCAGTGCATACCCAGCCTGCGCGTGGTTTCCCCACCCATACGCCGTCACGCCCTTGTTCACGTCAGCCGTCAGCGGTAGCGAATACCCACTTGCAAAACTCAGCGCGAGCGTACCGCTGGCAGTAATCGGCGACCCGCTTATAGCGAAGCCTGTCGGAACGGTCATACCAACACTCGTGACGGTGCCGCCGCCGCCACCGCCGCCTCCGGCTCCATTGACCCACATGCCAGTACCTGAATTATAGATAAGTGCCTGACCGTTCTGCGGATCGGTGATAGCAACATCCAAAAGCTCTCCCAAGGTGGTAGCACCACCTCCACCGCCTCCCTGATTCAGTCCAAGTGCACTCAGGAACTGCTCAGTCCATAAGCCTGCTTCCACTTTGACATTCTTCAGTGTGGTGTTGGTACCGTCGGCAATGGCATTCGGCAGCAGGTCAATTTCACGCGTCGTGGTCACGCCCTCCACTGTCTCAGTAACCGTGGCCTTAATTTTAAAAATCTGGTTGAAGAACTCCTTACTCAGGTAGTTCTCTTCCACCCACGCCGCACTCACACCGCCGCCACCGCCACTACCACCAGAGCCGCCGCTTCCTTTCCCGAAGCCGCCCCACATCCTCATGCCTTTATCTTTCGTCAGTATCATAATTGCAAAATTGTTAATTGTGCCACATCGTCCCGCCACTCGTGGCTGATGGCTATCGGGTAGCCGGTCATCTGGTCTATCGTCACCTTGTGCCGTGGCGTTATGTCGGCTATCAGGTCCCGCCGCAGCTCCACCGCCAACCTCCTTCTCGATGTCTGCCAGAAGTTCGTCACTCTCTCCGCCAGGTGCTGCTCGGGGTGCTTCGCCGCAGCGCTACCCGCGAACGTCATCTTCGACAGATACGAGCCGTCTGGATTCATCAGCAGACCGTAGCCCTGCGGGGCCTTGTCGTTACTACCGTATATCGCGTCAGCATTATATTGGTTCCTCACTGTGTTCTGGTTCTTGGACTTGTATGTGTAACTCGTCGGCCTGCCCAACCTCTTCACTTCGTAGAATCCGCTGTTAGGGTATGGGCCGTATTTCGTCACATCGTCATTCTTGAAGAACTCTACTCGGAAGTTCTGAATGTCGAATAACTTCTCGCCGTCAACATTGCCTACGACAGAACTGTTCGAGCCAAGTATATCGACAAACAGCAAACCTGACAGATTGTCAACGTTGATAATGTTCGACTCTATCGCTGTATCAAACACACTACCAGTCCACCATCGCGTGTACATCTGGTCGTCGCTGTTGCCAAGCGTAAGTCGGCATGCTGTTTTGTTGTTCACCCATTCCTTCCCGTTCCACCATATTGCATGTTGGCGGTCTGTGCCTACGCCAAAGTATATCCAGCAGTCAGCATTGCCACTCTTCCATCTGCCCTCGGTGGTGTCGTACTTCTCATATTTATCGCTCAGTGGCCTATATACTGTGCCGTGTATCATGAAGAAGCCATTATTGAACGAATGCTCGTACTTCGTCTCAAACGACGCAAACACATTGCCGTTGTAGGTCTTCTTGATGCGGAGCACATTGCCGTTGCCGCTCTGAGTGTTACTGGCATAGTTGAATGAGGCGTAGTTCTCCACGCACGTACCTAAAAGCCTCCATCTATTCACTTCCAGTATGTCCTTTGTATATCTGACCACGCCAACCCTATATCCCTCATTGTACGGTTGGTCTTTCATGTCCTTCTCCAGCAGATCGTCAAACGGTTCAAGGATATAATCATCCGCGCCGTTGATGTCTGCCGTCACCTCCGCCTCATTATAGCCGCGCTGCACATACTCATCATTGTTCGTGCTGGCAAAAATATCCCCCGACAGGCTCGCCGTCTCAAAGGGGTAGCTCGGGTCTCCAGGTATCGTTCCACTGGTGTATGTGGCCAGATTACCAAGTTGTCCGTAGGTCAGCCGCAGCCACGTCGTCTGTGCCGCATCGTCGGCACACGTCAGGTACATCGTCGTGCCTTTCGTGCGGGCCGTCCACCCCCAGAACCGGCACATATCCTCAAGACATTGGTACATCGTGAACCGTGCCGTCAGCCCGTCCGCATCCTCACTCACAAAATTCTGCCAGTCGATACGCTTCAGCAACCACTCCTGCGCGTTCGCGCCGCCCTGAATGTAGAACTCCGCCGGCCTGCAAGCCGATGGTATCGCATCCACGATCTGCTTCAACAGATAGGCAAAGTTCTGAATCGCCGTCTGGGTGTAGTTGATGTCGCTGCCGCCCAGCACGCTGAGCACGCACTGCACGGGGAACTCCCGCTCCTGCGGATTGCCGTAGAGGACGCTTCCGAAGTCCTGCGCCTGCATGAATCCCTGCCACACCACGCTGCCATTGGCCGTGAGTGTCACGGGGCGACTGGTGTCGGTGGCTGGTATCAAGTCCTTCCAGTTGAATGGCTGTGCCGGTTCTTGTGCGTCGAAGCCGTCATCCACGATGCGCAGGTAGCCGCTCTGTGTGCGGATTGGCGTGAACATATCCTCACCGTCACTCTCCTGCGTCATGAACGGGCTGGCCCCTCCCTTCAGCTCCACCTCGGCACCGCTACCGCCACCGATGTGAACTGTATACTGCATCCCTGTCCTCAGGCTCTTGAACATTATCTTATAATTATTCGCCATATATGCCGTCTTAATTATTCTCCTTCACCAATCCCCATTTTCACTGTTTTAGGTTTACTCGCGTCGCCCTGTCAGCTCGACATCACAGAGCAAAAAAAAAGCCCGGACAGCAGGCTTTCGCCTACCGTCCGGGCTCAAAAAATTTTTCAAATGAATGATATTCAAACATCATGCTCGCCTCTCGCAGGCTTGCCGTTGCCTCTCGGCACTGATGCCCTCCGGCATCCCCTAACTCAAAACTTACAACTAATAACTTATAGAAAAATCCTTTTTAACCTATAACTAACCATGCAAACTATGAATATCCATGCCACTATTCCAGTGCCTATCAGCACCTTCTCTTTCAGGCTTCTTTCTCTTTCCACCATCTTCACCACAGGGTAAGGCATCGGCACCGAGTCTAATCTGCTCTTATAGACAGTATCTTTAACTACCCTCTCTCTCCATCTGGTGTGCCATCGTTCCACCACCACTGTGTCCCCGCCGTCTCTCACATACACACTATCCTTCACCATCACGCTGTCCCGTATGTTGCTGTATAACAGCAACGTGTCCGTCCTCGTTTTCTCAACCGTCACCACCTTCTCCAGCCCTTTGCATCCGCTGAACACCCAGCAGAGCAACATCGCCAACAGTATAGCCACGCCATAGCACACACACCCCCATAGCAGCGTATGTGTTGCCAGTTCATCCTGTTCCTCGGGTGTCATTCCTTCCATGTCTGGCACCTCCGGCATATCGCCGAAATGATTATAATAGTCGAACATATCTCTCACTTTTGGTTAAGTAAAATCCGCCTCACCGTCTATGCTCCCGTCTGGCACGTAGTCAGTGCCCATCGTCACAATGTCAGCCCAGCGGTCTATCATTTCCCTGTTTGTCATAGTCTGCCCTCCTTCTTTAGTGTGTCGAGAATCGTGTTCGTTCCATGTATGTATGACGTAACACTGACTTCACGAATCAATTCCTTCATCTTGTCGTCAAGATTGAATTCTTCAGCCAAACGCGACCTCCACATGGCAAGGCTCTCTTCTTCCCTGATCTTTGGTATTTTCATAGTTCTTATTTTTAAATAATTCGTATAATTTTTAGTCTAAAATAATAAGAGAGGCCGCTGCGTTGCGGTCTCTCTTATCAGACAGGATAGTGGCTGGGGTTTACCCTGCTCACGATGTCTGATGTCTGAGGGATGATGTCAGAAGAGTGTCAGCTGTGCCTGCCATATCCTGTGATAGCAATAGCCTCTTGAATGGAGGGATGATTGCGATGACGCTGCATCTGCCCTTGCCATCGATTGTATATGCTACCGTCGGAAACAACTGGTGTACGTCCGTTCATCTGCCAGAAGTTGATGACCTCGTCTGCTACGGATTTCGATTTAATATCTTCCTTGTTCCTGACGGGATATTTGGCGATGATGGCTTTCACTCGCGGATGCTCAGGATAGCGTGACTTGATGTGTGACCATTTGTTATTGAGTCGTTCGTCGTCGGCACTTGATATGATGTACCCGTTCTTTTCGCAAAGTTTTTCCACTGCGTCCAGACATTCATCGAGCGACATCCTTTCGGGAATCGTTTTCACATACTTCTCACGGATAGCCAGAAGTGACGTATCTTGTGGATAATGATTGGATAGCCATTGAAATTCGGGTGCCCTTGTGACTCCCTTCATGCCCTGCGCTATCTTTTCATTAAGCGATGCAATGCACTGAGCCTTCTTTTCTTCCAACTCATGCTCTCGCCTCGCCATTTCCTTTGCCGTGTATTCTTGCACAAGCTGGCTTTCTGGGTGACGCTTGCACTGGCTATCCCACCACATACGCAACCATCGTTCTTCACCTCCGTTGATACGCTGCGGGTATCGTTGGTTCTTTTCGTAGAACTCGCGGAATGCGTCTGCTTTCCCCGTCTGCTTGTATCGGTGGAAACGCTCAACAATGGCTTGCACTTCGGGATAGTCAAAAGCATACTTTGTCAGGAACTTCCAATGCTGATATGCGTAGTATTCCGTCTGCTTTGGCAGTCGGCCGTGCTGATTGATGAAGGTTGTGAGTATCTTGATACGCTCTTCTATCGTGTAGGCTTCTGGCACCAACTTTTCTATCACTTCACGGATGCCGAGTGTGTAGTCTATCACTTCAAATGGTCGTGGCTCGCGCCCTTCCATCTTGGCTGTCGCTATCTCCAGTTGGTCATATTCTGCCAATACGTCACCAATAGCGGTTGTGGTGGTGATGTTGTCCACCATGTCAAGTACCAGCGGCTTCGTGGTGTTGGCTACCGTCAAACAGCGACCCATCTGCTGCATAAAGATGATACGGCTCGATGTGGTGCGAAGCATCAGCACAGCGTTGACTCCTGGTACATGCACACCCTCATTCAGTATGTTTACAGAAAACATCAGACGCAGACCTTCACCTTCGTTGCTCTCAAATTGTGTCATCTGCTCCTTCTGCTCAGAATCGGTCTGCTGGTTGTGGATAATATATGATCCTGACAGACTGAAACCAGCTTCACGAAACCAACCCTTCACCTGTTCGCTCATTTCTCCGATGTCGCTGATATGAGCACAAAACACGATGACGCGACGAGCACTCTTGTCAAGGTGTCGGCGAATGATGGCAGGCATTCCATAACTCATCTGCCAGTGCATGTGCTTGTTGTTGAGTCGGAAGATGCGTTGCCGCTTTTCCTCGTCGCTCAACTTGCGGCTGCGGTTAATAGCGTCGCGGGCATCGTTCATCAACTTGTCCCACCTGAATAGTCCGCACACATATCGCGGCTGTGGCAGAAGACTGCGGTTCCACGCCTCGGCAATGGTCATATTGCTTGCCACATTTCCGCTGAATAACTCCGTGCTCATGTCGCGCTCATTGTTAAGATAGCGGATAGGCGTTGCCGTCGTGCCAAGCACCTTTGCCTGTGGCTGACTATCAATCAGCAATTCAACAGCAGCACCCCAAACATCAGCACCGGCACGATGGAACTCGTCGAGCACTATCAGGTCATACCGTTCCTTGATGTCGGTAACGTGATATATCAGCCATTGATAGTTGTTGTATTCCGCTCCCTTATGCCATGCCATGACGCTCTGCTGCTGACGTAGCACAAAGTTATTCGGGGCCAGTATCAGCACCTTCTCGAAGTGTTCAGTCACAGCCGCCACGATATACGACTTGCCCGTTCCCGTCGGGTGGCAGACGCACGTCATGCGGTCTCGCTCGAAAGCGGCCATCACTCTCTCATAGGCCACTCTGTTATGTTGCTTCAACTCCAGTCTCATAATTCGTTCAATTCGTGTAATTCGTTGTCGTTTATTCTTTCCTTCCTCTCTTTATTCTTCACTCTTCATTTTCTCCACGACGGCAGCGATGGCTGACAGGCTGCTTTCTATCTGCTCGTGCTTCTTCTTGCGCTCTTGCAATCCCTGTTGCATAACGTTCACGGCCCGGAGCAGTTCGCCCAGATAGTTACGGCTAATCTTCTCCTGGAGCAGTCGCCGTTCTTCCTCCAACTTGCTGATGCGCTCGGCCTGGCTCAGCACTTTGTTGTGCAGTTCCTCGATGATGGCGGTGTCGTCACCATCGGCACCTTTGCCCGTGGTGTGCGTCTCGATGAGTTCACAGCGAATCCATTCGGGTGCTCCGCTGATGTATGCGCGGACGCTCTTCGTGTTGAACGCTACTTGTAGCACCTTGCCTTTCACTCCGTCGGCTGTGGTGATTTGGTCGTACATGCGCCATACCTGGCGCGAAAATTCTTGTTCTGTCATAGTTACTTGATGTTTTTTGTTTAACATATAATTGCCACGAATTGCCCATTAATTTTTCATATAATTATATGGATAATTCGTGGTAATTCGTGTTCATATTTTACTTAAACTGCCTTGCCTGGAGCTTGCGCTTGATGGCTTCGGCACGGAGGCGTTCCATGCCCTGCTGGAACTTCGCAACGGCTTTGTCGCGGTATTCGTGCAGGGGGTTGAGCGTTGGGACCATGGTGCCGTCCCGGCGGGGAATAGTAAAAGTGTCCTGATAGCCGGGCTGGTTCATTTGTTCGGTCAGGCGGTCGATGAAGGTCTTCTGCTGGGCGAGTTCGTCGAGGTCGAGGGCGAGGGAGTCGGTCCAGAGGTTGTCGGCCTGGAGGGTGCGGCGTATCTGGTCGCGGTTCTGCTCGGTCTGCTGTCGGCGGCGGTC
>Ga0247611_10005861_pt1 | contig 15976 bp, 31 predicted proteins | sample 177DNAGHGhighgp2_FD_192422 | JGI IMG/M metagenome (GOLD analysis project Ga0247611, IMG submission 192422) | Sheep rumen microbial communities from Palmerston North, Manawatu-Wanganui, New Zealand - 1770 DNA GHGhigh gp2 | ecosystem: Host-associated > Mammals > Digestive system > Stomach > Rumen...
CGTGTCTTTAACTCGTCTGTCATATAATGCTTGTTCTCCTTTTTCTATTCTGCGCTGTCTCTCGCATTCTTTACAGTTAGATGACCAACCATCGCGGCGTCCACGATTCTTTCCAAAGAACATGGTGGTGCGTGGTAACCATCTGCCGCAATGGAAGCAACGCTTACGTTCCTCTAATGGGGTATCGCGCAATACACGTTGTAATTTTGCGGCGGCTGCAATTTTTTCTGGTATCTCTTTATTTAGTATGGTGGTTACATGATTTTCTGTATATTTTAAACCGAATTTTTCATGCACTTCATTCATTATGGTGTTGCTGGTTGCGCCATCTATGCGGCGTGTCAACATAAATTGCCGCACCTCAGATAGGCGCGCAAGGTCTTGATAGCGGTCAAAATCAAATATTAGGGTGCGGCCCCAACTATATACTTTATCCCACAGTTGCATGTATATGGCAGAATAGTATTGTATTAGGGCGCGAATGTGCTCGGGATTTTCCCAATCAAAATGGTGCTATCGCACCATCCATTTAACTTCAATGGTCCCATCAGGTGTGGTGCGTGTTTCGTAATCTTCTAGGTTTGGAGAAATGGTATGTAGTAGACGTTTATCTATGCGATTTTGCCATTCGGTTAAAGAAATCCAATAGTAGCAATCGGTGTCCCAATTATAGAATTGCGGTTGTGGCGGCGTTACCCCTAATAAATGTATGGTTGGGCGCCAGCTATCTTTTAGATAGTATTGGTGTCGCCGCATATCAACAACTTGGTGCTTTAATTTCCAAAGTTGATAGGAGTCACGTATTACACTATACTCGTCGCGCATAGGAATGCGGCCTTCATTCGCGGCAATAACGCATTCCAAGTAATCTATGCGTTCCCAAAGTTCTTGCATGCCTGGCACATCACTGTCGCCGGGGTCAATTAATTCACCAGTTTTTTTATCATATTTTGGACGGTGAATTGAAGGCTTTTTATGCACATAGCGTAATTTCTCATCATCAAGTGAACGCATTGCGGTTTGGTCGGTTAAGGGACTTTCTAGCAATGCGTCAAGCGATTCATTGCGGTCTTCACGCTTTTTAAATGTATCAAAACGTTTGTTGTTGTCGGTTGTTTCATGACGCTCTACGGCATTTTTTCCATTCTCATCTTTTCCGTAGAGGATGTAATTTGCCATCTATTCTAAATCGGAAGGAGGAGGGTTGGTGGGTAGGGTGTCAAGAATTTGTTTTACAGCTTCAAGGCGATCAATGTCGCGCTCGATTGAATAATCTAGTGTGTAGGCTTTTTTCACATACCTCACCTCCATTGTGTAATATAGCATAGATTGCGGGAAAAGTCAAATTAGATAAGGTTCAAATTGAATTTTAAAAAGTTGAATTTTAAAAAAGTTGGTGGATAATTGGCAGCCGCCCATGTTAAGTCCATGTTAAGCTGAGGTTATCCCTTTATTAACCCCCGTCTAGCTGCTTTTACTTATATATTTATAACGAGCTGCATTTATAAATAAGATCCCGGTATCATTATTTCATTTTAAAAATGATCAGATCATAACTATTTCGGCAGCTGCTATTATGTGATCAATCCATGAAGCCGTGAATCAGAAAATTTACAAATAAAAGGGTTGACAAATGACGCTGGGTGATGTATAATTCTATATGCAAGAGGGGGGAAAGAAAGACCCCGCGAAACGACCGGAAGAAAAGAGGGTTTATAATGGAATTCAATGTCAAGAACGCATTCGATGTTTACTGCAAGAACGCCTATACTAACAGGCTTGCTTGCGGCGTGATCTTTGATAAGAAGGTCTATGTCGTTCTCCTCGAGGATGGTGAGCTGGATGAGAGGTTCCTGAAAATCGATCAGTCCAGCGACGCGGAACACCGCGGGCAGGTTCTCCGGTTCGCGTTTCAGGGCAAGGGCAGCAAGGCGAACATGGAACGCAAGATCTTCATGCGCAAGGGAGCGATCGAGCTGGGAACGGTCGAGGATCTGGGAAACAAGAACAGGGGCGATCGGTTCGAGGAAATGGTTGCGAAATGGTTCGGCGTTCAGTGGGAGAATGACAGGGCGCCGTTCTGGGAGCGCGGCGATGTGGTAGACAAGTTGGGGCGACACTGGCTGGTCAAGCTTGAAACGGGAACGTTCCTGACGGAAAAAACATTCAACGACCTGCAAGGCTAAAAAGCCTTGCAGGGGCAAAAGGGGAGGCAAGGAAATGGAAGAACGCTTGTTCACAATTGATTGCGAGGATGGAACCATCCGTGAGTATCTGGAGAATGGCCACTATGCCTATTCTGACAAGGCAGATCTGATAAAGGCGCTTAAAAGCGCCAAGGAGGTAAGAGTTAGCAAGGATACCGATAATATCGACTGGTATGTTTGGATCCGCTAAACGGATCCAAACATACAAGAAAGAGAAAGAAGGATGGAACAATGAAGGCGAATATGGTAGTTTTGACGGCGCGTGAAGATAACAATGAATACATCGTTGCATGGTATCTGGAAGATGGCGAAAAGTTAGAATACAATGTCACGCCAGAGACATTCTTGAAAATTGAGAAGAGTTATCATAACTGGACACAAATTAACCTGCATACTGAATTTGTGATACTGTAAAGACGCTTTCGCGCCTTTACTTTTTGCGCGGGAAAGCCAAAGTCAATCAAAGTCAAAGATTAATGGCGTGTAGATTTTCCTTCTGTCTATGTTTGTTAAGTCTATATAAACAATTACGCCGGTAGGCTTTTTAACATAGTCATAACTTGACATTGGAGTATTGCCGTAGTATAATAACCATAGATGAGACGAAGGGAGTGCTATTCATGACATGGGAACAGGCGAAAAACGCAATGATTCGAGAGTTTGGCTTTGAGTGTGAGGCCACTATTGCACTTTTTAGAGATGCAGAGCAATTTGGCGAGCTGAGAGAGCTGTCACCTACATTTATCAAGACACGCTACGAAATGCGCAAGTTGCAAGCAGAAATTGACATGCTCATAGAGCAAACAACAATATGATTGATAAATGAAGAAAATTTAACATAAAATTAACAAAATGACAAACTGCGACTTGCAGTTTGTCATTTTTTTAACAATTCTATGCGTTAAAACTGTGTTAAGAATAATGCCGGCATCATCTTTAACAGACAATTAACAAACATAAAAAAAAGTAAACTTTTAATATTGTAATTAAACAAGAAAAAAGAACTAATTGTATAGATCAATGTTGTTTACACATTCTTTACTTGCTTGCTCGCGCGAATAATGCTATAATCTAGATAAACAAGGAGAGATAAAGGAGAGATGAGTATGAAACGTTATTACTTAATTACTTGTATGAGAGGCCATTGTGGCATGGGACATGGAACAGAGATAACCTTTGCTTTTGAAGCCAAAAATTTATTAGAAGCAATGGATAAAGCGAAAAAAATGCCAGCAGTAAAACATACGAGAATGATCTGTTCTGGTAAAGAGATTGATAAAGAAGAATATATTCGTTATAGGCAGATTAGCGCTTATCAACGGTTATGTCAGCAATAAAATAAATTGAAGATAATAGTTATAAGTATAATAACTATTGATTAAAGGTTATAGAACAAAAGCAATAAAATAAAATTGTTTAGAAGCAATTCTTTATGTCAGTCACAGTAGTGTAGGTTATTAGCTATAACAATTGTTATGAAAACAATAAATATATATAAATATAACATAAATTAAATAGTTCTAATCGATGATATTTATATGAATGAGATTAAATGTAAGAGTGATAACATGAATAATAGCAGTAAATTAATTACTTTCAATAATACAAATTAGATATTTCATAAACATTTTAATTAATAATAATTATATTTTATTTTAAATCCTATAAATACTACTGTTAAAATTATTTTGTTTTCAAGTCCCACAAAGATAATTTGAAGGATATTTCAAATTTAAATCCTATATTATAATTAAAATATAAGATTTCAAATTTAAATGATATAACTTAATTATAATATAATATTTAAAATTTAAATTCTATAATATTAATTGCATTATATTGCTTTATTTTAATTTGCATGATTATATTTATTAATAGCATTTTAAAAATAAATTTCATAAATATTATTCTAAATAATAATTGATATTAAAATCTTATAATATAATTTCATTTCTTATTTGAAATTAAAATCCCATAATTCTTAATAGAATAAATATTATAAATTATATCCCATAACTATTAAAGAAAATTATAATTATAAATTAAATCCTATAATTAATAACATTAATTATTATTATAATTTCAATCCTATAATTATTATTTATATTAATATTTATACTTTCAATCCTAAAACTTATAATTATATTATAATATTAATTTCAATCGTAAATCCTATAATGACCTTTCAAATGTTAATTCCATGTTAAAAACCGCGCCGGAATCATACTTAACAATCCTTTAACTTTAATTTTAATTTTGTTAAAGAAAGATAAATTATTAATTTAATTTTTAAATTCCATATCTTTTAACATAAATAAATAATAACAAAACATCCTAATACTATAATTTAATTTTTAAAATATAATAATAAAATTAATTAACAATAATATTACAGTTTCCTAAAATGATGATTAAATTAGAAATTATAATTTATAATAACATTTAAAATTTAAATCGCGTTAACAAAATTATAAACTTAATACTACATCACATCCTATAATGATTATTATTTTATTATAACCATATTTATGTTAAATCTATGTTAATTAAAGCGCCGGCGCGTCATTTAATATCACCTTAACGATTCATTTAATTATTTATATACATAAAAGATTTTTAATTCTATTTTATTATTTATAAATAAAAATATAATTTTATTTATATTATTTCATTTCACATTCATATCTAATTCCTATTATAATGTTATTTCATATTTATCCTCTCATATATTAAAAAAAGAATTGGGAGTTTATCCCAATTCAATTCCTTTATCCATCATATCCATTGCTTCCGACCATGCCGCCATCTCTTCACCATAGACTTCCCACATCAAATCTTCAAGTTCCTCTTCCGGAAGTTCATCAAACTTGCTATATTCACTCATGTTGCTTACCCCTTTCCTTTTTTCTATACATATTATAGCACACGCCAGATATGAATGCAAGTTAAGTAATTGTTAAAGAAGGCACCGGCGCTTACTTTAATATGCATTTAACAATGCAAACCTCATTTTATCATTTCACTCTCGGGTTAGTTATAACTAATTAATATTTTATTTTAATATCAAACCATTTATTCATATATAAAAAAAGAGCTTTACAGCTCTTTAATAAACCCGTTATATGTTAATGATATAATTTCATCATCATATATTAAATTTGTTTTATTGTTATACATAATCGCGCAGGCAATGTCATCAACCGCCCAATCCTCCGCCCCTTCATAACACCATTCATCACCGTTAAAATCTATTAACATAATCACATCATTCTCATAGTCAATCGCTGTCACAACAAAAACTTTCGCATAGCAATCAGTCACATCAACTCCATTAGCATTAGCGTCCATGTAGAAACCAAACGTGCAAGCAATCAGCAGAGAAATGACAATAAAAACCAAGATTTTGTTAGTAATCATAACCACAATCTCCTCTCTCTTTGTTGTATGTAGTATATCATATAGAAGAACAAATGTCAATCATAATTTCAAAACTTTACAATAGATATTTATATATACATATATATCTAATTAATCAAATCATATATCCACCAATGTTAAATATATGTTAAAAAAACGACCGGCACAGAATTTAACATTGATCACACTTGACAGATAATTACCTATGTGATATAATATATCCAAGAGATGAGAGAAAGGAAGTTGAAATCATGAAGAAACTGCGCGGCACCAAATACGCCACAATCGGTAGAGACTATGAGTCCCCTCTTGCGAAAGATGTTAACAAACTTGAAAAGTGCCTTGATGAGCAGCAAAAGCGCATTGAAAGCATGATGAAGCAAATCAAAGCAATGATGGGCGAGTAATCGTCCATTTTTATTTTCACCTATTAATTAAATGTATGTTAAAGACAGCGCCGGCGGCGAAATTAACCATTTTTTTTACATTGCACCTATTGACATCGCGCCATCCTTATGGTATAATGAACTCACAAAAGCGAAAGGAGATTGAAGCCATGACACTGAATGAAATGAAAACCAACGTAATCCGCAAGTGGGGATTTGAGCACGCCGCAACGCTTTACTTCTTTGAGTGCCTTGAACTGATGGATAATGACGAACTCTTGATTGAAATCTCTTACGAATTCGCGATGAACTGGCCCGAACCTACGGAAGAGTGAAAAAATCTCACTCTTTTTATTTTTAAAATTTTGGTTAAAATGAACGCCGGGCGGCTTTTTAACGAAAAATTAACACAACAACCTATTGACAAATCCTATGATTTATGGTATTATATACATATTGAAAAGGACAAAAGCCCTTTACAAGAAAGGGGATTTTCTCATGACTAACTTCTATTGCACCGCGTTCGCTGGCGAGGATCAAATCTCTATGTCCTACGATTCCATTGAGAAGGCTAAGCAGGATGTGATTGACCGCATGATTGACAAAGCTCGTTACAACGATAAGCTGTTCGACGAGCTGGCAGCCTATGGCTACACCGACGACGAAGAAACCGAGGACGCTGTTTATGAGTATTGCGCTGAGTTCGATTGGAGCAGGGACGAGCTGGGTTACGGTATCATTGTGATTACCGCAAATGACGAGGATGACTGCTGGGATGTCTACTTGAAAGATAATACTGATGAATACACCACAGAGGGCTAACGCCCTCTTTTCTTTTCTTTAATATGTTAAATCTTGGTTAAAAACGATGCCGGCGCACAATTTAACGCATATATAACAATCAAAACTATTGACACGCGCGGCCATGTATGATATAATGTATCCATCAAAGGAAAGGAAGGATAAAACAATGATTAACATTCGCACGATTCGTAAACTCCAAAACGATGATGGATTAACCTTGAAGAACGGAAAAATTGTTAACTATAAGACAGGTTGGCAGGTAGCTACGGATGGGCTGGAAATTACCGACATCAATCAGGTAGTGCAAGCTGTAAAAAAATTCAATGGAAGCTGCGGCGTCTGGTATTCTAATGGAATCTACTACATTGACAAAAGCCACAGAGTAAAGACCAAAAAGCAGGCTCTTGAAATCGGGCGTGAACACAATCAGATTTCTATCTTTGGTTGGGCAAAGCACAATTTAGCATATTGTTAACAGCGGTTTTACCGCTGTCTTTTATTTCTACTTTAAGTTAAATCTCTGTTAAAATCGCAGCCGGCGCTGAATTTAACACAACCTTTACTTGACTTTACTACATCCACATGCTATAATATAGTCACAACGAAAGAGAGGGGAATTAAATAATGTATACTGTACTTAGAGCTTATGACGACCTTACCTCTTCTACCGAACACACCGATAATATTTCTTCCGCTTTAAGCGCCGCGGCGATTTATCTAGAAGATGGATGTTGCTTTACCGTAAAAATTTGGGAAACGGCATCGGGAAAAATCATTCTTGATTATTACCGCTAATAGGGCATTGCCCTATTTTTTTTATTTCTGTAATGTTAAAATCATATAAAAAATGCATCCGGCGCGCAAATTAACCAATTCTTTACTTGACTTCTAATGCCATTTGTAGTATACTTATCATGTCGAAAGGGGAAAGGAGAGATTGATAAGTGCCACCCTACTAAATAAGGCTCTGTGCTAACGTGACAGAATAAGCGCATCCTTCATTTAACGTAAACTGTCTGTCTAATGCCGTGGTAAGCATTAGATAATTGAACCAGTCGCGCGGAGTAGCTAACCGCGCGATTTTTATTTATATTAAATCTTTGTTAAAAACAGGCCCGGCGCCGAATTTAACGGAGACTTAACTTGACTTCTAATATGGTTGGTGATATACTATATCCAGAACGAAAGAGAAAGGGGATTTAAATCATGGCAATGCAGAACGCTACCGCGAAAAAAATCGCAAACTTCAAGGCTCTTATCGGCAACAACATCTATACCTATGACGACCTTATGTCTCTCATGGAAGGCCGCAAAGACCTGCCAAGCTGGACTACCTTGCGTAAGTATAACGTGGTGGATGTTGTCAAGACTGAATCCTACTTCACTAAGCTGGACGATACCGGCGATGCGCTGCTGTGGAATGGCTGGTATGAGTGGGATGCCAAAGACAACAAGTGGATTATTGACCACAACTTCAATCTTTACGGGCTGGTGTAAACCAGCCTTTTATTTTATAGAACTAATGTTAAATCTGTGTTAATTAGCGCGCCGGTGGAGAACTTAACGCATTCTTAACTTGACTATCTATATCTTCTATGCTATACTTATACCATCAAAGAAAGAGAGGGATTATCAAAATGACGCACACTTATTATGTTACCTATTACGTGGACAAGAAACCCATTGAATTCGCTTTTTCCTTTGAGTCTCAATTTGGCGCTTGCTATAAGGCGCGTATGATTCGGGACGCTTATGGATATGCAACTGATGTTATGGATAGGGAAACAGGCGCAATTATTGCTATCTTTGAACCCAACGGACGGAATTTTGTAGACGAATTGGACATTGAACCCGACGCCCGAAAAATTGCCGCACTTGATATTGATTAACCCGCAAGTGCGGGTTATTTTTTTATATTAAAAGTGTGTTAAATTACGTGCCGGGCGGCTTTTTAACAGAGAATTAACTTGCATTCTTTCTGAATTTGTGATATACTTATCCCAGATGAAAGAAAGGAGCTAATCACATGAAGAACTACACTGATGAAGAAAAGCGCATCCTGTTTGCAATCAATCGGGCTTATGAGATAGGGTATAAGGAAGGAACGTCTAACGGTGCAGCTGGTGCTCCTTATCACCGCATGACCGAAGACGAGCTGGATGATACAGCTGAGGAAATCTTTGAGTGGCTGTTCGGCGATGACACCAACGAGCTGAATGATGATGTGGACGAAACCAACTATGACCCCTACATCGGCGGCGACTTCTTTGAAGCCGATTACAATTTGGGAGAAGCAGAAGAATGGTAAAACAAAGGCGCGCTTGACGCGCCTTTTATTATCCCCTTTTATATTTTAATTTTATGTTAAGTTCTATGCCGGCGCTGAATTTTGCAAAAACTTAACTTGACTTTTAACCCCGTATATAGTAAAATATACTCACTGAAAGGATGAAAGGGATGAAATTATGAAGTCCATTATCGCGGGCGTTTGCGGCATTGCCTTGATGGTTACCCTTGTCTATTCTATCCTCGGGTTGTTTCCTGCATGGACTATTATTATACCATTAATTGGAGGTAAGCTGGTAAATGAATAATTATTATACTTTAACAACTTATTGGCAGCAAGCTGGAATGAAACATGAATATTTAACAATGGGTGAAGTCTTCTATAAACTGTCAACTTATTATGATGACCCGCGCTTTAAAGAAGCTGTGGTTTGGTCTACTGTTTTTGATAGAGATAGTCAAAAAGAATTTGAACATGTTGTATTTCAAATTGATAAAGGAGAAATAGAAAATGTATATAGTGCAGAATAAAAATCATACAATCATACGCCGCTTTCATGAAAAAGGAGAAGCAATTTCATGGTATAATTTGTTTGTCAAATACTATGGAGAAAGTGAGTGGTCAATTACATATGTGCCGCCAGATTAAGATTGTGTTAAAAATAGGGCCGGCTGCGAATTTAATCAAAAATTAACTTGACATTTTTCTTAATTTATGATATACTGATTACATCAAATGAAAAGAGGCGCGACAAATGTTATATCGGATTTATTATATTCAGAACAACATTATGTCTCATGTCAATGTAGAAGATTTAGCTCACTTAAAAGTCGTGCATTGCTATCTATTAAAGCATGGAGCAAAAATCTTAAAAATTATGGATGATTGCGGCAACGCGGTATCACTTATTTAACTTGACAATCCGCCGTTGATTTGCTATAATATGGATACAACAAAGAAAGGAAGTGCTTTTGAATGGGTAAGGAAATGACAAGGACGCAGTATCGTGATGAAGTCATGCAGAAGATTATTTCATTTCTTGAACAGGAATACGATGCCGATATTCGTTTTATCGGTAGCGGCGAAATCATGATGCCCGTTGTTGATAGTAATGGTGATGAGTTTTACTTTACATTCAAGGCAACTATCCCCCGTGGTAAGCGTATCATTACTGATGATGGCACAAGCACTTATGAAGCCTATGACGGTTACGCGAAAGCGGAAGAATATGAGTATGTTTTGCAGGATAGAATCAACAGTAAAAAGTTGAGAGAAGAGAAGAAACTTTTGAAGGAAAAAGAAAAGGAACACAAGGCAGAAGCAAAGAAGATTGTTAAGCGTCTTAACACTGAGGGCCTTGACGCAATGATTCATGAAGCCGCGGATTAACCGCGGCTTTTCGTTTACATTTCATGTTAAGTTCTCGTTAAAAAGAATGCCGGCGCCGAATTTAACCGAGGTTTAACTTGCAATCCCCACTCCAATATGCTATAATTACTCCTGTAATAAAGAGAAGGAACAACTCTTCAAACCAGAAAGGGAAATGCCTATGTCTAAGTCTCTCCGTTACATCGTTCTTGATTGTGAAACTGCAACTTTGCCCTTTGTTGCCGCTATTGCAAATGGTGATAGCGAGATAAAGAAAAAGATTGCAATCGCCCGCCCATTGATTTATGATTTGGGATGGGTGGTCACTAATCGCAAAGGCGAGATTTTGAAGAAAGCCAACTATCTGATTGCAGAGATTTTCTCTGTGCCGTCTGTATTCAATACGGCATATTATGCGGATAAGCGTCCGATTTATCTTGAAAGGCTTAATCGCGGCGAAATTACAATCAAACCATGGAATGATGTCATTAATGAATTTATTCAGGACGCGGAAAACGTTGACGGCATTGGCGCTTTTAATTCTATGTTTGATTTCAAAAAGGCTATTCCTTTTACTGACTTGTATATCTCAAAATTGTATAGCTCCGATTATTATAGGTGGGAAAAAGCGCAATATGCACTTTGTGAGCATATTGCATTTAATAAGAAGAAGGAATCAGATAATAACTTTGAGCCTGATGTTTTCCGTTTCCATAATAAAGTTTATCCCCTCTTTGATATATGGGGACTTGCAACAACTCATTTGTTGAATACAGTCAATTATAAGTCAACTTGTATCAAGAATGATTATTTTACTAATAGCGGTGTTTATTTCAAAACAAGTGCGGAAGTGACATATAGATACTTGCAGGATAAATACAATTTCATTGAAGCACATACCGCGCTTGATGATGCAATTATTGAAACTTACATCCTTTCCCGCATTGCCGCCCGTCATGCTATTACAATGGGAATCAAATATTTTCCTTTCCGTGATTTGGGCACAACGATTGACTTCTGTAAGAGAAAGAAGAAAGTTGATATTGATGAATGTAACAAGGTAATTGATAAAATCAATGAATACATTGATTCAAAGGAAGATGAAGGAATCAGTAATTATATTCAGATGTTGATTACTAAAATTGCAGAACTTGAAGAGTTAATGGGGATTTAATATCCCCATTTCTTTTACACCTATTGTTAAATCTGCGTTAAAAGTCGTGCCGGCATTTTATTTTACCAGTTTTTAACTTGACTTACAATATCAATAGTGATATAATACAATTACAAAATGAAAGGGAGATGTTAGTATGGAACTGAACATGAATTATTTTAACTCATTAGTAACCCTCACTTGTGAATGCGCGCGCAATGGAATTGTTATTTCAAAAGTAACCCAGCTATGGAATGGATTCAAAGTAGAATTTAAAGGCTTCCCATATGCCGATGCCATTCTTCATGATGGTTCATATGGACATACAGAAGGTTTGTGGGAATCTATTGGCTTCCCATGGGATGAAGATGATGTTTCTATTCACACTCCTTCTGAATTGGCATATCTAATTGGACAACTTAAACGAGACGCGGGTTAATCCCGCGTTAAGTTTAGGGCCGGCGCACCTTTTAACCAACTCTTAACTTGCAATTTTTCACACTTTATGCTATAATCAATACATCAAATGAAGGGAGCGAATCTTATGAACATCAATTTCATTCTGCTGTATGTCACTCTGTGCCTTGTCAACGTAGTGCTTCAAACTGTTAAAAGTCTTTGCACTATCAAGTGTTCCACTTTGGTATCTGCTTGTGCGAATGCAATAGCATATGGACTTTATACCTATGTAATTGTTTTCACAAATGCAGATGGCCTATCGCTTTTTGGCAAAGCCCTCATCTGTGCTTCTACTAATTTTGTCGGCGTTTACATTGCAAATTTCATTTTCAAATTTGCTTTCTCTAAACCGATTAGATGGAAAGTTGAAATAAGCGTTCCTAACATTGACGCCCCTTCATTCCTTGATGAATTACATGAAAATGATTTAGAATATTATATCTGTGGACATTGGGAAGATTGGAGTTCTTTCGCGGTATTCTGTAAGGATAAGAATGATAGTAACACGCTTAAAAGAATACTTCCTGACATGGCAAAATATAATATTGTAGAATGTGTAAAGACCCTTTAAGGGTCTTTTCTTTTGTTATAGTTGTGTTAAATTATGGCCCGGATGTAAAGTTTACATAATCTTTACTTGACTTCAAACAGCATATCTGCTATAATAAGTCCATCAAGTGAAGGAAACACTTAAAAACCAGAAAGGAAGAGATATTTATGATGCGCAAACTGATTCGGCGAATTCGCATTTACAGGTGGTTTAAGCGCATAGGAATTCGTCATCCGTGGAAAGCAAGTGGCGACAAAAAATTCACTCAGTGGTGCGTCTAATAATCCATCAAGTGAAAGGAATGAAGAATTATGGCAATGAAAAAACTTAGGCGTGATGTGGGCGGAGAAACATGGGCACAATTTCAGAAAGGATGCCGTCAGTATCATGTCAAATTCTGGAAAAAGGCTTGCCCTTGGGTATGCCGCCCTCGTTTATGCGTGAAAGCATTTCATTATATGATGAAAAATAAACCTTTAAAAGAACGCTTGTTATTGAACTGTCGTTATTATTCCCGCTTTCCCGAACAGAAGCGTTGGCAGTAAAATTGAAAGGAACTTTGATTATGACCAATTTTACTATATATCAATGGAATACAATAACTGCTTATCTTAAAGAGTGTATGAAAAATAATTATAAGTGCGCGCATTGTGTAAGGTATAATGCAGAACGTAATGAATGCATATATTCTAAACAATGTTTTATTAATGATATGGCAATGTATGATGAAGGAGACGATGAAAGTTAATTGCGGGTTAAATTACCCGCCGGTGCGCCATTTTACATTAACTTAACTTGACTTCTTCATAAGAAAATGATATACTGTATCCAGATAAAGAAAGGAGATAAAAATTATGGCTATTACAATTACTCATCCCGCAACTATGACACTGTGTATCACTTTTGACGGCAAATATAAAATTTGGATAGAGAACAAGAACATTGATGATGTAACAGAAAGAGCGTGTAACATGATGGTAGAACATAACTTTCATCTCGCCGAAATTACTAACATGAGTATGCGCGGTGTAATCGTAAAAATTGAAAGGAGTTAAATTATGAAACTTCATTATGAACGTGTTTGGGATTATGATATTGATGAACAAGAGATATTAAATACAATCAATGATATTAAAATCTCTCACTTGATAAATTTATCTAATAAACAACTACGTCATTTGAGTGAACAGTTAACCGCCACACAATTTCGTCAACAACTAAGTGTAGACACTTCAAAACTTCCCAACCAGTTAATAAAACCCGTAACCACTCTAATTTATAATAGGCTTAAAGAAAGAATAGAAAGCGCGTAAGCGCTTTCTATTATTAAGCATATGTTAAAATCGCTACCGGGGCTAAACTTTACACATCTTTAACTTGACTTCTTGTGTCTTGTCGGATATAATATAACCAAGAAATGAGAAAGGAAATGATAAGTATGCAGATACAGAAAGACGACATTTATTGTAGTAATTCTTTAACAATGGCCCTACTTGATCAATTAAGAGAAGAAAGAAATAGACTAAGGTCACAAGCAAATAGAATTGAACAGCTTAACCTTATTCTAACCACCTACATTAGAAAAGGAAAAATTACAGATACAAATGAAGTTAGTAGTGCTATCGCTTGGCTTTATCATAGTAATCTTTCACCAATAGAAATTATTGAGAAGGTATTAGATAAAGAGGGAGAATAAATAATATGATGAGCAAGTGGAAATATGTTGAATACGATTGGGCACTTAGTCTTTTCTATGATGGTGAAAATCCTTATTGGTGGGGTGCAGTAAATATTGAATACTGCAAATCACCAAATCATAAGCGATGTCTGTTAGCATATTATCGCGCGCGAAAAAATAAAGCACGGCGTTTCAAAATGCTTGCAAAGTATAAGCATATCAAAGAATCTAATTTGCATATTGAACCACACAATATTCTCGGCGGTTACTATATCCATTAAAAGCGCTTCGGCGCTTTTTATATTAAATATATGTTAAAATTACAGCCGGCGCAGGACTTAACATATTCTTAACTTGACTCTTATACAAACATTTGCTATAATATGTTTAGAAAATGAAAGGAGAGGAAAGTCAAATGACAAAAATTAATTATAAAATGAACTTGGAGATTAATGCGTGGTTTGCTATTCTCGCGCCTTTTATTGCTTTTTTCATTACATGTTGGGTGAATCTAAAATTCCTTTACAAAAAACTTAACTTGACTTTTCACGTTTGATTTGCTATAATACTTACAGAACAAGGGAAGGAAAACCCTTCAAACCAGAAAGGACTTCAATATGCTTTACTTGATTATGCGTTGTGATGAACTTAATGACCAATATGAATGTGACGCCGACCGCACTCCCATTGCCATTGTTGAAGATTGGAAAGATTGGGCAAACAATCATGCTACTGATTATGATTATGAAATTTGGGAGTATGATGGAAGTGAGTTCTCTCGCATTAAAGAATATGATGAAGGTATAGAAGAAGGTATGGCTCTTTACTATTGGGAAGATAGTGAAAACCCAGAAGTAAATGCGCCGCATGTTATTGCGAAATTTCCATCCTTTACTCGTTATAGTATCATCCCGTCAATTGTAAAGGAAACTATTAAAAAAGGCGCGTATACTTGTGATGGGGAAGAAGGCGTAGATGATAATCTTCGTAGTTGTGGTTATATCACTTGGTATAATAAAGAAAACCGTTATTATGTATATGGGAAATATAGTGATAACCGTTACAGTTTAGGATATTAAAGAGTGCGAAAGCACTCTTTTCTTTTAATTATATGTTAATTTGTGTGCCGGCGCCGAATTTAACCAACTCCTTACATTCAAACCTATTGACTTTTGTATGTGGTTGTGGTATTATATACTTGTTCCAAGGGGAGAACACGCGGGCGCGGCAGACAGCGGCCTTGTGGTAAGACAAAACCAGTAACAGTTGAGCGGCCATCCCCAAGGTAACAAACTCTTAACTTGACATTACAGCATGAAAGTGCTATAATGAATACATCAAAAGGGGAAGGAAAACCCCACAAACCAGAAAGGGTTATGCTATGAAGAACACCAACATCACTTACGCCGTCGCTCTTGATTACGTCCTGTCTCACGCCGACCTGCCCGAAAACATCGCTGACCGCCTTGTTGCTTTGAAGGATGCCGTTGCAAAGCGTAACGCGCATAGCACCACTACCAGTCCCGAAAAGAAGGCGGCGGATAAGGTCAAGCGCGCGGAAGCCCGTCAGTCCTTCCTTAACGAAATGCTCCCGATTGTGCGGAAGGGCATGGATACCACTCCGCGCACTGTCAAGGAAATTTATGAGCGTATCAAAGATAACGTTC
>Ga0247611_10005862_pt1 | contig 15976 bp, 14 predicted proteins | sample 177DNAGHGhighgp2_FD_192422 | JGI IMG/M metagenome (GOLD analysis project Ga0247611, IMG submission 192422) | Sheep rumen microbial communities from Palmerston North, Manawatu-Wanganui, New Zealand - 1770 DNA GHGhigh gp2 | ecosystem: Host-associated > Mammals > Digestive system > Stomach > Rumen...
ACCATGCCAGAACACTCAGCCCGTAAAGTTGCTTATGCTTCGAAAGCCAAACTCGAGGCGGCGATCAGGGGTAAGTATCAGAATCACGATGAGTCCGATGATGTATTGGAAGTACCTAAGGGCGGTGGTGAGAAGGAGTTTTTCGAACAAAAAGAAGAAAAGCACATGAAAGGTGCTCCGCCTGAAGATCGGATGGGTCAGTATAAGGAACTCTATGAGAAGGGAGGACATAAGAATGCCTGATCACAGTTTCCTTTACACCAACAGCGAGATCAAGAGCCGTGCGATATTCGTGTATCTATACCTGGAGGAACGTACTAACAATGATGGTGTCTGCTGGCCGGCAATACCGACGATAGCAGCTGATCTTAAGTGTTCCAGGTCAACAGTCGAGAGAGCGATATCGGATCTTAAGAAATTTGGTCTCGTTCAAACAAAACAACGATACCGTTTTAACGGTTCATACAGCAGCCTCGAATTCTATCTTCCGAAGGCTGCTCGAAAAACACGGAGGAAAGATTAATGTATACCTATAATGAATTCAAGAACTATGTAAAAGACAATATCATGGAGCTTCTGCCGTATGAGTACGATGGTGCCGAGGTGAAGTTCAATGATATCAAGAAGTCTGACGGCTACAACTACGAGGCGCTCATGATCACGCCGAATAGCGATGAGCAGCCGAAGATCGTACCGGCACTGAACCTTACTGAGGCATTCAAGAAGTACGAGAGCGGTGAACCGATAGACAGGATCGTTGCTGATCTTGCCGAGGTCAGAGTACACGCGAAGATCCCGGGAGAGGATATCAAGAATCAGATCATGGACTTTCAGAACGCCAAAGAAAGGATCTTCCCGCGTCTTGTTAATACGGCGGCGAATGCGGACTATCTGTCTGATAAACCGCATGTCGACATCGAAGACCTCTCGATGATGTTTGCCGTACGTATCCATGAGGATCCGAAAGGCTTTGCCGAGGCGATCATCGATGACAATCTTATGGAGATGTGGGGAACTGATCCGACCGAGATCCATGATGCTGCAATCGGGAACATGGCTGGAAGGGAGCCCTTCTTCGCCAATATCGAGGATGTCCTATTCAGTGGCGGTGTATCCGGTATGGCACATGAGGATTTTAACCACATCGAGGATATCAATCCCGAAGAGTATTCCATGCCGTTCTATGTTCTTTCGAATGCCCAGAAGACAAAGGGAGCGGTAATGGTCATGGATCAGAAGACAATGTCGCAGATCACGGATAAGCTTGGTGAGGTCTATATCATTCCGTCTTCGGTAGATGAAGTACTTATCGTTCCGAAAGCGGAGATCGATGATGTATCACATCTTAACGATATGGTCTGTCAGGTCAATAATGATGCGGTCGCTCCCCAGGATCGTCTGTCCGATCATGTCTATGAGTATGACTCTCAGAATCAGACTCTTGTGATGGCTGGGGCGCCGTCGCAGGGTGAAGTGCAGTCGATGTGATTAGTGATTATGTAAGTGGTGGTCCCCCGAGGCGAGAGCTGAGGGGGACTATTCTATGATAAAAGACTTTTATATTAATTCGTCTAATATAAGGGTTCTTTATATTATTCTCAAATTCGTTTGGTATTCGGAACTGGATCCTTGTTTTTAAACTTATTCGGTTGCCTTTTCTTCCTGTATCATTCATGCTTCATGTAAATCTACATTTAAGGAGGACAATGATATGTGTAAGTACTGTGAACCGGAAGAATTAGGCGGAGCAATGGAACCCTTAATACTCAATGATGTGATGACTAAGGAGTTCTATTCGAAGAAAGAAATATCATTGGTGAATGTTAATACCGCAATAACCATAGAGAATGGGCAGTATCTTCTTTCTTCAATGGTTGTGATGGGAGGAGAGGTCGTATGCGTTGAGTCGATATCGATTTCCTTCTGTCCGATGTGCGGGAAATCAATTAGGTAACTATCAATATGTATGTTCTGTAAATCCTGGTTTTGTAATCTTTGTTAGTCTATATGTTCATAGTATTATGAATAATATAGCAACATAAGAGGAGGACCATTATATGCACTTGTCATCCATCTTGAATGAATACGGGATTGATATTGAACACTCTAAGATTGTTAGACATCCGTTAACACGTTCTGAAATAAAGCAGGTTTATGATATGGGGATGATTGATATTTATCAATCTCTTCAGTCGCAATATGTGTATAAAGACTGTAAATATATAATTTCATTTGTAGGAACGGTAAAGACAGAAGCAAAGTTTATTGGGGTATATGAGATCTTCGGTGTTATCAGTGGTCCAGATGTAAAGAAAAACGTTCCTAAAGACTATCCGCTTGGTTTGGATCGGATTATTTATCAAACAAAAAAACTGGATGTAATGGGTGATTTAGATAATCGGCTAATAATCGATTGGGGAAGGGCCACTCAGAAGTGGTGCCAGAGGGCTTCTACTGATAAAAAGGTTCTTTCGATAGCTAGCCGAGATCTGATTCCTTTTCCTGGATATGAGTCATTGATAGTATCTTTTTCTGAACTCGAGGCTATCGTTATGGAGGATGAACGGTATGAGAAATGGCGTGATGCTTTGAGAAATGTTAATGCAATCTATTTGATTTGTGATACCAAGAGGAATAAGCAGTATATTGGTTCCACTTACAATGATAATGGTGTATTGGGAAGATGGAGTTCTTACTACTATACTCATGATGGTGGAGACATTGAAATTGGAAATCACTTGAATCAATTTCCGTTAGCTTATCTTGACTTTCAATACACAATTTTGAAAGTGCTTCCAAATTCAGTATCTAGCGTTGAGGCTATACAATTTGAAAGTTTGTATAAGAATAAACTTTGCACAAGAAATAAAGATTATGGACTAAATGACAACTGATCAACACCATAACCATGCCCAAACGCTGCTATGCCTGCCTTGTCACCATGAAGGGGCAAGGAACTTAGTCATACGAACAATTCGAGTTGGAAATATATGACAGCATATTTTTTGAAAACACACAAGTATTGAAATTACAATTTGTATCTTCTACAATGATGCTCAAACTTGAAAACTCGAGGTATCTATGGGTAAAACGATCTACGATATGAGACTCACTGATGATGAGCGTGATATGTTGACGAAGCTCATCGCAGAAGGAAAAGAGGATGACAGGACGATTCTTCGTTCCCGTATCCTGCTTCTTTGTGATCTCAATAAGAATCCCAAGATCTCGAACGTTAAGATGGCTGATATGCTTGGAACTACCGATACAACAGTTCAGACTGTTAAGACGGAATTTGGTAAGTACGGGCTGGAACGTGCTGTTTTCAGAAAGCCCAGAACAAAGACTTTGTGTACTGAGGAGGCGGTTCAGCAGATAGTTGCACTTTCTAAGGAGAGACCGCCGGAAGGCAAGAAGAAATGGTCTCTTTCTATGCTATGCAAGGAAGCAGAGAAGAGGGGCTATGCAAAGAGTATTTCAAGAAACACCATGATGCTTCTGATGCATGAGCACAACCCTGATTACGCAGTTATGCCTGAAGAGGGGTCTCGTCACACATAAATACTGTTTTTTCAATCTGAATCGTGTAATTCGCATCTTCCATGAGGTAGTCCGGAGCATCGGCATAACTGTCCTTGAACTGCAAGTAGGTTGCGATGACCTCGAGAAGATGTTCATTCTCAAACGACATTTTTATCGAAGACGGCCTGTAACTGCCGTCTTTGTTTTTTCTGCCGGAGATCTTAAGACCTGCGGTAGTTTCAAGTTTCTGTAAGAGCGCCATTACATCACCGGCAGTCTTTACTTCAAATCCGGTCAGGGCCTGAACACTGATGCCGAGAGCATTGGCGATGATCTGCAACTGCTCGATCTTCGGGAGACGATAGCCGGTCTCATATTTCTTAATCTGACCGAGTTCGATTCCCGACGCTTCGCTCAGTTCTTTCTGCGTCATATCGCGTAACTTGCGGAAATACTTGATCTTCTCGCTCACTTCCATTTCATTGAACTTCATATTTCATCCCTCATCTGTCTTTCTTCTTTTCGATAAGAATAACACGAAGGTTCACTCTTGTGAACTATTATCTTGACTTTTCACACGATAGAAGCGTAAACTATGGCTGTCCGTGATAAGGCGGACGAATAAAAACTTTTTGTTCTGAAGTCATAAGTTAGCGTGCCGGGCTCGGTGCTTGGTGCTCTTTCGTGTGAAGTAACACATGAAAGGAGTAACCATGAAAAGCATAATCGAAACCATTAACGGCACAAATCCCAAAAGAGAAGAACTCAAAGAATTGCAGAAAGAACTTCTGAGATTGAAGGAAACGGATATCCGTGATGTCGATCCGGATACGCTTGTCGATATCTCCGAAGTTACGATCAGGACCGATCTTAACAAAATCGAGCGCCTCATCGACTATTTGAAGCAGATCAAGAACCCGTACTGCTACAAGATCCACGGTGTCGTGGTGAAGGTGAGCTTTGCAGGGGAGGCTTCAATAAATGCGTGTCTGAAGGATGCGTATTTTGGTGATGGTGAGATCAGGTGATCGGCAGCAAAGGGGTGATGACTTATAGGACAGAACAAGGAATACAAGACCTGCGGCTATTACAGGTTGTCACGTGAAGACGGTGATAAGTATGAGAGCGACAGTATCACGAACCAGAAAGCTTATGTCGCAGATTATGCCCGAAAAGAAGGCTTCAAGATTATTGAAGAGTATGTCGATGACGGTTATACCGGCACGAACTTCGACAGACCTTCCTTCCAAAGGCTTATTGATGACATCCACAATGGTAAGATAAACTGCATCATCGTAAAGGATCTGTCCCGATTCGGGCGTAACTACATAGATTCGGGAATGTATATCGAGACGATCTTCCCGAGCCTCGGTGTCAGGCTTATCGCAATTAACGATAACTTTGATAGTTTTGACGAGAGGGATAACGCGAATCACATCATCGTTCCGTTCAAGAATCTCATAAATGACGCATACTGCAGGGATATCTCGATCAAGATCAGGACGCAGCTCGACATGAAGAGACGCCAGGGCAAGTATATATCGAGTTTCCCTTTGTACGGGTACTTGAAAGATCCCGAAGATCACAACAGAATCGTGATCGATGAGGCTGTGTCCGATGTAGTCGTATTTATCTTCGACCTGTGCCTTCAGGGTTATACACCCGGTTCTATCGCTCGAAAACTTGACGAGATGGGAATACTTACACCATATCAGTATAAGCGCAGCATCGGCATGGATTATAACAGCGGATTCTGTACAAAGCCGGATTCTCCATGGTCACAAACGACTGTCGAGAGCATCCTTCATAATGACATCTATACCGGCACAATGGTTCAGGGCAAGAAACGCAAGATCAACTACAAGGTCAAAACAGTTGTTGATATGCCACGCGAAGACTGGTTCATCGTAGAGAATACACACGAGGCGATCATATCTAAGAATATATTTGATGCTGCCCAAAGAGTCCTCGCATTCAAGTCCAGGAGCGCCCGGGATTCGGAGAAGTCCTCGTTATTTGCAGGCTTTCTGAAATGCGGTGACTGTGGAAAGAACATGACTCGTCGATTCATAAAAAAGAAGAACCGCAGGTATCCGTATTACTACTGCCCCGCGGTGAAAGACAAAACATGCACGTTGCATCACACCAGTGAGAAACTTCTGACCGAGACTGTCCTGGAGATCATAAGGAATGATCTTGCTCTGCTGGCTGATTCACTGGAATTGATAAGAAATGACAAGACGAAGAATTTGTCCCGCGAGAAAGTTCTGGAGAAGCAGGTCAGAGAGCAGAAAAGGGAGATGCGAAAATATAAGAAGATGCGCAGTAACCTTGTCGAAGATTTGGAGAACGGTCTTATATCGAAGGATGAATTCGAGGATCTGGAAGGAACATTCAATGTAAAGATCGAGCGCCTTCAAAAGTCCATTGAAGAGAATATGCAAAAGCTTGAGACACAAGTCGAAATCCCCGAATCAAACTGGATCGAGGAATATTTGCAGTACAGGGATATTAAGGAACTCGACCGCCGTATCCTGACGACGCTTGTTGATAAGATCATCGTCTATGACAAGTCACATATTGAGGTCGTATTCAGCCACAAGGAAGAGATGGATGACATATTCAGAAATGCCAATAGCAAGGAGGTGGAAGCATGAACTGTGTCGGTTATTCAAAGTTCGTGCCTTGGATAAAAGGTATGAATGCTGTGCCGGTTGAAGAGCAAAAAGAACGTATTCTGGAATATGCTTCGGCGAATAATCTTAAAGTTTCCAAGTTTTATACGGAGCGAAGTAAGGATGTAAACGTGGATACGGCCTTTCAGAAACTTCGTAAGGATGGGATGGACAGGAAGGTTGATCTCGTGATCATTGATTCCCTGTATCGGTTCGGAGTCGGCATGATTATTGCCCGTGACCTTCTGAACTCTTTCTATCTGATGGGAATTCATTTCATAATCCTTGAAGACGGGATCGATAGCCGTAATGAGACAGGAAAATCATTGAAAGAGTACTTTATCCTCAAGAATAATCAGTCTAAGGGTCATTACATGCTATTCTCGGAACAGATTGGAATGGATGAAGTTTGTCGAGCTAATTTCAAGAGATTTCGCTACGGATATCTTCAGGATCCGGATACAGGCAAACTCGTGATCGATAAGGAAGCGGCCAAGGTTATCCGCACGATCTTCGAGCTAGTCAATCAGGGTTTCTCGAAGGCGGAGATCGTTGACATCCTGAACGATTGGGCTATTCCTTCTCCGCAGGTGCAGCTAAGAAACAGGACTTCCGATACTCGATGGCGTGCCGACGGTATATGGAGAGTATCTGCAATATATCGCATTTGTTCAGACAGGCGATATCTGGGTATCACGGATAAGAATGGCGCTGAGTTTCCGAGGATAATTGACAATGAAGTTTTCGAGAAGGCAAATCCTGATACACCGATGACAATGCATCGTGATCCGGATCCGCTGGCGTGTGCCGTTAAGCATAAGATGACCGATAAACTCGTGCTTCGAAAGAGCAGAGACGGGATCAAGTATTTCTGTATCAACGACTGTCAGTTGGTATCCCTTGATCTGGTGCTTGCATATATCTGTCAGGCGATAACTGAGGAGCGCGAGGAAAGTATCTATGTATGTAAATGCCTGGGATACATTAAGGGCAAGTGTATTGCGTTGATGGATAAAACTCAATACGAACTGGAGGCGAGACGACTGCTCGAGGAAATGATCGAGATCAAGAAAGAGATCTTTCCGATGTTTAGTAAGTTTGTTTTCGAGCAGATCACGGAAGAAGAATACAGTGAGTTCCTGAATGATGTGCAATCAAGGCTGCAGAGAATGAACATGATCTTCTCTAACAAGACATTGGCATATAGAAGACGCAAAGAACTGTTCTGTCCTGAAAATCCATGGATCGTTAAGTACAAGAGTTTTCGAGGTATCACGCCTGATTCGATTGATAAGTATGTGAGGGAGATTACTATCTGTGAGGATGGACAGATCACGATAGTCCTCGACTGTGAGGGTAAGGATGTTTTCCCGGAGGAATGGTTAAGGAGGGCCTGATCGATGAAAGATATAAGCAAAGGGCTGGTTGCGACCGCGATATATGCGAGACTGTCCTTGGAAAATAACGGTGCGGATGACGAAGAGTCCCTCGAGACTCAGATCGCGATGCTGGAACTCTATATTAGGAATCATCCGCAGCTTCAACTGGTCGATACTTATGCCGATAACGGTTTTACCGGTACAAACTTCGACAGGCCTGCGTTTAAACGCCTTATGAATGATATCAAGTGTGGTAGGATCACATGCGTTATTGTTAAAGATTTGTCCCGCTTCGGTCGTAACTATATCGAGACCGGAATGTATATCGAAGATCTTTTCCCGAAACTCGGTGCCAGGCTGATAGCGGTAAACGATAACTTCGACAGTATAAACAGTGAGGACCGCGATAGCCTGACTCTTCCCGTGAAGAATATGATCAACGATATGTATTCCCAGGATCAGTCCCGTAAAGGCATCCTTGCTCATAAGATGCGTATGAATACGCCGAATAAACTACCTGCCTGCAAGGCCCCGTACGGATATAGAAGGAATGAAGATAACTCTCAGTATATTGTCGATCCTGAGAAAGGCGACATTGTAAGTATCATATTTACTTGGCGTGCAATGGGAGTCAGTAATGACGAGATCTGTGACAGATTGGATATGTGTAAGATCCCGAGACCTGATCATAAAGAAGGCGAGGAGCTGAAGCCTTGGAACAGGAATACTATTGATTCCATTACCAAGAACCCTGTATATCTCGGAAATCTCTATTTCGGGATGCGGAGAGACAGACTTACCAAAGGCGGACGTGAGAAGAAGATGATGCCTGAAGATCAGTGGGTTGTTCGCAGGAATACCCACGAACCTCTGACGACACCTGATGAATTCGAAGCCGCTGCCAGAAGCCGTCGCCCGATAAAGGTGAAACCGCGCGAAAAGCAGTTGGATCGTATGGGAGTCTTTCGGGGAATTCTGTACTGCAAGAATTGTGGCCGCCCGCTATGTGCCGTAGTCAAAAAGAATCTCGATCTTAGTAACAGTGAGTGCGTGATCTTCAAGTGTATTAATAAGCGTTATTACGATAAACATTGCAATAACTATGTATCGGAGACGCTTCTGAGGGGAGTTGTCATGGACATCATCAGGCATCAGGTGAAAATCTTAAGCGATAAGGCACAGTTTCTGAAGGATGCGAGGTCTTCGGGAGACGGCAAGGATGTCATGGCTTCCCTCGATAAGAAGATCGCTAGTGCGGAAAAGAAGATATCTGACACAAAGGCTGAGATGATCAAACTTTACGAGGATTATCGTGCGGAGATACTGACTGAGGAAGACTATAAGACACTAAAGATGCAACCTTCTGCGACAGTAGAGGTGTATGAGAATATGCTTCGAACTCTTGTCTCACGTAAGAATATGTATGAGCGCTCAATCAACAGTTTTCTCGGCATGGTAAAGGATCTGAAGGATTCTCATGATAACGGCTTCGATGATGCTCTTATTCGAAAACTCATTGCCAAGATTGAAGTGACTTCTGACAAGAAGTTTGAGATCACATTCAGACATACGGATTTTATAGACGTAATCGACGAGATCCTGAAAGGAGGCTCGGAATGAGTATCGGTATTTATTTGAGACTATCCATGTTCGACGGAGACCTTTATTACAAGGAAGAAAGCAACAGCATTGAGAACCAGAGACTGTATCTTCGGGAGTATATTGATCTTCATAGTGATCTTGTTGGTGATGTCATCGAATATGTTGATGACGGCTTCACAGGCTCGAACTTCGAACGCCCGGGATTCAAGAGAATGCTCAATGATGCCCGGAGCGGCAAGATCAATGTAATCGTCGCCAAAGATCTGTCCAGACTCGGTCGTAACTATATCGAGCTTGGTAATTATCTTGATCAGATCTTCCCGAAGATCGGTGTCCGAGTAATCGCCGTTAATTCCGATTACGACAGCAAAGAGCAGATCGGTAATATAGGCGGCCTTGATACTGCTATCAGAAATTTTATCAATACAATGTACTGTCGAGATATCTCAGAGAAGCAGAAAGCGTCCTATCGTTCCAGGTGGTCACGCGGTCTTGCGACTCATAACCAGGTACCATACGGATATATAAAAGATCCTGATCACAGAGGACAGTGGTTGGTTGATGAAGAGGCTGCATCGGTTATCAGGAAGATCTTTGAACTTGCTGCCGACGGATGGAAAATCAAGGATATCGTTACAAAATTAAACCAAGAGCATATCGAGCCCCCAGCGGTACATATCAAAAGGACCCAGCACTATGGAAGAAGGCAGCGCGTAGCCGATCATGAGCAGATCTGGGATTATAGTCGGGTTCGAAACATCGTGAAATCGGAAGAGTATATTGGAACGCATTGTGTACATAAGCGTGAAAGCACGATCTTTGACTGCAAGAAAACGAAGAACCTTCCGCCTGAGGAATGGATAAGACTTAATGATCACCATATAGCTCTGGTATCCAAGAAAACCTTTAGTAAGGCCCAGTCAGCTATAAAGAAGATCAAAAAGTCCGAGAAGGTCGAGCCTTGGGACTTTGCACTTAAAGGAAAACTCCGATGCGGCAACTGTTATCTTATGATGCACTACTATGATTTCAACAAGAAGGTCTATTGTGCCCATCGGAAGCAGACCGGCGATCGGGCAAAGTGTTATCCAGAGTCGCTTGATTATGCATCTGTTGAACAGCTGGTTTTCGAGGCGCTACAGCGATATCTCCGTGATATGCAGGACCTGGAACTTGTTGTCAGGACAAATATTGGTACCCATCGTGAGCGGAAGCAAAGATCCGCCAGATCTCATGAAGATATGATTGAAACCCTGAAAGCAGAGAGGATCCACCAATATGAGCTTTATGCCACGGGAAAGATATCTGCAAGCGCATATTCCTCGAAGAAGGCGGAACTGACAGCGGAGATCGAAGATCACAAGGCAGTTCTGGAAAAGGTAAGTACGGAAATCCGAAAAGATGATGAAGTGCTTGCGGAGATGAGCGAAACCAGTGCCATTGCAGGCCGAGCAGCTTCTAAGGACGAGCTTACGAGAGAGACGGTCGAGTCCTTTATCAAGACAGTCTATGTCTACGACCGGGAGAGGATAGAGATCATCTATACAACGGAAGACCTGATTGATAAGGCGGTCAGGAGAAACGAAGAAGTTACTAATTCAGGTCTGAGAGAGACCAAATACAGATCATCAAAGGGAGGAACAACAAAATGAATAATGACAACCTTAACATGTATGACGAAATCGCGATCAAGGTGATTGTGGTATATCTGGAGTCACTGGAAGAAGGGGAGCGCCGCGAAGCTCTCAGTAAACTGGACTCGGAACCGGGATTCTTCAATATGATTGTAGAGAAATCCATCGACCGATTCCACAAGGACTACGAAGTGGAGTCTCGGATGAGCCAGTATTACAGGCTTATCGGCCGTGAATACCTTGATGCCCTCAAGAAAGTGAACACGGAGGCCTATTTGGAAAATGTCCCGGATGCAGTGTTTAGTCAGATCCGAGGGCGATTTGAGTGAAATACTACCGTATATGCCGTTATAGCCTCGTGGGAGATCCTACGGGGCTTTTATTTGGCGCGAAATTGATTAAATATGAAATGTTTGAAGATTTCATTAACAATTGTGTATGTCAGACGATTGTCTCTTAGTCGATGATATAATAAGAGTGTAACACTGTGGTTTCCGCTTGGGAGATTAGGAGGGTGTTTTGGAATCTTTAAGGCACGTTTGCATGTGGAGTGAAGATGGTTGGATCAGAATTAGTGCCAACGACGCGGCAAAGCTGTATCCTCTTGGAACGGTTTCTGCTAAAAGCGGCTTGTTCATGTGCGAATTGTGCAATAAATATGTTCTCCTTACTGCAGAGGGAAAACAGGCAAGACATTTTCGACACAATTCTTCTGATGAGGATAAGGAATGTGCGGAACGAAAAACCAGGGAAGTAAAAGACTCTTTTACAGAGGAAAATCATAGATTACCATTAAAGATTGTCAATGTTAGTTCTCGCGGATTTGAATTTGAAATTGGACTGATTAAGGCCCCTAAGCGAGCTGTCAGTAGAATCTCACAGATTACTATAAGTCCAGATTCGAAGCTTTGTTCACCGTACATTTATTCTTCTGATAGATTGCAAGATGGTGTTACGTATCTGTCTATAGGATCATTTCCGGCTCCTAGATATTATATTGGTTTTGATGTAATTTCATTTGAACTTAATCGTTATTGGAATGCCATTGTTGATGGTTTTGATAAACGGGGCAACGTATTTGAATCGAAAAGTGGAAAAAAACTAAATAAAGATTCTGACGTTGTTGTGGGGGAAAAATACTATATTCTTATCTGTGATTATCTTCATTATCCCAAGGATAATGCTGTCAGTGTATGCGAAATAACGAAGAAGAATTATAGTGGATTCAATTGGAGATTATATGAGGTAGTTGCAAATTCTTTCTGTGAGAGTGCCGCAAAATTCTTTTTGGATTTTGGATGTAGATTGACGGAATCGCCTGTTTCATTAAATGTTGTTTGGCCTATATCTACAATTAGCGAAAATGCTATTATGCATGATGCTGATGAGCTCTATATTAGTTTAGATGGTAATGCAAATGCTCATTTTATCCCAAAAACTGATTTGTGTGAGTATCACCTGAAAAACGGAAAATTGTTACGGATAAATAATTTATCAGATAGACAGATGTTAGCCATAGGTAGAATGAGGGAACTTGACTACTATTATATTTGGAAAGAGGAGTTATCGGAAAAATCTCATGCTTTTGAGATAGAAATCTCAGATGTAGAGGGTAATGTATTTCGTACAGAAAGATGCGATCAGTTGCCTAAAATGAGAAAAGTTCTTGTTCGCTCGAATCTTGATGCACAAGTAAAACTATATAAGGAAGATTTACTAATTGACACAAGAGTTATTAATGCCGATGAAATAATAGAAATAGATCGTATAGGTTTTGGTTCTTCATTATGCGTTTGCATTGGGTTGGATATTATCAGGAAAGTTTCATTTATAAAGGAAACTCAAGAAACCGAGAACGACTTTTCGTCCTTGAAATCATCGCTGATGAAAACCAGAGATGACTATGTTTCGGTACCACATGAATTGTCTGTTATCGCAGATATATATAAGTCGGATCCCTATATCTACAATTGGATTAGGATGTGCATAAAGAATAACCGTATAAGTTTACATGCGTACAAGGAAATAAAGAAAAACTCATTAAGTATGGATAGGAGAAAGAGATTATGAATTATATTGGAGTGTTAAATGAAGATGAATTAACTAGATTGTGTAATATAGTAGGTCCGCGATTTCTGAAACTGCATTATAGAAAGAATTCTAAGGAATTTGCGAAAATTAAACCAGGATTCAGACCTACAAGTTTGTCGGATGATGCTGCTATAGCACTTGCGGTAAAGAATTCTAACAAGAGTTTTATTTCCTCGTTTTTAAACTTTGAAATTAAACACTGGTTCGAAGAGATTGATGAATTTTTGCAGGACCAAAAAAGAAACGGAATTCCTGATGATGAAGCTTTCATAAATATGCTCAGTAAATCCGTATATTGTGATGATGTTTCTTTATACTGCAAATTATCAGGAAAAGAATTGTCTGAAAAGGATCTTGCAAATTTGCAAAAACTGGTCTCAGAAGAAGTTAATAGGATAGAGAAAGAATCGATTCAGACTGTATATAACGATGAGGAAGAGAATTTAAAACATGAAGTGAAAAGATTAACTAAACTTCTGAACGATTCTAAACATGAACTTTATAAAGTAAATGAAGATAATGAAAGGCATGTACAGGAATTAATCAAGGAGAAAGAAGATTTAATTGAAAAGTGCAAAAAGGTCTCAGAGGAAAATGATAATCTTCGAATTCAAATAGAAGACTATCATAAAAGAGAAGTCTATTCCGATAGTGGAGTTTCCACTGAATTATCAGTAAATGAAAATGAGCACATTTCCCTTTGTTGTGTGAATAATGAATTCTATGATGATAAAATCTGGCTTACTAGACTTGCAGACATATCTGAGAATGGTCAGGTGATTCCATTTGTATTTAATGATGACTTGCCACCTCGCTTTGAGAATCGAGAAAGGTTGATTCATAAAGATGGTCCTAATGACATTGGGTTTGTAGGGATTTGGAACTGGACTGCTGAACCCAATTATAACGACCCAACTAAGGATTATGTTATCACTACATACAATACTACTCTGTGTGCGATTGAGATTGTTATATTGCCTGACTGTGGAACGGTTCAGGAGATTGTTGAGAAACTAAAGAATGGAATAGATGCAGTCATCACCTCTGGAAAGACATTGTTTGTACACATACAATCCGATGGTTTTTTAGAAGGAGTCTTATGTAATAACTCTGATTTGGATATAGGGAAGTCAACGGCAAAACTTTCTGGAACGGCCATAAACCTTTCACAATACCGAATAAATCGAAACGATGTATTCAAGGCTTCTAATAACAAAATGTATTATGGGAAAGTGTATCTTGGAATTCCCAATGACATAGTACATACAAAAGATACTATGGAAATCATCAAAAGTATTATAATTGATTCGATTTCTTGGCAGAATTATAAAGGAAGAGCTACCAAAAATGAGTGGAAGAACTTCAAAAGCTTTGTTAGCGAATTGAGAACTGAATCTGTTATAGAGAAAATAAAGAAAACCCTGTTTTGTTCGACCTTTGAAGCAGAGGAGTTGCTTAATGAATTTGTTAAGAATGCTTCGGATTATATAGACGCAAATACTATAGATGATCAAATCATTCTTTCAGCCATAAACTCTAATTCACAATTGATTGATAAATGCAAACAACTTATCCGCGATGAATGGGTATTGGAGAACGATGCGGAGATGCAGCAAAAAGAGAAGGAAATATCCGAGAAAAAAGCACTGATAGAGGAACTGGAGTTCAATTATCTATCGTTGAATTCCAGAATCGAGGAATTAAAAAAGGATGAAACAGTTATTGATCAAAGCATAACTGAAAAAAGAAAGCTAGCGGAAGATGTTGAAGGTGAAGTTCAACGACGCATTGTTTCAGCGCAAAAGAACGCTGCTGAATTCATTGCTTCGCAATCGTTTGTTAGTAATAGCGGTTTTGGCGAGGGAATGAAATATTCTAATGCGCATTATACAGTAGGAATTTCTAATGATTCAGAATTTGATCAGAATAGCTCTTGGAATGACGTTTTGGAAACTATATCATGTGAATTGTTTGAGGCCGGAGTTGTTGAAAAATATACAAGAGGTCTTGCTGCTTATTTGTATTCGGCGTATTTATTGCGCTATCCTGTTCTAATTGTTGGTCCCAATGCTGATAATATTGTTGATGCTTTTTCGTTGTCCCTTTATGGACGAAAAGCGGGAGAATTGGTCTTTGATGGGGAGTATGATGAAAGCATTGTTGAGTTGTGCCGAAATTGTGATGACCGTGTGATCAAAATAGTTAATCCATTTGCTAACAAATGGATTAGTAGTATTCCAAGAATTATTGGCAAGGACGATCGTTTTTTTGTTGCTGTGTATCCATATGCTGATGATGTGTGTGTTGAACCCAAGGGTTTGCTTAATGTTTTTTTGCCTGTGTTTACCGAGTGTATCGTTGATAATATTCCGGGGAAAAATCCGTTAGGAGGAGTTGAAACAGAAGCCTTTGAGGAATACTGTGTTGTAGATCATAGAGCTTGCTATAAATCGGAATTTGCTTCGTTACGAATGAATATGTTGGTAACTAGAAAACTGCAACACTTAATTATCAATATTAGAAATATGTTATCTGAAACAAATGCAGATATAGAGTTCTTATTGTGTATTCTTCCTTATGCTTTATATACATCTCAATTGCATGATATATTGCAAACGCTTGAAGAGAATAATTCGCTAAATCTATCAGATAATCTAAGAGGACAGTTGCTTGCGCTATATGGGGAATGACTAATGCACCAGTATGATGACTTGTTAGTTAAAATCGCGGAAGGTTATTGCATTCAAAAAGGTAACTCAGAAGATGAGCTTAATTACATGAGCCGGATTATATATTCTGCTTGTGCTTTGGTAGGATATACCTCTTTGTGGGATGATAATAACAGTCAAACCATTTCTGTTAATCATATGACTTCCAGACTGAAAAATATACTGGAATCATATATGAAGATGTTTCCAGAAGTTTCGGTCAAAGGAGCATTTGACTTGAAGATATTTCCTAAGACAGTATACGATATATATCTTCGTGCTGGATACTTGTATCATTCCCCGAATCGAATATGTCCATCAATATTTAAAGAGTGTGATATTGATAATATAACTTTTGTTCTGGT
>Ga0247611_10005863_pt1 | contig 15975 bp, 17 predicted proteins | sample 177DNAGHGhighgp2_FD_192422 | JGI IMG/M metagenome (GOLD analysis project Ga0247611, IMG submission 192422) | Sheep rumen microbial communities from Palmerston North, Manawatu-Wanganui, New Zealand - 1770 DNA GHGhigh gp2 | ecosystem: Host-associated > Mammals > Digestive system > Stomach > Rumen...
AGCTCCACAAAGAGGCTCAGATACTTCGAAACCTATCATTAATCCTGCGATAAAAATTTCAGATACAGTTATTCTAACACTTTTTTTTTTTTAAATCAATATCCCGAACATAATTCGACATTTTTCGAGCATAATTCGACATTCTTTGTAAATATTTGTATTTTTACTCTTACCCGTTACTTATCGACCGGTATGATTAAGCTATCGTAATCATCAACGAAAGCTTAAACTCTGTATCTGTGTAACTTATTCTCATACTCCCTCATATTTCTTTACTGTATCCTGTATGTTTTTTATTCCGAAACCATGATTTTCCTTTTCAGCATATTTGCCAGTTGGGAAAGCATATACAAAACAAAAACAATTACCCGCCCACTTGACAAATTTGCGATTTTGTGCCACAATGTCATTAAACAATTTGCGATTTTGCAGAAAAACGCTATTAAACAATTTGCGATTTTGTGGAAAAACGCTATTAAACAATTCGCGATTTTGCGGATATTAATCAAAATAAAAAATGCGAGGTTGACGGTATGTTTAAAAGAAAGATATATGACAAACTACTTGAATGGAAACGTGAGTCTGACGGACGTACTGCTGTTCTTATTGAGGGGGCAAGGCGTATTGGAAAATCTACAGTTGCTGAAGAATTCGGAAAGAATGAATATGAAAGCTATATTCTAATCGATTTTTCCATAGCACCAAAAGCAACGCTTGAGCTGTTCGAGGATATTTCCGATCTTGACTTCCTTTTTTTGCAGCTTCAGCTGCAATTCAAGGTCGATCTCATCGAAAGAAAATCGCTGATAATATTTGATGAAGTTCAGCGCTGTCCCCTTGCTCGACAGGCAATAAAACATCTCGTTAAAGATCACCGATATGATTACATTGAAACAGGTTCTTTGATCTCAATTAAGAAAAATGTCAAGGATATCGTCATTCCCAGCGAGGAACGCAGGCTTAATATGTTCCCGATGGATTATGAGGAATTTCTTTGGGCTGTGGGCGACAATACAACATATAATCTGATAAGGCAGTTCTACGAGCTGAGCAAGCCGCTTGGTCAGCAGACCAATCGAAAGATGCTGCGCAGCTTCAGACTCTATATGCTTGTCGGAGGCATGCCACAGGCTATAGATGAATATATCAAAACTAATAATTTCAAGATGGTAGATAAAATCAAAAGGGATATTTTAACTCTTTATAAAGACGATTTTATGAAGATAGATTCAACCGGGCGAGCTTCAATGATGTTTGAGTCTATCCCTGCGCAGCTCAACAAGAACACTTCACGATATCAGGTCAGCAGCGTGCTTGGCAATTCATTAAGATCAGATGACGTTCTTACTCTGATTGCAGAAATGAAGAATTCAAGAACGGTACTTGTTTCATATCATGCCAATGACCCAAATGTCGGAATGTCAGCAAATAAAAATCCCGGTATGTTCAAAATGTACATCTGCGACACCGGTTTGTTCACAACGCTAATGTTTAAGGACCGTGACTTTACGGAGAACGATATATACGAAAAACTCTTAAATGACAAACTGTCGGCAAATCTCGGCTATCTGTATGAAAACGCAGTGGCTCAAGTACTTGCAGCGAACGGCAGAGAGCTTTTTTACCATACATTTATGAACCAGAAATCACGTCATAACTATGAGATAGACTTCCTTATTGCCGAGAAAAACAAGGTATGCCCCATTGAAGTTAAATCATCGGGCTACAAATCACATACCTCGATAGATCGTTTCTGTGATAAATATTCCGAACGTATTCTTTGGAAATACCTAATCTACACAAAAGATTACTCCAAGGATCGTGATATCATCTGTCTGCCGATATATATGACACCTTTCATTTGATTCACCTATCTGCAGGATACGGTTGCTGAACATCCATGCGCATAATAGATGTGTTTTTTTTATGAACATATTAACATCTGGCGCCTCAATGTATATAGACTTTGATACGCCAGATGTACTTTTTTATGGTCTTATTACGGTAATGTCTTCGATATAGTTATTAAACAGTGTCAGTTCCTCAATATTTTTTAAAATCTCTATTCCTTCTTTTTTTGCTACTAATCGCTTTAATTATTTCAGTCAATACGATAAAACTGCACTCTAACCGTAAGTTAAAGTGCAGTTTTTAATTAATCTATTGATCAATCTACTGATTGAATGATACCGGATTGCTTTTTACTATTTTCACTATTCTGCTGGTTCCTAGTCTGCTTGCGCCTAGTTCCATGAATTTCTCTGCATCCTCTAGTGATGATATTCCGCCGGCTGCTTTTATTTTTACATTTGCTGCTACATGCTCTGAAAATAGTTTTACGTCTTCAAAGGTTGCTCCGGCTGTTGAAAAGCCCGTTGAGGTCTTTATGTAATCTGCTCCGGCCTTTGATACTATTTCGCACATTTTTATTTTTTCTTCGTTTGTTAATAGGCAGGTCTCTATTATTACTTTTAGGATATTTTTTCCGCAGGCTTCCTTGATGCTTTTTATTTCATCTAGCACATAAGCATATTCTCCTGCCTTTAGCATTCCGATATTAATTACCATGTCTATTTCGTCTGCTCCCTTTTCGAGGGCATCCTTTGTTTCAAATACTTTGGTTTCCTTAGTCATATTTCCATTAGGAAATCCAATTACTGTACATATTTTTACTCTTTCTCCTACATATTCCTTTGCTTTTTCTATATAGCATGGTGGTATGCATATTGAGGCTGTTTTATAGGTAATGGCATCGTCACAGATGACCTTTATTTCTTCCCAGGTTGCTGTCTGAAGTAATAAGGTGTGATCGCACGCTGCTAATATCTTTTTTACGTCCATTTTAACTGCTCCTTTCGGTCTACGGTTTTTCTTTCTGCTTAATTATCTTACCACATACCGAATATACAGTCAATTTAATATTATTAAAGTTTGTTTTAATCACTAGAATTTCCTGCTGTCACCTTTTCCATCCATCTTCCAACTATATGTGTCAGTTTCATTCGTTTTCCTATAAAGCTATGGTTACTGGCAAGCTTTTCATAGGTTAGTTTTCCGCCCGCTTCTTCTAGCTTATTTGCAAGTGGTTTTAGCATTTTATCAGGTGGTGCTATGGTATCGTAGGATGCTTCAACCAGAAGGACATTCTTTTTTATCAGTTCATCATATCTATTAAGGACGCTCAGCTCCTGCTGATTTATAAGCGCATTTTCGTACACTTCACTAGCTGATTGCATTTTCAGGCATTGTCCTTCTGTTTCTATCATAAGGAACAGATCCTTTTCCATTTTGTATCTGAAGGCTGCTCCTATATCATATGCTGCCATGGCAGCAACTCCTTTGATGAAATTCAGCTCTTTTGCCGCATTAAGGACAGTCTGTCCGCCCATGCTATGCCCTACTAAGAAGATGTTGTTGACATCGATATCATACTGGTCTGCAATAGCGGCATTATGAGCCCATTTTGCTACTGCTATTAAATCGTCTTTTAGATTGGTGAAGAGATAATTTCCTTCACTTCCCCACGCTCCTCTATGATTCATGTGTATTACTACACATCCCATTCTCATAAGTGCATGCTCTAAATCATTGTTGGTGGTATATCCGGGAAATCCGTGTGACATAATTACCGTTGGGTAAGGTCCCTTTATTCTTTTGTCCGGGGTAAGCATATATCCATACAGCCGACATCCCCCGCTGATTATGTTAAGCTCACATATGTCCGGTAAGTACAACTGGTCATCTTCTTCATATTCTATGAATGCATTGTTTGAATTCATTTCCCCACCTCCTACATCTGATTTTTTTAATTATCAAAGACTACTCTGCTTCCCTTCATCACACTGCTAGTAACAAAGGCATTACCGCCTATTACAACATCGTCCTCAACTACTGTATTTCCGCCTAGTATTGAGGCTCCTGAATAGATTGTTACATTATTTCCAATGGTCGGATGTCTCTTATTGCCCTTAAGTCTCTGACCACCTCTTGTTGAGAGTCCTCCAAGAGTAACTCCCTGATAGATTTTTACGTGTTCTCCGATAATTGTTGTTTCACCGATTACTATTCCGGTGCCATGGTCGATAAAAAAGTAATTTCCGATTGTTGCACCCGGATGAATGTCTATTCCTGTTCTGCTATGTGCATGTTCGGTCATTATTCTTGGCATTATAGGTACTCCAAGTCGGTACAGCTCGTGAGCCATGCGATATATGGAAACCGCATACAGTCCCGGATAAGATAATAGTATTTCTGCCTTACTATACGCAGCTGGATCGCCCTCGTAAAAGGCTTCTATGTCTGTTTCGAGAATTTCTCTGATTTCCGGCAGCTTATCCATGAAAGAAAATGTAATTTCTGCTACCTTTTCACGAAGCTCATCCTCTGATAAATCAGCAAAAGCATTTGCGTATTTACAGACATTAAAGGTAATCTTATTCATGTTAAATATGACATCCTCTATGGTCGCTGCCATATTATTTTTAAGGCTATACTGACGGTAAATTCGGTCGCTGTAATATCCTGGATAAAGTATCTTTAATAGCTTACTAATAATCTCTATGATTGCTTTTTTATCCGGCTGATTACTAATATCTATTCCATTTATTTCTTTTTTATCCTCATAGCTTTTAAGGAGCTTATTTACAGTTTCCTCTGTGCGTTTATCAAAGTCCACTTATCTTTCCTCCAGACATTTTTTTATTCGCTCTAAGGCATCTTTTAGTACACTTCTAGGGCAGGCTACGTTGATTCTCTGGAATCCCTTGCCGCCCTTTCCAAATATTCTACCGCTATCAAGCCATAGCTTTGCCTTTAGAACTATCAGGTCTTCTAAGTCAGCTGAATCTATTCCTGTTGCTGAAAAATCAAGCCATATAAGATAGGTGCCCTCTGTTGGTACCAATCTCACTCCTGATATTTCTTTTTCTATATATTCTTTTGCAAATTCAATATTACTCTTTATGTATTTTCTGACAGCCTCATACCATTCATCTCCGTAAGTATAGGCTGCCTCTGTTGCTGCTATTCCAAATATATTCGGTTCATCTAGTCCAGATACATCATACTCATTTATAAATTTATACTTTAATTCTCTCTTTGGAATAAATATGTTAGACTGCTGCGCCCCTGCCAGGTTAAAAGTCTTACTTGGTGAAGTCGCTACAATTGAAAATTCTCTAAAGTCTTCTCTGACTTCACTGAATATGTTATGTTCTCCGCTCCATATGAAATCAAAATGAATTTCATCACTAAAGACAAGTACACCATATTTTTTGCATATGCTTCCTAGTCTCTCTAATTCTTCCTTTGTCCATACTCTTCCTACCGGATTATGCGGATTGCATAGTACAAACAGCTTTACATCATTTTCCTTTATTTTGTTTTCAAAATCCTCAAAGTCGATTGTATAATGTCCTTCTCCGTCATAGACTAACTCATTTACAACTAATTTTCTATTATTTTGAACTATTATGTTACTGAATGGATAATAAACCGGCTGCTGAATGAGCACTGCATCATGCACATTGGTAAATGCTCGTATTGCATTTGCTATGGCAAAACATACGCCTGGTGTATGGACATGCCACTCTTGTAATACATCCCAGTTATGATGTCTCTTCATCCATCCTGCAACTTTCTCAAAGAAACCATCTCCCTTTTGAATATTGGTATATCCATAAATGTTATGTTTAACGACTTCCTGCAGAGCATCCTCTACATATGAGGTTGTTCTAAAATCCATATCTGCTACCCAAAGTGGCAGCACATCTTTTGGATAATTACCTCTTGAGGTAAAGTCATATTTTAAACATTTGGTTCCTCTTCGATTTACTATTTTATCAAATTCAAGATTTCTCTCCGGCATATCATCCACTCACCTTTCAAAATTTCCAACTTCTATATATACTGTCCCTTGTAGCCATCGTAGGAATCGATTGCTTCCTTTAAATCTCTTATAAGGTCCTCTGCTGCCTCAATTCCAACAGACATACGTAGTACACAATCTGTAATACCATTTGCAATTCTCTCCTCTTCTGGTACATCTGCATGTGTCTGAGTACAGGGATAAGTGAGAAGTGTTTCAACTCCTCCTAGGCTCTCTGCAAAAGGAATCAGCTTTGTAAATTTCAATATATGTTTTGCTAGCGCTGCACTTTCCACCTCGAAGGTCAGCATTGATCCAAAGCCTCTTGCCTGCTTTTTGCTGATTTCATAGCTTTCTGTTCCTTCGATTCCTGGATAATAGACATTTTTTACCTTAGGCTCTGTCTGAAGATATTTAACTATTTCAAATGCATTCTCCTGCGCCCTCTCCATACGTACTCCAAGAGTCTTGATACCGCGAAGTACCAGCCAGCTGTCAAACGGTGAAAGGCACGAGCCAACAGTCTTTATGATAAATCTTAGTTTTTCAGAAATATCATCTCTATTTGTTACGAGAAAACCGGCCAGTGTATCATTATGTCCGCTTAAAAATTTTGTTCCGCTATGTATTACTACATCTGCTCCAAGATCTAGCGGTGTCTGGAAATACGGTGATAAAAACGTATTGTCCACTATCAATAACAGATTATGCCTCTTTGCAATGGCTGAGACCTTTTTGATATCAATTACTCGCATCATGGGATTGGTCGGTGTTTCAATATATATGGCCTTTGTATTCTCCTTTACATAAGCTTCTATATCTACTTTAATGCAATCAACTCTTGTAAATTCGATTCCATTTTTCGCATTTATGTTATCAAATAAACGGATACTTCCCCCATAAAGATCTGCATCTGTTATCAAGTGGTCTCCTGGCTCAAATATTTCCATTAGCGCTGTAATAGCTGCCATTCCACTTGAAAATGCAAGAGCATCCGTTCCTTTTTCAAGGGCTGCAACTGTTTTTTCTAATTGCATTCTTGTTGGATTATGCAATCTTGTATAGTCAAAACCTGTACTACATCCTACCTCCGGGTGCGCATAGGTTGCCGTCTGATATATCGGATAACTAATTGAACCATAATGATCAACATAATTATCCTTACTCTCTAAATGCAAACATTTTGTTTTTATGTCTATGCTCATAATCATAACGACCTTTCATTTTCACATAATTCATACCTTTTAAATAGGTATATTAACATATCCTAAATTACTATCATCGGCAAATCCTGGTGTGTCAATGGCATACACTTCGTGTCCCTTTGATGAAAATTCATTAGCCACGCTTACAACATCATCGCCTATAATGCCCGCTGTACAACCTGATTGCGCAGCCCACACACCCTTGTGGTGAGTGAGAAATAAAGATAGAATCCCTAAGGTATAATTTTTAGTAAAATCTGATTTAATACATCATACCTTAATTAACCGATTGTAGATACTAACTACAATCGGCTACTCTTTTCTAAATGATTTATGATTGTCTATTTTGTTGTAGTAAAATGTTATTTTTTTAAGTGCTTCAGCTACTGTACAATCTACATCAAATACTGATATCGCCTTTTTTTCGAATTGCTTTTGTGCCTGAAAGCCAATTTTTTTGCAGACCACACATCTACAATCAGAGATTAAAGAAACCTTAGATATAACCTCTTCAGGTCCTTTGCAGCCGTTTCCTGCTCCGCCGCAGCCGCTTCCTGCTCCGCAGCCACCTCCTGCACCGCCACAGCCAGTTCCGTTTGAATTTTCTGCACTGCCGTAGGCAATATCTGCGAGATTATTTTCTTCATCATTTACTTTTCTATTTTCTATTAATTTTGCTTCTTCATCCACCTCATAGATCAAAAAACTCTTTACTTCTCCGAATTTTAAATCTACATTTATTCCGTCTGAAGAGCCTATAGCTATTTTGTATGACATATTTTATCCTCTAAACATCTAATCAGGATTAGAAGAACTTATTATTTATTCTTCTAATCCCTTTAATGTTTTTAATTGAATCTAGATACTGCAACAGTGTATATATCTTCTATGAGGCGTATGCCGCCGGTGTATCCTACATAAGAGTCGTCGATTACTACCTTATCCTGTACTGGATATGCTATGTTTAAGAAGTTGCCCTTTAATTCTTCTGTAACTTCTTTTTCATAATAGCTGCCAAGTACAAGTGGATAGCCATGATAATCATGTTTTCTTATTTCGTTATGGATCTTGTAACCATCTGTTTCAAATGCTACTTCAGCCTCAAGACCATAATTAAGCTTCTTGAATTCTTCTGCGATTTCTTCTTGTACATTCTTTGGTGTATCATCCACTACAAACTGCTTCGCTGGAACTAGTCCAAAGTCGTTTGCCAAAAACTTTGTGATACCAAGTGCGTAATGCGCATCTGATACTACCGAGAACTGCTTGTTGATGACACGGTTCTCAAGGAACAGATCTGCGTAGCGCTCAATGAGATAATAGTAATAATCCTCATGCTCTTTAACTACTGCTTCTACTTTTGCCTCATCAACTCCTGCAAATTTACCAACTTCTCTTAAGAATTTGCTGGTCTCTGTTGCACCGATAGGAAGTGTCTTATAGTGAAGGTATGGTGTGCCGAACTTACGCTCCATCTTCTTTACATTTGTAAGTCCTACCCATGGAGAAACAAGTAAATTGAACTCTGCCTCAGGGATTTTCTTGATATTTTCAATTCCTCTTCTATATCCAAAAATGGTATTTGGTGTAAGGCCAAGTTCGCTGACTAATTTCTCAAGTTCGCGAAGGTTTCCGAGCCAGAAAAGATCCTGATAAGGTACATCAGCCCAGATGTTTACAAGGCCCTTCTGCTTCTTATCTGATTTCTTTAAATACTGCTCAATAATTGCATTTATGACCTGCTCATGTCCCTTATAGTTATTTCCCTTAAATCCTGCTGTTGGTGCGTAAAGTACAGGTTTTTCCGAGTCTTCAAATCTTGATACGACCTCACCTGAGTCATCTCCTACTATTTCAGGAATGCAGCCCGTAAGTACTACATATAGATCTGCATCTATTACTTTAAGCGCATTTTCGATTGTTGATTCAAGCTTCTTTACGCCGCCAAATACTACATCCTTTTCGTTGATACTTGTACATGGGAAAATATTTGGTGAAAAATATCCTGAACTACCTGTAGATTCTGATAGCTTCTGTGCGCATCCCGGTCCTGAATGAAGTATTGGCAAAGCACGTTCTATTGCCTGCACTGTCTGCATTGCGCCAAGTGCACATTTATAGTGCTGTTTATCTAATAATTTTGCCATTTTACTTCACCTCCTCAAGGAATGCATCTACATTCTGCTTATACCACCAGTCTGTGTATGGAAGCTTTGTCCTTGCTGCAAGATTTGCCTCAAAGCTTCTGTTTCGAATGGTATCAAGAATTGTCTTTGCAAATTCTAATGTATGCTTATATCCAAAGATAGTATACTCATCTGCTACATAGACTGCCGGAGTTCCGTTCTTAATTGCCCATACTGTTGAACCTGGATGTCTTGATAAGTACATATCCGGCTGATACTTTTTCAGAATGTTCATTACCTCATAATTCTGCTGATCTGCTACACTTGCTTCAAAATCAATGTCATTATCTAAGAGATATTTCATTGATGGTGGCACGTCACCATTTTCGTATTTCTTGTCATAATGCCATGCAAGTGCCCAGACAACCTTTATTCCAAGTTCATCAAGTACTCTTGATACCTCGAAGGTATATCCTGGTCCCATACCAATTACAGCTGTAAGTCCCTTGAGTTCTTTCTTTACTTCTTCGATCTGTGGGATATAGATTGCTCTTTGCTCCTCAATATACTTTTCTATCTTATCGCTTCTGCCGGTTACTCTGCCGATTTCACGAAGCCATGTTTCAAAGCCTACAATACCGCACTGATTTATGCTTCTTACATATGGAACTCCATATTTTTCTTCAAGTGCATTGCCAAGATAGTTTCCTAGAGTTCCACAGATACAGGTAGTTGCAACACTTTCTGATATATGTGAAAGTTCCTCTACGGTTGAATTACAATATAAAAATACTGGTTCTAGATCAAAATTTTTGAACATTTCAATTATTTCTGGTCTTGCACTTTCAAAGAAATTCTTGAAATTGATTTTGTTTGTCTTAACACCTTCGCGAGGTGGCTGGACTATTTCCTGCAGTACTGCGTGGTCAGAAATGTCAAAGCCAGTTGCCCATATTCTAGACTTAAAGCCTTCGCAGTGTACTGCTACAATTGGCACCCCAACTTCATCTCTTACTGAGTCAACTATGCTATCAATGTCCTCACCGATTATTCCTGTAGCACATGCACTTGCTACAAAAATTGCCTTTGGTGAGTATCTTTTATTTACTTCTAGAATAATCTTACGAAGAGTTTCTGTTGAACCGAATATAGTATCATTTTCATTCATATCTGTTCCAACATATACTGTGTTACTTGTAACGCCTCTCTTCTTAGACATTACCTTTGACATGTAGTAAGATCCTGCTGCTGTTACTGAGCATCCAGCAGGGCCATGATGAATGATTGCTACATCTCTTATGGCTGCCAGCTGGCTAAGTCCGCACATTGAAAGACAGGTACTAGACTGCGAAAAGCATCTAGAACATCCCTTTAGGGTTCCGCATTCACTTTGCGTGGCTAAATCTTTTAATGAACCAACATAGCCTGTAATAGAACCGATTCGGTTCTCTCTTGTTGCAAGGTTGGAGTTTTCTAAATTAATTGCCATTTTACATCCTCATCTATTTTCCTATTTTTTTACTGCTGATCAAAAAGTCCTGTAGAAAGATATCTAAGTCCTGTATCCGGGAAGATTACAACTATATTCTTTCCTTGGTTTTCCTCTCTTTCAGCGAGCTGTCTTGCTGCAAATAGAGCTGCTCCTGATGATTCTCCTACTAAAATACCATCTGTTCTAGCTACATCTCTTGCTGCCTGATATGCATCTAAAGCTTCTACAGCTATGTATTCATCATATATATGTCTATCTAATGTTGGCGGAATTAAACTCTCAGGTACTCCCTCAAATGGATGAACTCCTGTTATTTCATTTTCTGGTGTTGGTACCTCAGGACTTGGGAGTGATTTTGGACCAGGCTGTACTCCAACTACCTTGATATTCGGGTTCTTCTCTTTAAGATATGCACCTGTTCCGGAAATTGTTCCGCCAGTTCCTGCACATGCTACTAAGATATCAACCTTTCCATCTGTGTCTTCCCAGATCTCAGGTCCTGTTGTTCTTTTATGAACTGCAGGATTTGCTGGATTTGAGCACTGATCTACAAACACAGTATTTTTTTCCTTTGATAATACTTCCTCTTTAAGGCTCTTGATTGCAGCTACAAAGTCACCATTGGTTTCTGCTAAAGTCTTTGCGATTGCCGGTTCTTCTGTAAGTTTTATGGTCTTTCCACCAAAAGCCTGAATTACCTTAAAGCGTTCTTCACTTACCTGATCCTGGATATATACTCTGAATGAATATCCCTTTGATGCAGCTATTGCTGCAAGACCGATTCCTGTATTACCACTTGTTGTTTCTACTACTGTGTCACCTGGCTTTAATATGCCCTTTGCTTCAGCATCTTCTATCATTGCAAGGGCTATTCTGTCCTTTACGCTCTGATTTGGATTAAAATACTCTAATTTTCCAATGATATTTGACTTAACACCAAACTTTTTTTCATAGCCGTTAAGCTTAAGAAGCGGTGTTCTTCCTACTAGTTCTGCAATTGACTGATTAATTTTTCCCATATTTTTATCCTCACTATTCTCCGTCAACCTCTGGCTTTCCAGTCAGTCAATCCGAAATTTTTTTTTTATAAATCTGTAATTTGACCAATTAAATCTTATAATCGTCTGCAAGTTCCATCATGCCGTATTCCATGAGTATTTCTTCAAGTCTCTCCTGTGTCATCGGGGTTGGAATTACAAAATCCTGATTTTCAATGACTGCCTGAGCGAGATTTCTGTATTCCTGAGCCTGATTTGATTCCGGACGATATTCTATTACTGTCTTTTTATTGATTTCTGCATGCTGTACAATATTATCTCTTGGAACAAAATATAGAAGCTTTGTTCCGAGTTCCTTTGCAAATGCACGAAGAAGATCTAGTTCTCTATCTACATTTCTTGAGTTACAGATGATGCCGCCAAGTCTTACTCCACCTGTTCTTGCATACCTCTGTATACCCTTTGATATGTTATTTGCAGCGTAAAGAGCCATCATCTCTCCACTTGCTACAATATATATTTCCTTGGCCTTGCCTTCGCGAATAGGCATTGCAAAGCCTCCACAAACTACATCTCCTAATACATCATAGAATACATAATCAAGATCATCTGTGTATGCGCCAAGGTTTTCAAGCATATTTATTGATGTGATGATTCCACGGCCGGCGCAGCCAACACCTGGTTCTGGTCCTCCTGATTCTACGCACTTTGTTCCACCAAAGCCTGTCTTTAAGATGCGGTCTAGTTCTATATCTTCACCTTCATCCCTGATTGTATCAAGTACGGTCTTCTGTGCTAAGCCTCCAAGCAATAGTCTTGTTGAGTCAGCCTTTGGGTCACATCCTACAACCATTACCTTCTTTCCATGCTCACAAAGTCCTGCAGTAAGGTTCTGGGTTGTTGTAGACTTTCCTATACCTCCTTTTCCATAAATCGCAATCTGTCTCAGTTCTCCCATTTTTTATTCCTTTCTATTCAAACAGCTTTTGTATTTTTATATATTTGATTAATTGATCTATTGATTTTTCTATTATTCCTGGAATCTCAAAGCTTTCAATTCCTGCACCTAAGGCCGCTGCCCTTGCTCCATCACCAATTCGGCTAACTAGCAGATAGTCACAATCCTTTAATTTTTCAAGATTATCCTTTAGCCTATCTTCATCGTGATTTCCCATTTCGCATACGGGCTCTAGTTCTCTTTTTTCTATTAACTCGGCATTATTATCTTTCACTTTATATATGTAAAAGGTTTTTGCTCTGCCAAAATGATTGTTCACCACTATGCCATCGCTTGAAGCTACTGCAATTTTTACTTCTTCATCAGCCATGTGAAAATGTCTCCTTCACATTTAACCTTCTTTGATAAATCTGATCTCCGAATTCTGATTTTCCTGGTACTCCAACTGCATCTGCTCTGCAATGATGGCAATGTCTAAATACCTCTATATATTTTGATGCTTTTATTCTTGCAGCATCTATTTCTGCACATACAGGCGCTTTTACATTTTTTAATTCGTGTTGCGGAATTAGTGGAATTATGTTATAGATTCTTGCTCCTGCTTCTTTAACGGTTCTTGCTATTTCTTCTATATGATTCCCATTAATTTCTGGTACAAGCACTGTATTTACCTTCACTGTGATTCCTGCCGATGCGATCTTTCTGATACCTTCTATCTGGTTCTTTATTAATATTTTTGCACCTTCAACACCTTCTATTTTTTTCCCGTGATAAATTATGTATGCATTGAGCTTTTCCTCTATTACCGGGTCTACTGCATTTACGGTTACTGTCAGGGAATCAACGCCTACATCGATGACCTCCTGTGCTTTTTCGCTTAATAGCAGCCCGTTTGTGCTCATGCACTTAATTAAGTTCGGGAATTTTTCTTTTACTATCCTAAATGTATTTAATGCTGTGTCTGTTGCTAGAGTATCTCCTGGTCCAGCAATACCTGCTACTTTTATATCAGGACATATTTCAAGTGCCTTCTTAAGTATTTCCTCACATTCTTCTGGTTTTAATACCTTTGAGGTTACACCCGGGCGATCCTCAACATCATTTATTGTTCGGTCACAAAATCTACATGCAATATTACATCCTGGACTAACTGGCAGATGAATGCGTCCTGCATTATTCTTTTGGCCACCAAAGCAAGGATGTGAGTTCTGTAAATCCTTGTATGTATTGCTCATGTGACACCTTCTTTCTGTATATTATTACTATCATTGTGACTCAAACCTTTTTACGTTTTTCAGCTTACGTTTTTCTGCTTACTATTTATAGTCTTACCTTTTCCGTTTTATCGATCTGAATCACTTTTCCATCCTGAATTATTAGTGTGATATTGCCATACTTTACTTCTTTAATTAATTCATTAATCAATTCTTTCCATTTATCCTCATTGTTTACTGGATAATCTTTTGCCATAGACAATGCCTCCTTATGAATTGAATAAAGGTGTTGACAAATATCTATCTCCTGAATCAGGAAGCAATGCAACAATAACCTTTCCCTTATTTTCTGGTCTCTTGGCAAGTATTTCTGCTGCCTTTAATGCTGCTCCTGATGAAATTCCTACAAGAATTCCCTCTGATGTTGCAAAGGCCTTTCCTTCTGCAAATGCATCCTCATTTTCAATCGCGATTACTTCATCATATACCTTTGTGTCAAGTACTTCTGGTACAAAGCCTGCTCCGATTCCCTGAATCTTGTGGGCTCCAGGTTTGCCTGTTGAAAGTACTGCGCTTGTAGCTGGCTCTACAGCTACAACCTTTACATTTGGATTCTGCTCCTTTAAATACTGTCCAACACCAGTAATTGTTCCGCCTGTTCCTACACCTGCTACAAAAATATCTACTTTTCCATCTGTCTGCTTCCAGATCTCTGGACCGGTTGTTTCTTTATGTACCTTAGGGTTTGCTGGATTGATGAACTGTCCTAAAATTACTGATCCTTCTATTTCCTTGCTAAGCTCTTCTGCCTTCGCAATTGCTCCCTTCATTCCCTTTGCTCCCTCTGTGAGGACAAGCTCTGCACCATATGCTTTAAGAAGATTTCTTCTTTCTACGCTCATTGTCTCTGGTAAGGTAAGAATTGCCTTATAGCCCTTTGCTGTTGCTACTGCTGCAAGTCCGATTCCTGTGTTGCCACTTGTTGGCTCTATGATTGTTGCTCCTGGCTTTAATAATCCCTTCTCCTCTGCATCCTCGATCATTGCGAGTGCGATACGGTCCTTAACTGAACCTGCTGGATTTAAGTACTCAAGCTTTGCAAGTACTGTCGCCTCTGTGATTTCTCTCTTCTTTGAGTAACCATTTAACTGTAATATTGGTGTTCCTCCAATAAGTTCTAATGCGCTCTGCTTAATTTCACTCATAATTATTATCCTCCTCATTTTTTAATATTAGTTATTTTTAGTTGGCTGTTATTGATTTGTTTTTCTCAACTGGATTGGTAATATCCTACCATATTAGTAGGTTTTTGAAAAGTTCAGAGAATTAATCATTAGTGATAGCTTTTTCTTATCACTGATTTGATTTAGCTTTTATCTCGCCTGCTATTAAACTTGAAATTCCGCCGTTTTCACGAACAAATGTATATACTAGATTACTGTAATTCATAACCTTCTGATCATGCGATGCGATAATAACTAAATTTCCCTTCAGTGCATAATATGATAAAAATGAAAGAATTATTTCTCCTGTTTTATTATCTAATCCCGTCGTTGGTTCATCAAAAACAATTACCTCCGGGTTCATTATCAGAGCCCTTGCTATGGAGGCACGCTTCAATTCTCCTCCTGACAATTCATATGGAAATCTATCCTTCATTTCTTTTATTTTTAATGCTTCTAATAATTCAATGGCCTTTTTTTCGTGCTTTTCCTCTATTTCTCCTGTTTCCATATACGGAAACAAAAGATTTTCAAGGATGCTGTATTCCTTTAGGAAAACGTTGCTTTGTGGAACATAGCTGATGGTATTCCTGTGAAGCTTTGATAATTGGAGGTCGTTTAATTTATATAGGTCTTTATCCTGCCAGATAACTTCACCGGATCCAGGTTTAAGTATCCCTGCCAGACAAGCTAGCAGGGTGCTTTTTCCGCTGCCTGACTCTCCCATTATTGCTACATAATCACCTTCTTCAAACTTTAGATTTACATCCTTTAATATGATTTTTTGATTATTTTTATAGGACATATTCAGGTTTTTTGCTTCTAAGATCTTTTTCATTCAGCCTCCCTTCGAAGCGCTAAATAAGGTTGCATGCTGCATATGCGAATAATAG